>Ga0233429_1000917_pt1 | contig 40472 bp, 18 predicted proteins | sample SI_118_April2016_3_FD_179879 | JGI IMG/M metagenome (GOLD analysis project Ga0233429, IMG submission 179879) | Seawater microbial communities from Saanich Inlet, British Columbia, Canada - SI_118_April2016_135_MG | ecosystem: Environmental > Aquatic > Marine > Inlet | place: Canada: British...
GATCTCAACACAATAGACCAAGCCCAAGCCGCTGGTACAGAATCTTTGGAAGGGACGTTTTATTCAAATCAGGATGGGCCCCAAGGCGCCCTCGGTCGCATTTTCAACTTAGAAGACTACGGAGACCCGGCTGTTTTCACGTCTAGCACAATGTCAGATCTCATGGACACCCTTGAGAGTTTTATGAACGCGAGAGGGCTTAACATCCCAGGTGTGGGAGGTATCTTTAGTTTTTGGCTGGATGATATCACTAAAATGAAATTCTTTTTTGATGATTATAAATTAATAAAATTACATGTTTGGACTGCTGAATGCGGTGCAAACAGACCAATTAGATTTAGCAAGAAGCGTTTAGCTTCTCTTAACGCAAAAGGCGCCTGGAAAGACAAAACAGCAGTAGCGTATTTTACTAAGCTGTGGCCAATGGAAGCTTCAATTTCAGCTAGGATACCCTTACCTTGGGTAGAATTTGTTGAAAAATTTACGTATCCTACGGTTAAAGCAAACTTTAAAGATGAAGACGTTGAGAAACGTGAAACTCCATTAAGCTGTGTTGCGGACGCCTTGGCAGATGATCTTAAAGAATTAGGTAGTGACTTGCTAGATGATTTCTTCGGTATTGGTGACGCGATAGCTATGAAGTTTAACCAGAATATATGTCGCTTTAATCTAGATGAAGTCCGTGATGATAATACACAAATGGGATTAATTCTTGATCCAAATGCGAACGAGAAAGGTAACATCTTCGCGATGGCCCAAACGGCAGCTTACAAAAAGATTAATCAAGACGATCAAATCTTTGTTCGAATGTGTGCTCAAATGCTATCTAATGCAACCGGATTCCAAGACGCTCAAAAAGCAATGGATAAAATGTATGCGGAAGGTTTCGAGAGAATTAAACAATGTGGTATGTTTGATATGCTCATGCAAGCGATTGAATGTTTGCTCGGCGGACTTGATTTAGAGGGCGCCCTGAACGCTATTGTAAAAGCCGCCCTAGATAATATGTCCATCGAGAACTTTGGAGAGTTATTTGTTGGATTACCTCCACACAAACAAGATGAACTAGATGCCATAGTTAAGAAGAAAATGGAATCAGGAGAATTCGTTAGTTTAGGCGAAGCTAATAAGCCATGGGAAAAACCGGACGTTATTAATGACGAGCGCACAAATGGGATGACCAATGGACCAGGGATGGCAGCAGGGGGGTCTTCAACAGCTTCTTATAATCAGGCGGCTGGTAGAGCACAAAGCCAAACCCAGAGAACCCTTGGAAAAGAATGGGATATTCAAGCAGCTCAAACCGACGCAGCCCCAGACACAATGTTCTCCTTATATGTTGGAGCATTGTTAGAAGTCTACAGTAATAACCTCTTAGAATTAATGGACGAACTGAACAAATTCCCGGGCGCCCAACTCGTTGCACACATGATTATCGCGATGGATTGCCCACGCCCTCCACTTTTTAATCCCAGTTTTATGGATTTCATCAAGAGTATCCAGCTTCCGTTCTGTCAAAATATTACGGATATGCGCGCACCCCGCCTCGAAAATCCATTCAAATGGATCCCGAAGCTACGAAACATTATGGCAGCCCTCTGGGAAGCAATAAAATGGGCAGTTAGCCAAGCAATTATGGCGATGCTGATGAAAATCTTTATCAAAGTTTGTGAAATGCTAGGAGATGCTATTTGTAAAGCCCTTGAAACAGCTGGAGATATAGCCAAGTCGCTCCCAGCAATCGTCCAAGGCACCACAACATTTGCGGATGTTATTCAGGAATCTTTGTGCGGACCCACTTCTTCCCCAGAACAAGTTGAAGATACAATTGTTGATATGATGTCTTCCTTGGGTGTTGGCGGAGCAGCCTTCTCAAGTCGTGATGGCCTCATGAAATTTACTGAAGATCTTTCTGCCTCAGCCACTAGAAAAGAGATGGCTGAGTGGTTCTTGGGAAGACCACCAAAAGCGTTTTTACAAGTTGTAGACCAACTTCTTGAGTTCGAGTACCCCGAATTCCGAAACGCACTTCCAAACGAACGTGCTTTGGGCCGCTTAGGCAAGAACATTGGTAATTTAATGCCGTTAGACTTTAGAGATTCACTAGAAGATTTATTAAATTCGTTACCAGAAGGGGATGCGATGCCGGCAAATCCAACTCTCTGTGCATCACCTGAACAATTAGAAAACTTTGCGAACTTACGCTGCCAGCTTCTTGAAGGTAGGGCCACGAAAGAACAGTGTGACGTAATGTATGACGAAATGAGAAATGGATTTGTTCAAGATTTAGGAGACATATCTAACCTTATGCAAGGCGGACTTGAATCATACATGTCCCCCGGCGGGCCCGGCGGAATGCCAGTACTCGTTTCTGAGCCCGGTTGTGACGATGGACTCTTCCCATATGAGTCCGCAGCGCAGATTGCAGTTGCGGGACACTCATCCAAAATGGCTATGGAGTCATTACGAATATCTTATGCAAAAGATATGATGGGTAATGGTGGCTTTTTAACCGGCGATGGTTCGTGGGGACTAATGAACATGGCCATGAGTGACACAATGGGCAACCCCCTCACAGCACACCACCGTAAAGCTAAAAACAATAAGAGTTACGTAAACTTTGCTACTAACGTTGCCAACGGCGGCGAAGCTAGCTCAGGGTTTTTCTCTCTATTCCAAAGCAACGCTGGCTTCTCAGCCCAAGAAGGGCAATTTCCCACCTATGTAGGCGAATGGTTAATGAGACAGTTCCAGAATGCCTCAGTATACACCAAGTGGTTTGAAGAAGGATCCTCGACCAATGCAGAGAGTTGGAATAAAGCCCCGCGAAACGCCTACCAGCACCAAAGCACCGCACCCGCTGACGGTGGAACGGACCTTCGTGGACATTTTAAATTCAATTCCCACAATGGCTATCGCAATGATAAGAAGAAATCAATCAAATGGTCTGATTTAGACTTTAATATGTTCTGGGGACAGGGTGTGGACTTGTTGACATTACCCGATTTTGGATATAATTCCCCCATGACAGTTGATTTTGTTAATGAGAAGGTGATAGTAAACAAACGAGCCCGCAAGGGGCGCCAGGGTAGTGAAGGGAAGAGCACCGAATCCGGACTTAGCTATATCACCCTCGATGGCGATATGTCATTGGTGTATCACGATAACGCTGCTGGTATGAGAGATGGCTGCGGACTTGGTTCAAACATTGGCTTAAAGAGTGGAGCTTACCCCGGTGGCGACGGCATCATGGGCATGGCTGGAAGCCAGTGGAGTTACGGATTTAATGTAGAGCTTTACATGTCTGATATAGCAGAGATCCAAGAGCCTAAATTTAGGAAGAAGAAAGCAGGAGAAAATATAGAAGGAAAGTTAGTAGACAAAGACGGGATGATCTTCGTAGGGCTTAAAGACACAGGAATAATTGCAAACCGGTTTGAGGACGCATGCAGGGTTAAGATCACAGAGCTAATTAATGTAAACTCCTCAGTTGAATCACCATTAGCAGAAAACGCGATGGAAGATTTTGAAAAGGGAGAACTAATTGATCTACCTAATTGGATCGAAAACATCCCTCTCTTGGGTGATTTACTTCAAGCAGGACTTAATTTAATAACCGGTCCGTTTTCCATGCTTTTCCGCGCGGCATCGATGATGGGCAGATCAGCAACCGCTACTGTTTCTGTAAAGAAGAACCGCAGGTTTGAGTTCACGGGAATAGACGATGGACTGTCTGGGTTTGAAATGGCGACTACTGGTCCCGCAACGAATAAAAAAACTCAAAAAGTTCTTAAATGGAAAGATTTTCCAAAAACTGAAAAGTTCTTCAACAGTCACCAAAGTTCCTATTATATTCCACAAGTTCAAATGTTAAAAGAACTAATTCACGGCGCTGGCAGCACCGCGAACGACGCCGACAAAGATAACTACGACAGCAAGATGCAGCAGCTTCTTGAATTGTTTGCTGGTCTCATTGCGCGTAATGAACAAGCATGGCAGTATGGCGCCAAATATGATACTTTGCAGAAGAGCGATCTAGATTACCTCATTCCGAAAAATTCGGGATATACAAACGGCGGCTCCGGCAACGCCGACGGGCATGCATACGAAGCTGCGTCTGTAGTACGTGAAAAGCTATTCGATTTTTATGGCAACCCAGCCGGCCACGAGTGGCGAACACCGGAAAATGATGATATGATTCTCGGTGTTAGCCGAGACCAATATATGAATGGTGAAAACGCGCGAGTTATTTATCTGAACCCGGCACAGTTCGGAGGTTCGTACATAAACCCACCTCTCCACATTAAGCCTGTCAAATATGAGGGCTGGATGGGTCTTGTTAATGTGTGGTTCCCCGAGATGAGCGCATGTAAGCCCGCTATGACAGAATTAATAGACTTCGGCGAGATTAGTGATAAGGTTAATACGCGATATCCGAAGATACCAGAAGACCCACGCCTCAAACAAGACGAGGATTGTGCATTTGAATTGCCTTACAACAGAATTTTATCTAGGACCGCAAAAGCTGGTTTGCAGCGAACAATTGAAGCAGCAGTAAGAATATATGCTAGCACCCACTTTCTTAAGGCAATACCAACTTTCTCGTTGGTTACACCTAAATTCCCAGAGAATTATAGTTCTGTCTACTCAGCTTATATTGTAGAGCAAATGGAAGAAGGATTTAAGGACGCACAGCCAGCATTCTGGGAATACTTCAGTACTTTTAAAGATGAGGAATTCTGGTATGCGTTTCTGGAGATGAGTGTGCAATACTATGGCTATCTTCTTGATTCGGAAGAGATCGTAGATCCGCCTGATAGTGTAGTTCGAGCAATTCAAAGACTCAATAATGGTCAAGAAACTTATGATTTTCCATGGGGTATGGACCTCCGCCGAGCTAAAGCCACCGGTGATGCAGGAACACTAGAATCCCTATCAAGTTTCCGCGGCAATAAAAACCTTGAATTTGTAAGAGCAACCGAGGAAGACGCGAAGCTCGTCTTGAAAGAATTAGTTAGCATGCAGCTAGAAGAAATGGGAAACAAACTTAATGAAAACTTAGAGGTTGCTGGATTTAAAACTAAGATCTGGGATCTTGATTGGTGGATGTTGATGGGGCAATACGATACGGACACCACCGGTGGCCGAGTGGCGACAGGGTTAGAGATTGGCTCAGGATTGACCGCCGGCGGAGAAAATCTACATGTCTTTTCTCCTAAGATTGTAGAATACGCTGATGATTTACCAATGCCACCCGGCCGCCTCGGTAGCGGTGATGCTGAATACGTGGATTCCGAGACTGGCAACTCATGGCCAGGTCCGTTTTATACACGTGGCGGCACATATGTTATTGGCAAGAAAAATGATTCCGAAAGCGAAGCTGAGGTGGGCGATAGTTACGTTGGGTATTACCATGGTCATGTGGACGATTCCAATGACGTTACCTACATGGCGGGTGAATATCACAGCGATTCCCCACACGATGAATTAGTGCCGATGGGCGATATTTTAAGAATGGGAACTCGTGTTCCACTTACGACTAGAAAAGAATCTGGCACCTTTAACAAAGACGGCTCAGCAGCCGCCAGAGACGAAGACACTGGTGGACCTAACGATTTCCATACTGTGATTGACGGTGGTAATGTGATGGGCTTCGGAGATGTCGCTGATTATGGAGCCGCTAGCCCTGGCTCGCAACACATGTATGCAATAGAGAAATATGTAAGCGTTAATGGTCAAAAAATGACCTACGACGCAGCCAAAACCCTCGTTCAAGCAAATGATAACGCAGCTGTACTGTCAGAATTTTATCCCGGCACAATGGAAACAGTCAAAAATGCAGCCGGCAAGATTATGGGTATTAAGGGTCAATTAGGAGTTAGGTTGGGAATTGAATTTTCGTATGTTGACAATGGAAACAAGATTGCTGTAACTAGTGTTGAAGTCGATGCACTAGATTTGCCTATCGGACAATTCCAACCATTCGGCGCCGACAGCAAAATACTGTGGTGTTTGATTTACATGCTTAAAGAAGATCCGGTTTATAAATTATTGATGAGATATATCTTTCCGATTCCTAAAATATTAAGTACTTTAGCGATTTATAATGACATGGGTTTCTTGTCAGCAATTGGCGAAGTAACTGTAGGAAACGGCGACTACAATCAATTCACCCCCGTTACCTCGGGAGAAGCCAAGGGCGTAATGGGGTTCTTTTTGAAGGCAATTCTTCGCGATGGATCCAAATGGAAAGAATGGATTCCGTTTATTCATGGGACCGCTGACGAAGCAACCTATGGAGTTGTTCCACCCGACGGCGTTGGAAAAGCAATCGATGGTAAACGCCCGGGCAAAGAAACGTCCACGTGGGACACAGACTCATATTCCGGCGGCGAAGGCCGTTCATGGGGCGCCCGATCTAAACCCGGAAGAAACGCATTTATTGACTTCGGAGAAAGAGAAGAAAAATATTACCCCAACAACTCAGGCGGCTCTAAATTCATGGACTTTTTGTTTGGTAGTGATGATCCTATTGAGATGACTGTCAGATGGGTTAGAGACTATGATATGAGTGGAAACGAAGGCTGGCAACATTATGATGACAGACAGCCCGGATTCTTTAATTTTGATGCGATGTTTGTTACTGAGTGGGATAGTTGGGATAGAAAACTATTGAGAAATTCTAACAGCCGAATTAAACAACAATTTAAAAGCTATTATTACTCCCGCGACTTTAAACCTGGAGATTCTGGTGATGATTCACCTGGATCTGTATTTATTAAAAACTTGCGAGGCGCCCTCCTCCCAGTGCCCGGTGGTGGTATGCTCCCATGGTGGCAGCGCGGCCGCTTGAGAAGCAGTCCATATAATGCAGATGGTAAGTTATGTTCCAAAAAATAAATAAGAACATAATTATTATAAGGAACAAACAATGTCTTCTTTTAGTGTAGCCCTTCCCTTACGTAGAGATTCAAACGACGGGTTTGTAATGAATAAAAAATTTACTACCCTGGTCAGACAGAATCTTAAGATGCTTATCTTGACAGTACCTGGAGAAAGAATAATGGATCCCGAGTTTGGTGTAGGGCTTAAAACATACCTATTTCAGAATTTCCACGAAGGCACTTTAGCTGAAATAGACGCGAAAGTTCGTGAGCAAGTCGCTAAATATTTACCGGTAGTATCTATAATAGGGCTATCATTCGATCAATCTCGTATCGACACAAATCAACTTGGTATCGCAATTAAATTTACAATACCAAATATAGGTGCTACTGATTTACTACAAATCACTATTTAAAATGAGGGTTTTTTAATGCCAGATAATCAAAAAAAGATAGTTCCTATAAACTATACTAACCGAGAATTCGAATCGATTCGTTCGGATTTATTACAAATCGCAGAGCGGTTTTACCCCGATTCCTTTCAAGATTTTAGTGAGGCATCCTTTGGTGCATTGATGGTGGACGCGGTTGCATATGTTGGAGACCAACTTTCTTTTTACTTAGATTACAATGTAAACGAATCTTTTTTAGATACCGCCTACCAATACAATAATGTGGTAAGACACGGTAGAATTATGGGCTACAAATATACCGGCCGCCCCTCCACTTTCGGAACAGTAGCTCTATACGTCATGGTGCCTGCTTCCGCTATCGCTCTCGGACCAGACCGTGCATACATCCCAACTATGAAGAAGGGAAGCCGCTTTACCTCAGAAACAGGACTAAGCTATGTACTAACTGAAAATGTTGATTTTGCTAATAGTAAAAATCCAATAGTTATTGGTAGAACTGATCAAACTACTGGAGCCCCAACACATTTTGCGATTAAATCCTACGGAACGGTAGTGTCGGGATATTTCGGAAGTGATACATTAAATGTTGGCGCTTATGAGAAATTCAAGCGCATGCGGTTGACAGCCCCCAACATATCTGAAATCATTTCAGTCTATGACTCAGATGGAAACGAATACTACGAAGTTGATTATTTAGCACAAGATATGGTTTATAAGGAGATGGGGAATTCTAACTTTAAAAATGATAATGTCCCCTCTATTTTAAAGCCATATTTGGTATCACGGAAATTTATTGTTCAACATGAGAGGAACAATGTATTCCTGCAATTTGGAAGCGGAAAAAGTGGGGAAACTAATATTGTAGCCGATCCACAGACTGTAGCAATGGACGTTTTTGGGAAAGACTACGTTGTTGATACAACTTTTGATCCAACGAGATTGTCAAAAAATGAAAACTTTGGTATTGTGCCTAGCCAGACCACATTGACTGTTAATTATCGAGCCACAAACCCGGCTAATTCAAATTTAGCCACAGGGATGCTAAGTGAGGTTGTTGATGCTAAACTAGACTTTGGAGACGTTCAGCTATTAACAACTGCAAAGATGGCCGCAGTATATGAATCGGTTGAGGTGTCGAATGAGATTCCAATATCAGGAGATGTTGATACTCCAGATACTAATGAGCTTAAGCTAAGAATATTTGATACTTTCCCAACACAGAACAGGGCAGTAACCCAAGCTGACTACGAAAACGTCGCCTATAGAATGCCTGGGAAATTTGGTTCTATTAAGAGGTGCTCAATCCAGCGCGACCCCAGTTCAGCAAAAAGAAATCTAAATATGTATATCATATCAGAGGGACCATTTGGAAAATTGATACAAAGTAACTCTACAATTAAAAAGAATTTAAAAACGTGGCTCAACCAATATAGAATGATTAACGATACAATTGATATATTAGATCCATATATCATTAATCTGGGCATCGAGTTTGTAGTTAAGGCTGAATCAGGTGCTAACAAATACGATATCTTACAAAGAGCTGTTCACTCCCTACAAGACAAATACAAAACATGCTATTATATCGGGGAGCCAATCTACATAAGTGATGTCTATAGCGAACTAAAAAAGGTCAGCGGTATCCTTGATGTATTGAAAGTGAAATTAGTCAATAAGACGGGGACGAATTATTCTAGCGTGACAATTGATATTAATGCAAATCTTTCGCCAGACGGAGGCTACCTAGTTGTACCTAAAAACGCTATTGTGGAAGTAAAATATCCCCAGACTGATATCGTAGGTCGGGTGAGATAATGAGTATTCGTCGCTACACTGCAAGCGCAGACACTACAATTGTCAACGCATTCAAAGCCGATTTAACAACTCGTGGCACTGGCTCAAATATGGGTCGAGCCGATGTTATGGAAGTATTTTCCATTTACGGCCGCCAGCAGCCGAGCAGTTCAGCCCTTTTCAAGGGCGGAGCCTCCCAGGAATTGTCGCGATTGTTAGTACAGTTTCCAGTGTCGAGCATCGCCTCCGATAGAAACGCTAGCAAAATTCCAGCATCCGGTAGTATAAGCTTTTATCTTAAATTATATAACGCGAAAACTTCTAAAACTGTACCAAGAGATTATAAACTTGTAGTACTACCTGTCTCTCAATCCTGGCAAGAAGGAAACGGACTTGATTTAGAAAACTATCGTGATGAAACCAAAGGAAAAATGGGAGCTAACTGGTTAAATGCCGGTTCTAGTTCTACTGGGGTTTCTACATGGAAAAATATTGCCGGCGCTGCATCAATCGGGGGTTCTTACAAAACGGGATCCTGGCAGGGCTCTGGGGTGACTGCAACCATGAAACAATTTATTTATACACAAACGTTTGGTGGTGGACTAGAAGATTTAGAAATTGATATTACTGGACTAGTGGAAGAATGGATCGCTGCAGAGACAGGTAGTGCCACCGCTGGAATCGATAATTATGGTGTAGGGGTTCATCTCTCGTCGAGCTACGAGGCTTATTTTTCTACAGCCGATGGGAATGATGCATCGCCAACGCCTGGGGGCTCACCACCGTACGCTTCTCTCTCGGCATCATCTTTACAGAACACCGATGGCGCCCTAACTTCATATTATACCAAACGATTTTTTGCAAGAGGTACCCAATACTACTTTAAGAAACCCACTATCGAAGCTCGTTGGAACTCTATTAAACGAGATGACCGAGCAAACTTCTATTACAGTAGCTCTCTCGCGCCAAGCGGTCAAAACCTAAACACACTTTATTTATACAACTATGTACGCGGCCGCCTGGTTGATATTCCCGGACTCACAGACAATAAGCTGCTTGTAAGCTTTTATTCTGGCTCATCAGATAACTCCGACGCCACTGGCTCCGCAATACTTCTCTACTACCCTGGTGCCGGCTCAGGGGGCAAGTATGCAGTCACGGCTAGCAGAGCGGCCACGGGCATTTATTCGTGTTCTGTGGCGATTACAGCAGCCAATACGCCTCTTCAGACTATCTTTGATGTCTGGCATGATGGCAAAAACACCCCCGCTCTGGGATCAACCCAGTTTGTTACAGCGTCGTTTCGTCCAAATACTTTTGGTGGACAAACAAACACACGCGAACCAATTTATTATTGCAATATTACAAACTTGCAAAACTCTTACTTACCAACACAGAACGCGAGATTTAACTTGTATATTCGCGAAAAGAACTGGAACCCAACGATTTATACCAAAGCGAATTCTGATCCAGCGACTACATCGATCGCAAGTGCATCCTACCGCGTTTATCGTGTGATGGACAGCTATAATGCTGTGCCATATTACACAGGTTCTGAATATGCGACAGGATTATCCTACGATGTGTCCGGAAATTATTTTGATTTTGACATGACCCTGCTCGACCCGGGATATGCATACGCATTTAAGTTTGCATTTTATGATCCAGAGCTTAAAAGCTGGCAAGAGCAGGATCAGACCTTTAAGTTTAGAGTAGAGAACTATGAGTATTAAGAAGCTTTTTGATTCCACCGAGAAATCAAGAAACTATCTGACAGAAAAAAATTCTAAGGATGCCTTTGAAGAAGTAGAATCTTCTAGAAATCTAGAACAACTTCGGATAAAGCAGGAACATTTTCAGCCGCAGATAGATTATAATAACCCTGAACAATTCGCAAGATTTGGTTCGGCTATTCTATATTATAAGTCTGCCTTTACTCGCATCCTGGATTATTATCCTTATGATGGCTCGGCCACCGAAGTAAATAAGTTTACTAATGACAGTCTCGATATTGAGAATTATATTCTTGATAATCTTTATCCTCGCACAAACGGTTACGCAAGAATAAACTATGTCAATACAACACCAGATAATATTCTGGATGGGTATGGATACTACGCCACAGACAGAGAGTTCATAAAGTTTTATGGTGGACCAGGCACAGGAAGTGTCACGAGTACTGCTCTTAAAGATCTATCAATAAATAAGTACAACGATCAGATCAATAACGCCAATGTCTATGATACAAATTTATACAAAAATGATGGACTTCCATCAGACTATGGAAAGGGTACTCGCCAGTCTAATTTAAGATCAAATTTTGATGACGGAGTTACAATTGAATTCTGGTTAGACCAAGATTCCAATATTAGTGCAGATCCTTACGGTACCTGGGGCCAGAAAAAAGTTGTCTTTGACATGTGGAATGGTGCTCCCTCTGCAAGTGCTGATTACGGACGAATTACACTTGCGCTTGAAGCTGCAAGCACTAGTATAACAGCAGACAGGTTCTTTACTCTCACCTGTCAATCGGGTACAACTCCCTGGGTTGACGGCGCCACGAACCAAACTGCGTCTGGATTCTTTGAAACCACTATCTCAGATAACTTTACAACAGCTGAGTTTCAAAAGTGGAACCACTACGCGGTTACAATTCAGAATTCTGGAAGTAGCCTCGTTGCTAAATTCTTTGTAACTGGTGGAATCCAAAAAGAAACAACACTTAAAACTGGGATCGCCACCGGGCTAGGAGAGATCAACCCAAAACCGTCAAACCAAGTTGATGGCTCTACTTGGAAAGCGGGACTTCGAGCGCATATAGGTGCTCTTATAACGGCGCCGTCATCGTCTGCGTTGACGAGTCCGGAAAACTTAGTCGGTGCAGGTAGACTTAGTGGGTCTATCGACGAATTCCGCTTCTGGAAAACAACGAGATCCTCGCGCGAGATTGGAACAAACTATTTCACCCAAATTAAGGGCGGCACCAACACAGACATTTCAAACACCACTTTGGGTGTTTACTATAAATTCAATGAAGGTATTACCGGCAATTCAAGCGTTGATAAATCTGTCTTAGATTACGCTGGCCGCGTAACAAATGGTGTGTGGACTGGATATACGGCAGGTGCTAGAAACGTTGGCTCTGCTATTGTTTCTGCTTCAGCAGCCACCAAAGAATTTAAAGACCCGATTATCCGTCCAAACCACCCGGATATTATATCCTTAAGAAAATCGCTAGTAGACAAAGGGCAATACCACGACCTAAACAACAACTCGTCAATGCTAAGTTTACTACCCGGCTGGATTGTAGATGATGAAGAAGTTGGAGTCGACTCAGATTTACAGAACATGTGTCACATTGTCGGCGCGTACTTTGATAAACTATACCTACAAATCTCACAGATATCACGATTAAAGAACCTTACTTATACAAGCGCTTCACACAAGCCCTTTCCGTTCGCAGAACATTTGCCACAGTCTTTGGGGCTTTACTCTCCTGAATTGTTTGTAGACGCCTCTGTGATGGAGAAATTCATTAATAGAGACGATACTACACTGTTTGAAGGTGATCTACACGACACCAAGAATTTAATCTACAGCAATCTCTATAATAACCTTACAGCAATTTATAAGTCAAAGGGTACTGAAAAAGCCATTAAAAACATCTTTAGATGTTTCAATATTGACGAAAAACTTCTGAGACTAACAATCAATAGTAATAGAGAAGAATTTACTTTACATAACAACGTCCAACAAACCCTTATTCATAAAAACTGTGCTAATTTTAATACATCTTCAAACACCAACGCAGTCATCTACCAATATTCTAGCTCCGTAGCTGCTTACGGCCCATCGCAGGGCTATATTACGGGAGCCGTAAACCTCTTAAAATATGGATTCACTGCAGAAGCTAATATTGTTTTCCCACACTTTGATATGGTAAACAATACTACGGGCAGAGACTTCATTAGTTCATCTTTGTTTGGTGCTGCCACAGTACTTTCCAGTGTCAAATCGGGAAAAAACCTCACTGGCGAAGATACTACATTTGCTAATAATTTTGCTGGCATCTCAAACGCAGACGTCGCTAACTTCCAAGTCACCGCCGTTAGGACAAAGCCATACTCTAAGGACGCTTACTTTGTATTGGAATCGAAATACGCTGGAGCCTCCGGCGCCAAGCCTTTCCCAATATTGACAAGCTCAACGTTCCTAAACGTTTATGATAACGAAGAGTGGAATATTTCAGTTCGACTGAAGCCGAGCGTAAATACGTCTACCGCCTTTGTTGAAGGAACCGGCAGTTATACTTATGATGTAGAATTCTACGGCGTTAACACAATAAACGATACTGTCGCTAACACGTTCAAAGTAAGCTCTTCAATCTCCCAAGCAGTTGGTCAGAAGATGCTGTATTCAGGCAAAAGACTTTATGTTGGCGCATTGCGCACTAACCTTACGGGAGCGATTGTCAACAAATCAGATGTGTTGATTCCTTCTGTTAAATATTGGACAAAATATCTTGAAGATTCTACCTTAAAAGTACATGCTTTGGATGTGGAGAACATTGGAATTTCTGGTTCCATGTTCCCGCTTTCGCCGCTTGATACAGGTACCCCAGACGCACAAATTCTTAATTCGGACACCCTGGCGCTAAACTGGAATTTCTTAAATGTTACTGGCGCCGATGGTACAGGCAATTTCTTGGTGCAAGACTTTAGCTCTGGCTCATATATGCCTGTATTATATGACCCCGCTGCTCCCGGTACCCCGCGGCCGCGCGGCGGCTACAGCTGGATGGACAAAATTACCAAGAAACTACACGCTGGTTTTGGTTACGGCTTCCAAGCTTCTTCTGCGAATGCTATAGACAAACGCTCTATGAACTCATACCGGTTCATAAACCCAGAGCATGTAGTGTCGTCGGATATGATTACCATCTTCGATGACGAAGATAGGATGTACCCGCCCACTGAATTCGTTCCAAATTATGTTTATACAATCGAGAAGAGCCTTTACAACGCAATTTCTGAAGAAATGTTGGACTTCTTTGCTGGCGTAGTGGACTTTAATACAGTCATCGGCGCACCAGTAAACAGATACCGAGATCGCTATAAATCACTAGAAGCTTTGCGTAGAACGTTCTTTAGAAGAGTTAACAAAGTCAAACAGGTTGAGAAATATCTCAATTATTATAAATGGTTTGATGACGCGATAACCTCTATTATAGGACAAGTTGTTCCTGTTTCTGCTGAATTTGTTGATGACATTTTGAATGTGGTTGAGCCACATGTGCTAGAGAGGCCAAAATATCAAAGTCGCTTTCCTACACTCAACTTCGTAGACCCAGACGTCCAGGGCGCCCTAACTGGTCTTGACCCTCTGACATACTCTGCTCGCTTGGGACGCTCAACACTAGCAGCATCACCGCGGCCAACGAACAAACATGAGCTTTATTGGAAAGCTCGCGCCGAACGCAGTGCACCCGAGATTACGTCAGGCGACAGCACCATTGACACCCAGCGCGAAACTATACGAAAAACTGTAGTAGGAAGCCCAAGGCTTGCACAAGCAACAACGATCGTCTCATCCTCAACCGCAGGGCAATACCAAACAAGACGATATGCCCAGCGCGCATTCAATAGACTATATAAAATAGAAGCTTATTCTTCAGAAGGGCAAACAATATCCTCATCAACATTCCAGGGGGGTGTTAATTTTTCTCCACAGAAAAACTTAGATTTTGCTAGATCGGCAGTATGGCCCGCAGGACCTATAAACACTGAGGGTGGGGTTTTCGTCCCTCAAAACGTTTTATTTGCAGATCCAGAAGACTATGTAAAAACTCCTGACTTTATTAATGTTGATGAGCCGGCAAATCTTATAAAGAAAATCCATCGCGTCTACAAGGTACAACATGGTCGAGACTGGGAGTTGGGGCAAGGCTATAAAAACCTTAAGTCAACAGTAGCTTTCCCATTCAGTATAATGAGTTCTTCAGCACGCGGCGGTTACATCGAGCAGATTAGAACGAGAGTTAGTGCAAACTTAGATATAACTAATATCCACAACGATGTTTACGGACCCTCTAAGGAGAAACCTTTGCAGGGACCATTCACAGAGTACGCAGTAGGCGGTTTACAGTCACGACATATAGCAGTTAACTTTAAAGCAACTGACACATGGCATACCCGCCCAGAACAATTTAACATTCTATTGGGTTCATGTATAGGTCCTCCCGGCGCCATTGGCGTCGTTGGCCCAGATTATCCATGGCCAGAAGCCAATAACGAGGGCGATGCTCCCTATCCAATGACCGGCTCAAAGAAAGCCTATCTTTACCGCGATTTTATTGCCAAACGTCCCGTCAACATCAGAAACATTTTGATGCGCACTGGCTCCACAATACTTGGAAACTATACTCAAGAATATGAAGTTCTGCACTCATTTGGTACATATGCAAACCCACGGCACTTCATTGATAATCAGCCTGATTTGCCTGACAATGCCTTTACTGGCTCCACCCGATACGCAACCCAAATGCGAACATACCTGGACGTTAGAAGGACAGCTGAGGGGCACCAGCAGCTTCTCCCTGACTATTCAGTAGGGTACCTTACCGGAACACAGAACCAACAAATAATCACAACCAGATTCTCTAATCCAGGAAGTGTACAAACTATGGGTGTCGGCTATAGGGATATTAGAGGAAATGAATATTCTGTTTATAATACAGTTGGCTATAGAAACTTAGGATTCTCACGCACCTCACAGATGCCAAGCGGCACTATTTCAGAAGCAACTGGGGCAGCTACGCCTGGTATCCGCTTGTTTGACCTTCATGGAAAAGATATTGGAGAGTACGCCCACCGCGCCCGCCACTCCGCACGCTTCGGGAGGGATTCAGTAACAAACAGTGACATCACCCCAGTATCAGGAACGCCTGCTGCATACGGACTCACCGGCGCCATGTCTCCCTTATTTACACGTGGGCCCATAGAATATGGGCTGTCTGGATACTCTTATTCTGGTGCACCCGTTACAAAATTGCAAGCATGGTGGAGGCTCAACACAAATATCTCTTCGGCTGGGAATGCAACTGATTCAAGCGGAAACGGCCGCCACGGAACATTTGCCGCCGCCGCCAACAGACCTGCGTTTTCAACTACACGATATCCTTCAACTTACGTTCAAACCGGAAGCTGCACATTTGATGCAACTGACGACGCGACGAATATCCTTTCAGCTGCGACTTGGGATGCACTCATTGGAAACGATACCGGCGGTGGTTCTACTCAAAAAATGACATTTGCGACATGGGTATATCCCGAGGGCCCCGGAGAGAATAACTTTGGGCGTATCCTTGATTTTGGCGCACAAGATATTGCACTTTTTACTAATTCAACGATGCAAATAGTATTTTCTGCGAGGTGGAGTGCAGGCAGCGTGTATGCTAAGAGTGTTGCTTTACTTCCTCTAGACGAGTGGTCACACGTTGCAGTCACATACGATGCTAACGATATAGGTAATGATCCAGTCTTGTATCTTAATGGACTAAGGATCCCCGCGACTCGTACTGGCGCCACCTCTGGAACCTATTCCGGCATTGCCACAGAAGACTGTTTCATTGGCAACAACTCCACCGGCGCTAGAACTTGGGACGGCAGCTTGGCAGATATTGCGGTTTGGAATGAGACCCTTACCGAAGGTGCAATACGGGCGATATATCACGTAGGTAAATATGGTTTAATAGAATCTAACGTTAGTGGGCCCGGGGCAACCTATACGCAAGATCCTGCAAGATATAAGATACAAAGAAACATTAAGAAAAGACTCCAAATATTAGCCGACGGCACGTACGGAACAGCCAGTCGCTACGACAATTATAACGTCCAACACCAGATTCCTCAGTCCGATATTCAATATAATTGGATCGCTCGTTCTGTAACAGATCCTAACAGTATAAACTACTTTAATTATCAAAAAACATATGGCGGAGACCGTGAGTTCCGAAAACTAACCGCCACCACTTATGAGCCTTTCTACTCATTTGTTTCTGCGAGCGACGAAAAAGGAACCGCGGCACTTGCCGGCGGATTCCAACCAGTCGGCCGCCTGAACACTCTTACGCTTGATGCAGTAAGTGGTACTGAGAATACCATAGGATTCCCAGACTCCGCCACCGCCGCAGAAGTTTATTTGAATGCAGCCTTCAACGACACTACCAACATCCCTAGCGCGTCTTATCTTAACCTTCTGCTTTCTCGGCGCGAGGCAACCTATGGCTGGACGTGGCGTATGTGGCGCGCCGGCTTTAATAGCCCTGTCTTGATTGAGGAGATGAAAAATAACCAGTTGTCAGCAGTAACTGGTGGAGTTCAAGGGTTTTATAACTTTAGCTTACCACCGGTATCAATGAAAGGCCGGACTTCACGTATCAACTACGATGCCGGCTACTCTAACAAATTTCAAGCTGCAGCCGGAAAAAGAAATAATATAACCCTCCGAACAGCACACACTAATGATAAGATTTTCTTCAACGAACGCGTTCTAAACAATCTAGCATCTCCAAACCCAAATAGCGTATACACACCGCTGTATAGTGCAATTGACATGACGTCAAATGCCGGCTTCCGGCCAAACTGGATTATCTATTCCCAAAACGTCTTCCCATCCATGCGCAACGAGTTCACTTCACGATCTGCTGGTCGAATTGGATATGATAATAAATTCTGGCGCAACTCAAATACAGATCGAGTTATTTTAGATGCCGCAGCCCGAAATGGTGCAGGCACCCCCAACTCTTTTGGAGTTGGGCTAGGCCGAGTCCGATCATCACCAGCCGGCGGGTTCCCCCCATCTCAAAGTGTGTGGCCGTTAGATGCACCAGAACACTTCCTCACGCGCACAGAACCATATCGCTTTGAAAAATCTGGTTCAGGGTTCCACTTGTCAGGTCCACGGGGACATGGTAAAGCCGGCGAACTTCAGAACACTTTTAGTCAATATATTTATGCTGACCAAACCTCTTCTACCGGCGGCAGCAACCCAGATCGTTATCGATACTCTCCCAATGACCCCGACCACCAATATTATCCTCGTTGGGCGAATATTACACTGTCCCCCCTGTATTCCAGAAAGCACATCCTAGGTTCTCCACGATCTGTAGTGGCACCTTCCGGCTTAGACATCCCAGAGACTGGAACTCTACCTATTGGGCCGGCCGCCGGCAAGATGGGCTCCAAGCTTCACACATCCGGCGCTTTTGGAATCAATGAGTTTAGGTTCCTCAGTTCATCTGATCCTTTCTCCGGCGAAGCGTTATGGGAGGCACCAACCGGCGCTGGAATTATTTTAAACTCCGGCTCAGTCCCAAATTATATTATATCTGCTTCAAATCCGTGGTGGAATAATTATGATGCATTCCACGCCGACTTAAAATTAGCAGCTAGAGGATATTCAACAGTACCCGAATTTAGGATTAGCGATCATGTTGAAGACTATATGAGATTTGGCGCTTTAAATCCGGGAACTGTAGACACATTCAATATTCCGGGAACCAGCATTAATAGCACCTCCGCTTCATTCTACAAAGATTATTCAAATTCAGATTTCTTACAAGACTTTGTGAATATTAAAAACAAGTCTATGCTAGATTTAACACAAATTAAACTTACGGTTGAAGCCGCCATCAGGTTTAATCCATATAAGGGATTCTACCCAGCACAGAGAACGCTGGACATGGTTTCACAATTTTCTCGCTCATATGGCCCCGGCATATTTGCCACCCCGATTATTACCAAGGGCAACGGCAACCTAGACACAAATTATAAGGATGGTATTACCGGAAGCACAAACGCATACCAATGGCTTGGCAGTGCTTTCCGCCCCGTCATCGCACCTCTATTCGCCCCAGGCATTCTTTACAATTCTATAAAATCTGGACTTGCAGTTGATTACCCAGTTGTTACAGATCCTGAAAGAATGGTACGCCAACCGTTTGGTGGCGCTCATACTAATTACGAAGCTGAAGGTCCGAGCAAAGGCTACTCCCCAGATAATTGGGCCCTGACAACAAATACAGGGCAACATAATGATACTACTGGCAGATTTAAAGGCTCATATTTTGATCACCGTATACCTTTTGAAGCTATTATTGAACCCGCGCCGTTTATCAGAGATAAGTATCTCCTTGATATGGAGCCTCACCCATCGTGTTCATTGGCTGCCACAGCCTCGTGGGCTGGGAACACGGACGGAACCTACACTAAGATGTCCGCAAACTTTTTTGGAGAAGTCGGCAACTTCTTCTTAAGAGACCGAGATTACACTAACCTTGAATCAAACGTCGTACCACCGGATATCAAGTTCAGCGAAGGCGAAGTCTTTGGCGCACGTATTGTATTGAGGCGCTCAATGCGCGGCGCCCGAACATATGGTAATGATTCAGGTTCTACGGGTAATCATGCAGCTTTCTCTAATTTAGGTGGAAAAACATTTATTGCAGACGACCCAAGCACATCTTTTGCAGTTGGAACATTAGACAACTTTGGGGCTTATCAAGAAAGCTCATATGCTATTCCTCAAGATCCGAAAAGAAGCCCAGACTACCGAGAAAACTTTACAATGTACAGCAGACCCACAGCATTTGGTCCACCTCTTTCAGGTCGTTTTTGGGCTTCATCCGCAGCTGCTAATACCGGCTCACTAGGGCTTTCTGGTTCGGTGGACTGTTTCGATGGCTATAATTGGGCGTATACCCCTCCTTATTACCACGGCGAAGCGTGGGCAGATTTGGTTTTCAGACCAAGTGCTTCTATCAGTTATGATTTAGAGAAGATTCTTTCCGAAACAAAAGTCTATTATTGGCGCGCCGACGCCGGCGCCCCCAGCGGCTCATCTAACACAGCTTATTATACTAGTTTAATTCCAGGTGGGCCTTCTTCACTGCATGGACCCAGCCAGGGCCCCGGTGAGCCATACGCAGGAGACCACGTTAATCTAAATGCTATGCAGCTAAGCGCTAGTTTCAACTTGTTTGGTATAGAGCGAGTATTTAAAACTCAAGTTGGCGCCGGCGGCGCCCAAACCAACGAAATAGTGGGCGCAAAATGGATTATTCAGCCAAAATTTGAAACACCAATGTTTGACTTTGGAGATGTAGGTTTACATCCAATTACTAGTGGTTCGGGTAACTTAACTATACCGCTCTACGGATCATCTTCGGTACCACGCGGCATGTGGCATCAATTTGGAAAAACCCCGCCCGGGCCAGATAGAGGAATTTTCCTATCAATCGGGGAAATTCCTTCCGACTGGCTTAACAATCACTGGGCTGTAATTAACTCTTCAAGTATATATAACAATTATACTGTCCCATCCGGCAAAGAAAGATTTTCGCAAGGGAATAAATATAAGTCACTAGCTAAGCTTTTCGGCTTCGATCGAAACAACAGCAGTGTTAGAATGGGAGAAGTGGCAGAGTCTCGCACTATCAGAGAAGCTGTAGTCGCGATACCTTATGTAATAGAGCAACCTGAGGTACCAGACTCAGCGGCATCAACTTCAGAAACTTTAACAGCACAAAAGAAGTTTATTGGAATTAAGCAAACACTTTTAACTCGTGATTCTGAAGGCTTACGCGCCTCAACAAAGGCCGGCAAATCTGTTGGAGACATGTTATCAAAAATGAAGAAATATGTTTTACCTCCCCAATTTGATTTTATTAGCAACCCTCAGTTAAATCCGATGGCAATGTATATTTTTGAATTTGAATATACATTTGATAAAGACGATTTATCCTATATGTGGCAGAACCTTGCACCACGAGACTACCAGAAAATGAGTTTTCAAAAAAGTGCTGTAGCTCATGAGTTGTTCGATACTGAAATACTGGATGACAACGCCCTCTTATCAAATAATAATTTGAGATGGATGGTCTTCAAGGTAAAACAAAGAAGCCAAGTAGAATATTGGGACCTTATAGCTGATCAAGCTAGAGAAGCGTCAACACAGATTTTTGGAAAATTGAAAAAGCAGCCAGAAGGTTATGATGTCGCGTACAACTGGCCTTACGACTTCCTGTCTTTTGTTGAAGCTATTAAGGTTGACGTGGACGTAATGTATAAAAATCCATCAAACCCACACATAAAACAAAATTCTGAATCTGGGCAAAAGGCTTCAAAAAAGCTAGCTGATGCAAAGGCTCAGAAAAAGCTACAGGAAATACCCGCAAAGAAAAAGACGAATAGAGGAAATAATAACTGATGGCTAAATTCATAGACAAAAAAGAACAAGTTTTTGATTTTCAGTTAACGCCATATGGTAAATACACCTTATCTACAGGCGCCTTTAAACCAGTTTATTATACACTATACGATGGAGAAGTACTGTACGATAGTCAATATGCTGGACTGACCGGCAGTGGTGTTCAAGAGCAACAGAATAATATCCACACGAGAATCAAAGAAAACACAGCTTATATCGAAAGCCTTGTGTGTTTTGACGAATTAGAAACGTCTCCGCCCAATAAGAGCGAGTTAATTCGCAAAGATATGGGAGATCTCCGCGGCGAACTGAACGATCTAGTAACAGATCCCCTTTCAGGATTTGACGCCGAAGAAATCATCGATATTCTCGAAATTGCTGAATCAACGTTGTCTGGTGATGGCACTACACTTAATTATTTTCCCACCGACATTGAAGTCCGCCACGAGGTGCCAAGAAAAGATATCTATCGATTTGGTCAGCCAATCGGAAACGCACGGTTTTCCGGACCGTCACAACAGAGTGCGCCGGCATGGAAATACGCATCACTACAGGGACACATCTCTTCTTCAACAAGGATTAATTTAAACCACGAAGAAGAAAGGATTCCCCAACTCAACACAAAATTAGTATATAAAAAATTAATCCATGAGCCTCCAAAAGGGGTAAACCCAATCACAGTTGCAGAAACCATAGCATCCACACCAGTATTTCCAGACGGGCATGTTATATCTTTAGTTAAGGATGACCTTTTAGGATATATTGAAGAGGTTAACACAGAGCTTTTAACTGAAAATTTTGATATTGAAGTATTCCAAGTAGAAACGGTCCCCGCTGTCCCGGCAGTAGGTAAAATATTCCTCAGTGTCTCAACAAACCAGCGGTTCACAGAAACTATTACAATAAATGATGGATGGACCGCGATGGAAGGGTCGGAGGATGCACCAATATGGAGAAACAGCAGGGAGGTTACCTTCGAATTCTCGTCAGATGGCACCGCCGCCGACGCAGATTATGTCGTGGTAACTATTGGTTCAACCACTCAAGAGACAGCAGAAAACTTAGTAGCAGCAATAGAATCCAGTCGCGCTAGTGGTTTACTAGATGTCGTGCCAACGTTTGATATAGAGGCCAGAGATGTAGATGACAGCTATTATGTAATTATGCTTCAAAATAAAATAGTCCAACGGCCATGGCAATGGACCAACTGGGAAATAACCGAAACAATGACACATGGATTTACGTCCGGCTTTGAGAGCGGCTCAATTGAACTCGAAACGTTAAACAAGAAATACTTTGAACGCACCAATCCACAAGTTGTTGATGGTATGATGATGTACCCCGAGGCACCTGACACACACATGTTTGGGAATAATGATCCTTTAAACTTAACTTCCGCTAGTGTAGAATATTACTTTGACGTACTTACTGATACTCAAGTGGACCAGAAGGCAGCATGCCGCGGCTCCGAACTATTTAATAAAGATTCATACTATATTGATCTAGACTTTGAATGTGACCCGACAAAAGCTTGCGAGGACGATGAAGAAGTATTTTATGATATCTACGGCCGCGCGGTTGAAGAACCAGAGATATGTGAACCAGATGATGAATAGGAATAAAAATGGCAAATAATGTAGACTTAAATTACGATGCAAAAAGAGCAATGGGACAAGAACTCCCCACGGTAACAGTGGACTTTGTAGATATTTCATATGGTTATGAGATCGACGAAGCTAGCGGCGAAAAAAGGTTAGTTACGAGAGCTTCCAACGGCACCCACATAGAGGGAAGTTTTTCTATATATTTTACAAAAGAAGCAGCCCAATCAAATGCAGAAATAGCCGGCTGGCTTAGAGAGAACTTGGATCAATTATATCTTTATAGCTGGCTTAGTGCTTGGTCCGGTATCAATAAGAAAGTAAAAGAATCTAGGTTAGACTTGAAAGAGATCTTTTATGCAATGGAGCCGGCGTACTGGTCATCGTTTACAAGTGAACACCCTGCGTACCCTCTTGTAATAGAAGAGATGAAAGACGCGTATTTTAATGGAAATTGGTATGATAGTACCACCTGGAACTCTTATGGCGAAGGTACTTGGACCGGTACCGACTGGGTGTGGGACCACTCGAAGGTTCCAACCAGAGAAGAACAAATGGCAGAAATAGATATTGAGGGTAGCTGGACATTTAATCGCTTTTGGGGGCAATATGGAAAAACAAGTGGTCCGTGGAATGATTCTTGGTCGATCAATACCGGCTATGTTGATTCTAATGACGACGGCATAAGCGCCTATGCCGATCTTTTCAATGCCGGAATTTCATTTATGGACAAGTATATCGAATTTACGCTGAGAGCATGGATAGGAACAGATTCTAGTGGCGATTACTCTACCTACGGCCGTCGATTTAATGTTATAAAACTTGCCGATTATATCGAAGAAACTGGTAGCAATGTTAAGATAGAAGGACTTTACGATAATGAAGGCGATGAAATTGGTGTAATCCTTAACCTCCCGATCAACTTTAAAATAGACAACAGTTCGATAACATCCCGTCTTGATGATGACGGCGAAATTTATATAATAGCAACTATTGGGCGCAAAGTATTAGATGACATGACATGGCAAGCTTCAGACAATGACGACCCCGGAACATTAACTAGCGATTATAGAGAGATGAATTCTACTTTGTTTAATAGTAATTTTGGAGATATAACATATGAACATATTTTAACTGGAGCCGGCGCGTCAGAAGACAGCATGAAAGTGGCAAATGAGCCAGAAGAGGTGTTTATCTCCGTATCGTCAGGCGCCCCAGTAGACGGTAAGCCAATTATGTCTATTGACGGCACATACCACGACTCCCGGCCACTTAATCAAGCCATGGTCGTCAGCACTATGAATCAAATTCTTAATAAATATGGTTCATATATTGATAAAAATTTAGAAATAAAACAAAATTTAAGTAATTTGTCACGGATCCTAGGCGACCACGGCGAGTCAATTGACCTACTTCGTCGCTTACAACTGTATAGAAAATCATATATGCAGAAGTCCACCTCCACAGTTTCTGGAAAGATGTATGAGGCGTTTAAAAAACTTCTTTATAACGCAAATCAATCTGTAGTTAAACAATCAAAGCTTAAGAAAGTATTAGTAGTTAATAATAAAATAGTGGATTCTAGAATGACTGCTGAAAATGTTAGCTACACCGCACCCCGGGGCACAGGTAATGGTGGAGATGTCGTAGGTGGTGGAAAGGAAACAGCCGATGGTGGTTCGTATATTCCTGAAAAATGGTCAATGATGTCGCGACGGACCGTAAAAACAATGCCGATTGAAGGTAGAGGACTGCTAGGAGAAATGGCACAGTACATTCTTGAAGAAGGTCTCCCTACATACACTTACGATGATGACGGTGACGGCACAGGTGCTGGTAGTGCTTACGGTTCTTTCACAAAATCCACCACAGGTACCGGTTATGCCGGCGAAAGCGATGAGGTGCGAGACGAATGGGTGTCATGGTACGATAACTTTGTTAGAAACCGAGCTATGGGCGCCCCAACAAGCTTGCTAGAGGAGGCAGATATGGACACGATGGGGTCGCATGACGGCGGAGCAGCCCGGGATACGCACGGCCCAGCAGGTAACACTTTATGGCAAGATACTGTGGTTGAAAATAAAGGGTTTTTCTTTTTCGATTATGAAAAAGCGCTACAAACACATTCAAAATTATCATACGTAATATCACCGTGGAAAATTGAAAGGTATCTTGGACTTCATGTACCGTGGGACTATTTTAGAGTCACCCAAGTTAAACTAATCAGAGAAGAGCTTGAATTTACTACCCATATGTCTGAAGACGAGGCCAGGGTTCTTGACGACGGCACGGATGCAGTTACCATCCAACAAACTCTAACTTTTGCAAGAGACAAGGAGTATCCACAATGTGAGAAAACAACATATAATTATTATGAAGACAATTTTAGATATGGACAGCCATTTGTTCAGCTTGCATCATCTTGGGATGGTAGTTTAAAGGTCGACGCCGGCATCACCGTCGGTTCGGGCACCGGTGAAGTTACCGCCGGCGGCGGTTACTCGGGTACCTGGATGGGCTCAACTGACTTTGATATATCAGACTATTCAAAAAACACTCAGTACTCTAAATTGACCGATTATTATACAGAGGGTTACGAAGCCGGTATTACAGATTTTTCACCAGTTTCGGACATGGGAATGAGTGCGCTCACCAGCCAGCGCTCTGGAGAGTTTTTATTAGAGCAGGCGTTAGACATATCAAGGTATATAAATGCGAATGACGTTGAGCCAACATACTCATATTTAAAAATGATGAATTTTGATGCACCATTTGGATATCGCGATGAAAATGATCCTGCAACTTCTTATACTACATCTGAGTCAGATCGAGCCAAACCAACCGGAATGTTGTGGAACTTCCGCTCAGCACTGTCGCGCGGCGGCTATCGAGTCATGGCTTTCGAATACCGAGATTATATGGATGATGATGTGGCGTATTATAATACAATCGGTAGAGAAGAATTTGCCGAAAGTGAACGTGGATTGGAAGATAGAGCCTTCATCCATCCACGGACAAAATATAAAATCGAGATAGAGGTAGAAGACACAAGCCTTAAAATGGTAAAAGATGTATATGATGTATTTAACGAATCGTATAATTCCTTTATTGATAATTATTATAATTTAGCTGTTGCAACATGCAGTTTTAATAACATAAACGACCAGTTCAATGAATTTTTTGCAAACGGCATTAAAGAGAAGTTCCCATCGTACGAAGATAGAGAGTGGATTCGCGCCCCATATATGTTCAATATAGCAAGGAACATCTTGTTTGGTACTTACAACGGCGCCGATCTTCCTCCTGGGGACGAGAGAGAGGTTGAAGCGGTGGAGGGGAGGATGAGAGCCGGCGCCGAACAAACGGCGCGCCTTATTGGGCCCGACGATGGGCGCCTTTATCACTTAAACCGATTTAAACAAGATTACGAAAAGCTTTTAAATCTTATAAGACCGCGCTCCAGTTCACCCACAACAGCCCCAACAGGACAAAGGCTGTTCGGTCCGAAAAATGAAGGTCACCCCGGAGGTGAATTCGACGGGCCAGTTTATACATATCACCCTGTATATGATAGAATGCTAGCAGTATCAGGCATTGATGAAGAAGAGCCGGGTAGCTCCTGGAGCACTGGGCATGCCATAGACACAGTCTGGACAGCTGCTATAGAACAAGTGGACTCCCACACATTTAGGAATGCGTCGCCGGATGGCAATCACGGATGGGAGATAGACGAGCCAATATACGGCGACATGTTCTTAAGCGCCCTTCATGAGTGGGACTACAAACCGCCAGTTACCACTATAAGCTATGTTGAAATTTACAAGTTTTTGGAAAACATTCCGGGATTGTTAAACCAAAATGCATTCACCCCTTTCCTCTCAGTCGACCCCACCGGACATCGCGGACTTCTGGATTTGCCAGACTGGCAGGAGTATGGAACCGTCCCACATGGGACCCCATTTGGTGTTGTCAGCCCGGGCAATCTGATGCTGCCGCCAGGGCATCCTGGGGGCTCAGGCCACACCGCTGCAACTGAAGAATTCACATACGAAACATGGCTTCGCCAATTAATATTATTTGCTTTTGTAAATCAATTTCATCGCACCCTTGAAGACGGACTCGGACTCGCGCCTTACCATCTTTATCAAGCCAGCTGGCCCGACATATGGAACCATATCACGGACATCGCCATAGGAAACAATTATTATGGTGACGAGGACGCAACTCATGAAGCCCTCAACCCAGGTGGTATTCTACTTTGGGCAGCGCTCCTGGTCGCTCAAGATTCCGACAGTTCATTACGTCTTTTAAATAGTCCTGTGATTTGGACACGCACGGGCATTGAGGCAATAGCAACAAAAATGAATCCGAGAATCTATTATTCCACAATTGAAAGTGACTCTCCGCTGCCTGACTACGACAAGCCGATAATAGAATACACTCATATAACTAACGGCGGCGGCTTCTGGGTCGAACATGCGATGGACGAACACTATCGGGACTCCTCCGACACAGCCGAGGGTGCAAACATACGTGTAATTTCCGGCGGCGGTTCATACAAGACTGACATAGAGTTCGCATCAAGTCCCTTTCGTATCGGATTTGTCCCAAGGTCCCACAATGCAGAAGAAAATGGCATGTACACAAGATACCCAGGGAATTATACCCCAATTACCATCGGGATCACGGAACTCAGTTAACTTATAAGTTTTGGATAGAGCACTAATTATTAAAAGGAAAGTTTAATGGCTAAAATAAATCGAAGTAAAATAAATCGAAGATCAAAACAGTTTAAAAGAAACAAGATCGCTATGTCATCTTTATCTCTTTCAAATGGCGAGTTTAAGCCACTTGGGGTCACTCCGAAAAGATATGCAATCGAACGGGCTAGTGATAATCTCAGAATGAGAGGGTATATGCCAGAAAAAACAGTTAAACCTACCACCGATAGAATGGCTTTTGAAATGATGCATGCCATAGGGTATACTATAGAAGTAGGACAGCAAGATCTAACACTTATTGATGAAGCCCTAGAAGAACCACAGCTCTTCGAGACTAATTATACAGCGACAGAAGAAGGAATGAATATGGTTACTCAAAATATTGACATGTTAAAAAGCTTTGCAAACCAAAACGATCCAATATATCAAACGGACGATAACCCGCCTTTTAGTCTGCAGACCCAGGGAAACTTTATTCCACTTGGAGTAGCAGAGACTTTAGATTTAGTGTCTTCTGGACGTGTGCTGGGTTCAACTGGAATGCGCCCAACTAAGCTGCTACAAACATCAAGGTACTTCAATAATCAAGAAGTTAGCCAAACAGCTAAAAGAATGAATACCTAATGGCTTCTTCGAATGGAATACAATTCTTTGCACCGGTACCAGAAGATTCATCTTCTGGCACCACGTCCGGCGCAGACGCTTTGTCGGATCAACTCGTCATGTGGTTTCTGGCTTCGGATTCCTCCTGTAGAGCCGGTCTCGCCCCACCTATCATGTTAGAACAATGGTACGGTAATATGACGACTGCTGACGACACGGGGACGGCCTACCACCTGGCCAGATTGTGGCAAAAGGTTGGCTCTTACTACCACGTGGCCTCCGACGAAGATGCTCTGAGCGCCTACAATAGATGGGTTCAGATGGCGACAGTAGCTACTTTGATATCGGCTACCGTCACTAACTTGCCCCCTATTTCGATAGATGGCGCCACACAAATAGCTGGATTCTTAGACTATAACAAAAGATGGGGATTAGATTATGATGTTGATGTTGAGGTGATGAACTGGGAAAATACTTGGTCTGGAGGCAGCGACATAGATTTTGCCATGGCTGAGGCTGAGGGCGCCAGCTTTGATGTAGCTTCTGATGCATGGACATCTTCAGTACTGTCAGCAGACGGAACATGGCGCACCATCAACCCAAGCTCTGATTATAATAGTACCTGGCCCAGCGACCGGTTGAGCACACCAAAAACACAGGGTGAGGAAGCAGACATCGCGTACTCCCAACAGTTCGGGTATGCGACCACTGTGGTAATGGAAGCATTGGGTTTCGATGCACTCGACAGCATGACCCTGAGCGACGCCGCAACCATAACCACCGATGCTAACGAAGCATTACACAGTAATGAAGTAGTCAGGCACATACCTTCCGCTCTTGCTGATTACGACTTTATGAACGACCCCGCAATCTCTAGCCATGGAGACACTGGTGGTATATACGAAATTTCTTGGCAGGATACATGGCAAACCCGCGCGGCAATGGCTAAAAGATATCACGCGCTTTATGATTCTTCGGATGAGGTCACATACGGGACTGGAGAAAATTCATTTTCAAGTGTAACAGGGGTGAGAAGAAACGAAGAGCTTGAATTGGCACGCAACATCGACGTCGCCTGTGGTTTGATCGGTCCCGAATTAGAAGTTATTTCACTCCCAAAAAGATTAATAAACCACGTACAAAAACGAAGAAAAATTCCCGACAACTTGGTGTCAGCCTTTGGATACGTCGCAGAAGATTTGTATGATCCGACCACGACCGCTGAAGAGATGGGGGACACCACTGCTGACATCATAACCAATTATGTTGGTGAGGTGCCCGAGATACGTGTGCTTGAAGAAGGCGAATCCGGCGTAACTGGACGCGGATCCTCCGAAGGCAGCTGGGATGAGGCCACGAAAACCTGGATCCCCCATGAAGAAATTTATTAAAAGGATGTTATACAAATAATGGCAATTATTCCCTCTCCATACACCTACGACTCTGAAGACGCCACAGACAATCTTGTATTATATTACGCTACAGACGAATTAATGGAAAATCAAACTGCAGATCCTTTGCGTAAAGAGCTAGGATTTGAGATTAGTGTCTATAGTCCTGAAAGCGATAGCGAAAGCCCCCAATTTCAAATATCAAGTGGACAGTTCGATATAGATATAGATACTTTGCGAGATCAAAACTTTGTACAAATGAGAACATACTCTCCATACATTGAAAAAATGGAGATCAATGCATCTAGAATAGTTCCATTATCTACAAAGGCATTGCTACCCAACTATAGTATTCCGGTCCGGCTTTATGCAAATGAAGAAACCACAAAAGGTGATAAATTTTGGCGTACCTTATTCACCGGCGGCGAATTTGCTGGAGATACTTACGCTCCACTAATCAATACCACAACCATATTTAATGAATACTTTTTTAGTTTTGCAAACTCTTATTCAACACTTTATGCTAAATCAATAGGCACGTCTGAAACATCTAAAAATATATATCAATTAAGTTCTGTTTATAATTCTCATAATATAAATGTTAAGGAATACCAAGAGTGGTCAACAAGCCAAGGATCTCCTTTGCTAATTCCATCTTATCATCTTTTCGAAACAATAAGAGAGGGCGGGCTGACCCAACTTTCTACTCCTCTGCGACAATACTTAGCTTATACTTCATCGAATAGTGTTTTTGACATTAGTTTAGAATCAATAGATTCTTCTTTGGAAGTAATAGGGGAAAAATTCATAGCCGAAACAGGAAAGTCATATTTAGAAAGTTCTTATTTTCCGAACTTGCGCTCAGCCAATATTAATGCAGATATAAAAAACCATGCGGTAATTAGTCAACGTAACTACATGTTTGATTCAGCATATTACAAAGAAGGGACAGCAATCACAAACGAACCGGAAAAGTTTCCTTATTATAATATTATAAAATTTCCAAGACACGAAAGTGCTGGCGGATTACCTCCCGCTTTAGGGCGAGAATATAATGGACTTAATCAGGAAAGTTTTTTTATTAGAAATGCAATTGAAACAAATAACTTCTCATCAAAATTTTTAGAAACGCTAAAGGATATACACGAAAAAACCTGGCCTTCCATTAGTTTTGGTTCGAAACCCTTAACGGTAGAAAAAAGTGGACTGGTATTGTCTGAAGGAACTTCATATGGAACTGAAACTAAAAAGAATGTCTATAGAAAATCTTACAGAACGTTAGATTTAATAAAAATGGTTCAAACCATCTACAACCAACCAGACGCGTCTTTGAATTCAAATTATACTTTTATAGGGCCAGACAGCCCGGGCTATCACACAACGTATCAAGACAACAAGTTGTACCGCTACTATGACAACCAAAACTTAGTGGGCGCCCTCGACGACATATACGACGACATCAAGAGCAAGTATCAGTTTCCACAGGCTACCTTTGACTGGGTCCAGCCTGACGGGGAAGGTCGTGAGTATGACGAGACATTGTCGACCGAAAGAAACGTCGCGTTAGACAATACCCGTGACATAATGAATTTTATATTTAATCCTCATATTTGTCATTCGGAAACAATAGCCTATCGAATTGAAAAAAGCGGCGGCGAGACTTTTGGAGATTACAACACGTCTAATGTTATTCAAGATTACTGGATTTTCAATTCTAAAGATGCTGAAGAGACAATGGAGTTTTTTGACACTCAAATAAAATATGGTCAAAATTATACTTATAAATGTTATGCCTACGTTGCTGTACTTGGAAAAAGATATAAATATAGTGATTTTAGATTAACCACTCAAATTGCATTGCTGGACCAAGGAGAAGATGGCGATGGCACCGGTGTACATGGCGTAGCAGCCTCGGATGGAAATATAGACTACTACTGTCTTCAATTTTATGAACCTTTAAGTGGCGAGATGTCCGATCAGTTTTTTAATGATGGCGAACCAGAGTGGACGTCCTTTGACAAAACCCGCGCCGGCCTTAACCTTGATTCAGCGATGTATAGTACTCAGTCCTTCAACCGCGGAAGCCAAGATACCTCTGCACTATCACAAAGAAATCAATTAGCAACCAATGGGCAGGCACTAAGTATGCACCCACAGATAGCTGACTTTATGTTTCATGTTGAGCCGTGCATAAAATTAGTAGAGATACCACTTTTCAAAAAGAAAATAAGAATGTTAGACAGCCCAGCTAACGACATGATAGCTATTCCGTTCCAGTATATTGATAATTCTAAAAGAATTGGATTTAATATGAGGTATGAGAGCTTCGATGAAAGGAGACCTTACCCTATTTCAATAACGAAAGAAGACCGACAAATGCACATAGATTATTTGAACAGCAGGGATATTTTGCCTGGAGAAGACATTATTGAAAGTTCGGTAGCCCAGCAGAGGTATATAGAGGTTTACAGGACTGAAGAAAAGCCAACCTCGTTTGCTAATTTCGAAGGCAAGCTGGTAGACACAATCGATCTGAAGATCGAAGACTCATACTATACTTTCCCAGACGCCATACATAACGTAAAAATCCCAACAAATAAAAAGTTTTATTATGTTTTTCGATATGTAACCGAGAATCTTGTTCCAGGTCACATGTCACAAATCTTGGAATGTGAGCTAATAGATGACGGAGGCTACATATATTCTAAATTCAATGTTCTGTCTGATGAATTGGGTGAAGAAATAACACTAACAGAGCCAACGAAAACACTTAAAAAGATGCTGCAACTAGAGCCAAATATTTCGCAAATAGTTCTTGATACATCTGAGATAGACTTTTCGAAAACATCTCGTAGCCAAGTTGATAAATTAATAATTGGTGCCCCGAACATAGACTTAATTTGGAATAAGAAGTTTAAAATTAGGCTAACCTCAAAGAAAACAGGCAAACAAATTGATCTTAATGTAGAATATGTGATTAAGAAAGAAGACAGGATAAATATTGAAAGTGGAAACGCAGCAAGAGCTATCCATGACGAGACCGCCGGGGAGTGGATGGAGCGCATAAACTTCTTGTCTGGGCTACCACCGGGCTCGATTGCTCCTGTACGCCCTGGTGTTGATACGATATCGATATCCGGAGATGGCTCAACATGGTTTGACCTGTTTTCTAGTGAAGAAATTTGAAAATACATATAATTATATGTGAGAAAGGAAAATAAATGGCATTTAAAGACACATCCGGCACCGCGGTGATTGACGCAGTTCTCACTGATATCGGCCGCAAAAGAATGGCTGACGGAACCTTCCGTCCCGTTAAGTTTGCATTAGGCGATGACGAAGTGGATTATGCGCTCATCGGACCAGCCGCATTTGCTACGGACGGCGCCCAAATCTCCTTGTCTGGCACAGCTATGTTCGAAGCATACGGCTCCGAAGCTAAAAATATTCAATATGGCTTAAATACTTTTGATACTCCAAATAGTCTATATAAGCCTATATTGAAACTAAACGATAAAGCTGAAGTTGCTGCCCAAATGAGCGGTTCCGCAAAGCGCTCCACACAATTGTATTCACAATATTCAACGGCAGGTGCAGGTATTGGACTAGCCGGCTCTACTATTGACACAGCGGAGGCATTTTATTTAGCGGCCAATAATGAAACAGCTGATAAGATGAGGGAAATATTGACTGGAAGTGCTGCCGCCGGCGCACCCCCCAATTCTAAATTTTTTAAGTTTTTAGAAGACCGCAACTTCGAAGGAAATAAAATTATTGTTGAAAGCGGACTGGACGATATACCCTTAGAAGAAGAAAGCCACACGGATCCTGGTACGCTTTGGGCCCCAGAAATGACGTTGTATTTCCGTATACCTGTTGCAATAGATTACGATAATCGAATTAAATACTTAGTAAAAAGAAATTACTTAGATAGACACTACTTTGTGATGGCCGATAACAGATTTATAGAAAGAGTTTTAGGACCTTCACGTAACTGCAGCTCGTTTAAAAACTTTGCTGACGGTTCAGCGGACATAAACTTCCAGACTACAGTTGAGTGCGCCCCTATCACCTATTTCAATCAGTATGATGATTATTATACGTTCATAGTTGATGGTATACCTAACTTAATGTTTGACCATGGTATGTATTCATACCCCAGTACTAAATTTTCAAATCTTTTCGGACCAAAAGGCACCGCTACAGCAATAAATCTTGCAATAGTTAAAAAGCTCAAAGTTAATTCGGAAGGTGACCGAGATTATAGATATACGAAATACGGGTCAGTAGACCAAAAACTATTTGACGCAAAACACAAATTTGATTATATTGAAACAGTGCTATATATCGTAGGTGCAACGACAGACTGTAGAATTACGGCTCCTGTAAGAATTATACGTTATTCTGGTACATAAAACTTAAAATCGAATATTTATAGTGGTATAATCGATTTAACAAAAAAAACACTAATTATATACACATGAGGAAAATTAATGGGATTCTTAGATAACTCGGGCGACATCATTTTAGATGCGGTCCTTACAGAGACCGGCAGAAAAAGATTAGCGACTGGACAATTCAGTATTAGTAAATATGCGCTCGGCGATGATGAAATCGACTACAAGCTATACCAGAAAAATAATGCTTCTGGTTCTGCTTATTACGATTTAGAAATCATGCAGACTCCTGTTTTGGAGGCATTTACACAAAGAAACGCCAATATTAATTATGGATTGGTTACGATCCCAAATAAGAATCTTCTTTACATGCCATCTATTAAAAGAAACGAAAAGATACCATCAGTATCTGTATCTGATAAACACAACGTCATTTATCTTGCTATATCGGACGGTGTCACATACGACGCTTTAGTTGCTGGGTTTGGTGGATTACATGGCGGCGGACCCGATTATGTTTTAGAATCGAATGGTGGCAGCGGCCGCGTTATTGTTTTGGAGTCAGGACTAGACACAGCAGAGATTACGGGCACTCCAGCTAATAAACAAACTTATATTACGTCACAGGGGCTCCAATCGAAAAACTTCCAAGTTTCAGTAGACAATAGGTTTTTTACAGGAATCTGGGGACCAGGACCCGGATCAGTATTTAACAATAATGGTGGCAGCGGAACTGAAATAGTTAGCTTTGTACCAACCCCTACGGCGCCCACGACATTAGACAATAATATCGCCAACCATTCATTAGCCACTATTACAGCAATTAATAATGGGGTTTATTATCGTACAAACGATGTTAAAATAGATACAGCAACGTCGGTTATCAAGGGCCCGCGCGCATCAGCAACTTGTTTGAAATTTAGTGTCAAGCCAATGACAAGCAATGACTTTACTAGGTTTGGCTCAGTATCACAGACTATTTCAGGACCTTCGGGTACCTATAGTTACATTGATAGCATAGTATATGTTCGAGGACAATACTCCGAATATCAATTAACAATCAGAATTATTAAAAAGGATTAATTAAATGCCAGTAAGAAGTTATGAACCCCTGAGTTTGAACTCAGATGTAACAACCACAAGAACCTTTCTCCACGAAGTATTGCCAATCACAGGAACCATCTTTAGTGGAACTTATGGTAAGTACATGGCAGAAGACAATATTAAGAACTACACTCATGGGATGTTCCAGTCAGTATATGACTACCCCTATTTGAGTTCCTCTACAAACCATATCTTCGATATTACCTGTGGGTATGACGAGTCAACGGGGCCGCTATCCAGTTCCGCCCATCCGCAGAACGCCAAAAAGATTAATATGTATAATCAGTTTTGTCAGGTTTTGCTTGGTTTCACTGGTTCGGACAACACAGTTAGAATGTTTGAGAATGATTTAAAACTCGACCAAGCCGGCCAAATGAACTCAGCTTATATCGTTAGTTTCTCACGACTTTTAACGAAAGACCAGATTAAGAAGAATACGTTTAAACTAACAATTGGAACCGGACCATGGGCCACTCCCTTCGCTTCCTCATCCACCCGGCCGGTAAAAGTACTACAAGATGCGAATGCACGCGTTGACGGACAGGGAGTTAACACTACCCTCGGTGGCGATTACGGTGTGCTATATAGCAGCTCGAGCCCCTCCGCTACAGATGTGGGTTGCGGGGTGGTGTTTTACCAAGCCGGGATCGCTGTTATTACATCCTCGGTGTTTAGTTCAACTGGGAGTACGGACATAATTGCCGACTTTGCCGCCACCTATGCCGCCGGAGGACCAGCATCCAGTTCTAACCTGTCTCCTACTGAGGCTTTAGCACAAATGAGCATCTCTGGAAACTGCGATGCTATTCGTCACAGAATTCAGAATATTCAATTTAACAACTCGACCGAGATTAACTCTACGATTTACTTCTGCAGAGTGCCGCACAACAAGTTCAACTATAGTGCAAACCCGACCTACCTGACTGGTAGCAAGATTCGTGTTAAGAATGTCGGCTCGGACACCCCGATTTCTTACATTACGACAGTTGGGCTTTACAATGCCAGCAACGAACTGCTGGCTGTTGCGAAGCTCTCAGAACCCCTTAAGAAGACACCGGAGAATGAATTAACGATTCGAGTCCGATTGGATTACTAAATGTTCCGCAAGTTTGGCCCGAACGACATCATTCTGAATACGATGCGGGCAACGCCTCGTTCGCACTTCTTCATTTATGATAGCAAGACTTATTATAATAATGAGCCTGAGATGTCATCGTCATTGGGCGGCGGAAGCCAGGTAACGACTCTCCAGCTTAATGCCACAACGGAGGTGGATCCAGTCCCCGGCTTCATTAGTTTATATGAATATAATATTGGGCGTACATCAGGCTCATTTGCACCTACTGCGAATGATGGTACAGTTGGAATGATTTATCCTTATATCTCCAAAGATTCTGCAAGAGCTAGCTTTAAAACTGCTGTTGGTGGAGACACGATTGAAGGAATGACCCCGACGTTCTATAACAATGAATTTCAATTCGGAGATATCTTAACTGCCTCATATCCTCAAGTATGCACGATTACACGAGAATTTATCGAAGTACCTTCAGGTTCAGGGGTGACAGCAACAGATATCACCGAAGGTAGTCATGGAGCATATAATAGACACTATGTATCTCTCAAAAACTTATTTGATATATACTCAGTCAAAAGCAGACATTTCGCAGTATCGTCTTCTTTTGCAGACAAAAACAAGCAGATAGGAAACCTAATTCATGTCCCTTCATTATTTTATGGCACCAAGATTAGACCCGGAACACTTTCACTTAAGTGGTTTTTTACTGGCTCATTGATTGGAGAATTGCGAGACACGAAGCGCAACGGAGAATTGATTCAGGTGTCTGGTAACGCCGACAATAACGGAAAGGTCGGCGGAGTGGTGATGTACAACGAGGGCTTTTTATATTTGACTGGTTCATGGAAAGTGGAGAAAGAGTGTCCAGCAATATCCCTTTCAATATCAGGAACCACAGCTGCTTCAAACAAAAAACACCCATCATGGATTTATTGGGGTGCAGGCATGAACGATAACGTAACGGTTAATAACACCAAGAATCCTGCAGCCGGCACGCCCGGATCGACCGACCAAGCAAATCTCCTATCCGCTTCATATTCTATCACATTCGAAGGCGAGACCAAAACACAAGTAATGACGATGTATGCTCACGCACGAAGAGGCGAGGCCAATTACTCTAATAACCCCACATTCTTAAAGTATGGACAACCAGAGATGAAATATACATCCTCGCATGTATATGAAGAAAATCCGAACAGGCTAATGAAAAACACAGTCTCGTCAGCTTACGGCACAGGCGCCATTGCTTCGGGATACACAGCTTCATTTCAAAGACAGGTATACATTTCTAAGATAGGCGTGTATGATAGGGACTATAACCTAATTGGTGTGGCCTCACTCGGCTCACCGGTGTTAAAGAAAGAAGATGAAGATTTGGCTTTCAAACTCAAAATGGATTTTTAGTGGTCTTAGGAATTGATATATCAACAAGCATTACGGGCTTTGCTGTGGCCGGCGATGGACAACTATTGCATTATAGTTCGATTGACTTGCGAAAACATAAAGGACCGTTTAATAAAGCAAACGCCCTTAAAGAATACATTGAAGATCTATTTGAGAACTATCAACTTGACCAGGAAGGCTCTCAAGGCTGGGGACAGTCGGAGCATCCGATAACTAACATTTACATTGAACAGCCCCTGCACATGTTTATGAGAGGGAAATCTTCAGCAAAGACTTTATCAACTTTGATGACTTTTAATGGTATCGTTTCTTGGCTTGTATATGAACTCTTCGAGATTGAGCCACAATACATCGCAGCTACGTCTGCCCGTAAACAGTGCGGTATTAAAGTAAAACGCGGCGAGAAGGCAAAAGAAGTAGTTTTAAAGCACCTTTTAGAACATGAGAAGGCTTTTAAGATTGAGTATACCAAATTTGGTAACCCAAAGCCTGAGTCGTATGATCGGGCCGATGCTATTGTAGTTGCGAGAGCAGGAGATATAATTGAAAAAAACATGGAACTGGCTCAAGCATCGGTTTAAGCATAAGCTAGAGCATTTTAAGCCATCACATTTGATGAGTACTTTAAAAGAGCATGGGTTAGCTCTTGTCGCTATAATCGTGGTTTGGGAGATAATAGAAGATATTTTGTTCCCCGCCCTGTTTTTGTGGCTCGGTGCCAATGTTCACCCAATATTCTTTGCAGGAGCCCCAGCCGCATGGATCTTATGCCTTCACTGGCTAGCCGTCCCTATAATGTGGGGAATGTGGATTAAAATTTCTAACAAACAAACTTCATAAAATGCACCCCCTATATACAACATGGATGCTGATGAACATAATGGCGATGCAGATTTTGAAATAGGCGATGTTGTAACAGAGGTATACTATATTATTCCTCCTGGCCGCAAGCCGTGGACCGGTATCGTAGTTTTTGTAGATAAATATCATTATGAACTAAATTCTTATTTGGGACGATATGAAGATTTAGTAGCTGTTCATTGGTTTCAACCCGGGTATATAGAATCTCTTCCTGCATCGGTTCTGTCAATTGTACAAAAAGCACCAAGAGAAGAATAAAATAATTAACTTTTTAGTATTTATTCCTTGACTATCCACACAAGATATGATATATTTATTTAAACAATTTAAAAATTGTTGGTTTCATTAAAATAGGAGAAACAATGAAGGTAAGAAACGGACATACTGTAAACGTCCATTATAAGGGTACACTAAACGATGGTACTGAGTTTGATAACTCACACGTCCGTGGTGAGCCATTAAATTTTGAGGTAGGATCACGCAAGTTGATTCGTGGCTTTAGCGAGGCTGTCCTTGGCATGAAGAAGGGGCAGACTAAGCAGGTAAAAGTTCCTGTTGAAGCAGCCTATGGTCCTCACAATCCCGAAGCTGTGCAAGAAGTCCCACGGAAGGCTTTTGCTGAAGATATGCAGTTTGAGGTTGGAGGGACCGTGCAAGGTAACGGCCCACGTGGCCCATTCTTGGCAAGAATTCAAGATGTTGCAGAGGAGAATATCACTCTCGATATGAATCACCCTCTTGCTGGAGAAGAGCTTAATTTTGAAATTGAGTTAGTATCAGTACATCGCGCCAAGAAAGATACTAGTACACCCTCTTGACATTTCATAGCTACTGAGCTATAGTGTTCATGAGGACACATGAATAAGAAAGAAGCACAAAAGATTCTATATGAAACTCTTGGACACTACGCAGACAAAGGCAGCGAATTATTATTCGCGTGCCCGTCATGTGATCATCATAAGCGTAAGTTCTCTGTTAACTTGGACAAAAATGCTTATAAGTGTTGGGTGTGTGATTATCATGGTCGTAGTATTAGGCGCCTTGTTAGACGTTTTGGTTCGTATATCCAACTACAGAAATGGGACAGAATATCGCACCGGACAGATCTTGAAAGATTTGATGAGCTTTTTATGGAAGGAGTCCCTGGAGAAGGCAAAACAACAGTACAACTCCCAGAGGAATTCATAAGTCTTTGTAGTGATAAGATCCCGGCCACCGGCACATATGCTTATCGATATCTTAATTCTCGTGGAATAACAAAAGCCGATATTCTTAAATGGAAGATCGGCTATTGTTTTAGTGGAGAATACCGCAACAGAATTATTATTCCGTCCTTTGACGATGATGGTGACTGCAGCTACTTTATTGCGCGCTCGTACACGGGTGACTCTTATAAGTATAAGAACCCGAGATCGTCGAAAGATATTGTCTTTAATGAGTTATTTATTAATTGGAATGAAGACCTCACTATAGTAGAGGGAGTGTTTGATGCCCTTGTCGCCGGAAATGCTGTACCTATCTTGGGCTCGACCTTGCGATCGGGTTCCGATTTATTGCGAAAAATCGTTTACAACGACACCCCAATCTATATCGCAATGGATCCGGATGCTGCGAAAAAAGAGCGCCGAATTATTAAAATGCTGCTGGAATACGATATCGAACTTTATAAAATCGATGTGACAGGATATGAAGATGTAGGCTCAATGCCGAAAGATGTCTTCCGGGAAAGAAAGAATAACGCATCCTTTATCGATAGGGACGACTATTTACTGTTGAATTTACTATCGGCAGTATAAGGACAATCCATGAGAATAACAGAAGCCAGATTAAAGCAGATTATCTTAGAAGAAATAGATCGCCGGCTCATAGAACATTATGTTGAAAAGGAAATTCAAATACTTTTCGAAGATTCCGATGACGCGGAAGTGCAGAAAGCCAGAGAAGAATACAGAAGGCT
>Ga0233429_1000919_pt1 | contig 40413 bp, 39 predicted proteins | sample SI_118_April2016_3_FD_179879 | JGI IMG/M metagenome (GOLD analysis project Ga0233429, IMG submission 179879) | Seawater microbial communities from Saanich Inlet, British Columbia, Canada - SI_118_April2016_135_MG | ecosystem: Environmental > Aquatic > Marine > Inlet | place: Canada: British...
ACTTACAATCTCAAAATCGTAATCCATTCATGGAAATCTCACTACCTGATGCGTCTCTACGACTCATACAAGCTTGTGGCCGACTAATTCGTACTGAAACTGATACGGGAAAAATTACTATTTTTGACAATCGACTCACGACTAAGTTCTATGGCAAACAATTACTTAGTGCTTTACCAGGATACAATATCGTGGTTGAGTAACTTTAAAAGATTTTAAAATCCTCTTCAAAAATTCTACAAATTTTTTCTTTAGGACTTGATACTTTTCTACTTGTTTAGAAAAGTATCCAAAAGATAACACCCCTACAAAATCACCAATTTACACTAAATTTCATTCGTTGTATTTTCTAAACTCACTACGTTCAGACACCGAAAATACAGTCACTCATTTCAATAAGTGTTTATTGGTGAATTTTGTAAAGGGAAATAACTAAAAGCTTCTGCGTATATATATTTCAGCTTCATCTGAATCTGGTTTTGAATATGAAGAAGCTCTTAAACCAATAGCAATATCTTTGGCAACATCTTTCATTGCACCAATTGAAATTGTATTTGTTTTTGGATCAAGACCGCCTTTTCTATCCAAAGAATACTCAGCATTAACTTGCAAATCAGTAAAAACAAGATGCCTAATTCCGAAATTAACGGTGTAATAATCACTTTTCAAGATTCCGCCATCACTATAGCTTGAAGTACAGTCACTACCATCTGTGTTTGTACATATTTGCTTTGAATCATAATCAGAATACATTAGTGAAGAAGTAAAGTCAGTCTTAGGATTTATATTTATAGCCTTGCCAATTCCAATAGAAATTGTTTTTACAGTTTTTTCTTCATACTCTCCAGGGTCATTCCAGTCAGCCGTCATATAAGAATAACTACCTAATACAAGCAAACCATTATTGAGCTCTTTAGAACCAGACAGGATTCTTGTATTATCATCGTGTTTATAATCATTCGTTGTGTAACCTAATTGCACATAGTTGTCATTAAATCCTTCCGATATGGCTATACCAGATAAAGTTAATGAAAATAAATAAACTAAAAGTACGCCTGCTGTATTTTTCATAAAGTCCTTCCATTATTATTCTAAAAGACCACATTATATCAGAGTGTATTAATAATATGAAGTTTACTTCATAGTAAAAATTACGAAAAACGTCAAAATTAAATTTTGATAATTTTTCTGTAAATATGGAAACAAGTTTTCCTCATGTACTCAAACAAAAGCGATTAGCAACAGGCTTATCACAAGAAAAATTTGCAGAAAAAGTAGGTCTGTCTATGCGTTCAATCTCACTACTTGAGACTGGAAAACAACAACCAACACTTCCAACTCTTAATAAAATTGCACAAGCATTTAATATTAAAACCAGTGAATTACTGCAACTTATTGAAAAATAAAACAGTTGACCAGATTTAGTTTTTGACTAATTCCCTTTTTAAAAATAAATCCAAACATTCTTATCGAAGTGAATAACTGGTTTTTCGGTGTTTGAGCGTAGCGAGTTTAGAAAAACCAATGAACGAGATTAGAAAGATTGAGGTTGTTTTTAGGGTGAGCTCTTTTTGGATACTTTTTCTACTCACTAGAAAAAGTATCAGAGCCTAAACGAATAAATCTTTGATTTATGAGAAAGGATTTAACCAAAAAATATCAGAAATAATCAAAACGACCAATCAAAACATTAAATTCCTAATTATTCTTATCTAAAAATAGCCATTTAAAGGCCAAAAACAGCCTGTTTAGGCGGTCTTTCCCTAGAAACAAGGCTTTGGCCAAAGCAATACAAAAAATTTAGGAAATTTTAAGAATAGTGTGTTTTTACGTTTACGGAAAAGATTTATAGATATCTTTTCTATGTAAAAAACGAATCACATGAATTTTTTCATTTTCATGACTAAAACCCAATCGATAATTACCTATTCTAATACGGAAATAAGCGTTATGCCCTTTGAGTTTTTTAATATTTTTGAATTGACTGAGGTTGTTATTAGATTCGAATGAATCCAAAATTATCTTAAGCTGTTTAACAACTTTAGCATCATTTAATCTAGTAATATCTTTTAGAAAAGCACGCTCAAAGCTAACTTTCATACTAGGCGTTTAATGCGTTAAACACCTCTTTTTTACTGACACAATCTTGTTGATCACTTGCTAGCAAAATATCACTAAACAGCTTGTCTTCTGAATCTTGCTCAACTAATTTGCAAAAATAATCACTAATATTGCTCTGAGTCTTAAACTGTGACAACAGTGCTTTTTCTATTTCTTTGTCATTTATTTTTACAGTTAACATGGTGTTTCTCCAAAATTTATAATTCCATTTTAACAAATATCACTAAAAATTTCAGAAATAATGAAAACAGTGTGTTTTTAACCAAATCGACATAGGCATTGCTTATGTCGATAAACTTAAAAACGCCAAAAAGCTTTATGCAATAACGCCATTAGCGTTAAGATTTCCAAGCGTCCAAGCAACATTGAAAAGCTTAAAATCCACTTTGCCGTATCACTAACACCGCCATAATTAGCGGCTACTTCACCCAAACCTGGGCCTAAATTATTCATGCTGGCTGCCGTTGCTGAAAAAGCACTGACTTGATCAAGACCTGTAAACATCAGTGCGATTAAAATAAAAATAAAAGCAATTACGTACAATGAAAAGAAACCCCAGACTGATACCAATACTTGCTCAGAAACACTTCTTTGATTGAGCTTGATGTTAATTTGTGCACTGGGATGAATGAGTTTTTTAATCTCTTTCATGGCTAATTTAAACATAAGTAACACCCTAACTACCTTAATACCGCCACCCGTAGAACCTGCACAAGCACCAATAAAACTAACAAAAATTAACAGTACTGGCAAAACAAAAGGCCACTGAGAATAATTTTGAGAAGCAAAACCCGTGGTAGTTGCGATGGATACCGTTTGAAAAATGGCGTGTCTGAATGATTCGCCTGCCGTGTAATAGTATTCGGTGTTAAATAGATAAAAAGAAACCAATGCTGTGGTGACAGATAGAATGAACAGATAAGTTTTAAATTCTGAATCTTGCATGTAAGTAAAGGCGTTTTTCTTTTGCCAAACAAAGAAGTGCAAAGAAAAATTAATACCGGCTAAGAGCATAAATACAATAGCAACGGATTCAACTGCACTTGAATTAAAAAAACCAATCGAAGCATCGTGCGTGGAAAAACCGCCAATGGCAACGGTAGAGTAACTGTGCCCAATGGCATCAAACACATTCATGCCAGCCAGATAGTAACCAATGGCGCAGATAATGGTGAAGCTAATGTAAATTTTCCACAGGGCTTTAGCAGTCTGTGTGAGTTTTGGTGTGAGTCTTTCTTTAGAAATACCGCTGGATTCTGCGTGATAAAGCTCCATACCGCCCACACCTAGCATTGGCAAAATAGCCACTGCTAATACAATGATACCCATACCGCCTAACCATTGCAGTTGCTGTCGGTAATACAAGATCGCTTTGGGTAAATCGTCCAATCCAGAAAGTACGGTAGAACCTGTAGTGGTAAGACCTGACATGGATTCAAAAAAGGCATCACTAAATGACATTCTGAGTGATTCTGAAAGTAAGAATGGAATGGTCGCAAATAAAGACAAAACAAACCAAAAGCTAACCACCACTAAAACCCCTTCACGAATCCTGAAATCTTTTTTTGATTTTCTAAAAGGTAGCCATAGCACAAGCCCACTGAGTAACGTTAGTGCGAATGCCGACAAAAAGGATGAATATTGATTCTCAGCATAAATTAAATCAACAATAACCGGCGGAAGATGGGTAAGACTAAAAACCATCAACAATAAGCCAATGGTTTTGAATACGATACTAAATTGCATGAGTTTGATTAAAGTTATTCATTCTCTGCAAACAAAGTCTCGACCACATGGATCTTACTCACATCGGTAAGCACTAATAACACGTGATCACCCTCTTCAATTACCAGTGTCCTTGAACCCATGATTACTTCCTTGTTGCGCACTATCGAGCCCACTACTACGCCATCGGGAAGCTTGATTTCTTCAATTGTTTTACCCACAACATCTGAATGATCTTGATCGCCGTGCACGATCAGTTCAATGGCTTCAGCCTTGCCTTGACGCAATGAATGCACCATCATGGTATCGCCTTTACGAATGTGTGCCAAAATTCCACTGGCCGTGATTTGGTCAGGTGACACCACCATGTCCACGTCTTCACTTTGCTCAGCCAAATCTTCATAAACATTACGCTTAACCAAAGCAATGGTTTTGTGTGCACCTAAACGTTTAGCCAGAATTGAAACGATCACATTAATTTCATCAGAATCAGTGAGTGCTAAAAATAAATCGGTACTTTCAATGCCCTCTTCGAGCAACAACTCCTCATCCGAAGCATTACCATGCAAGACCAAGGTGTTGTCCAATTGATCGGCAATTTCACTAACCCTGGCCTTGTTTAATTCAATAATACGGACTTTGTGTTTATTTTCTAAAAATTTTGCTAAATCAAGACCAATGTGCCCACCGCCAGCAATGATGATGTTTTTATAAGCTTTATCTAAACGCCTAAACTCTTTCAAAACTTTAGACACACTTTCTTTTTTAGTAACAAAATAAACGCGATCACCATCTTTGATTACGGTATCTCCATAAGCTGGAATTGCCCTACCATTACGATATAAACTAACAATGCGCATGCGTGTTTTTGGCAAATGCAAGTGTAAATCCTTGATTGGATGACCAACGATTGGTGTGCCTGCATAAGCTCTGGTTTCCACTAACTGCACCAAACCATTTTCAAACTCAAATACTTGTTCTGCTCCTGGCTCTTCAACCACTCTTTTGATGTAATTGGTTACCAAGCTCTCAGGAGTAATAACAAAATCAATAGGGATGGCACTGTCTGAAAACAGTTCTTTTCGATGCAAATACTCAGCGGTGCGAATACGTGCAACTTTTTTCTCCACCTTATACAAAGTGTGTGCCATTTGACAAGCGAGCATGTTGCCCTCGTCAGAACGAGTGACGGCAATCACCATGTCCATGTTTTTAATGTCTGCCTCTTCTAAAATATTAGGATAAGAAGCATGCCCTAAAACGGTTTTAACGTCTAGATGTCGTTGTAATGATAAAAGATTAGTCTCATCTTTATCAATGATGGTGATGTCGTTTTCATCATCGGATCCAAGGTACTTGGCCAGCGTAGAACCAACTTGACCTGCGCCCAGAATTAAAATCTTCATTTTTTGTCGATTCCTAAATCTTTTAATTTACGATACAGTGTTGTCCTCTCCAGACCAGCAAGCTCAGCCACTTTAGCGATGTTATGATTATTACTGTCTAAATGGTGATTGAAATATTGTCGCTCAAAAATATTTCTGGCAGCTTTTAATGGAATGTCAAAATCAATGCCACTAATGGTTTTTTCTAACACTTTTCCGGTTTGTTGTTCGCTCAATATTTTACGCACAAGAGGCAAGATATCATGCAATGGTTTGGTTAAAAAATCAACCGCTCCTAGCTTAATCGCCTTGACCACGTCTTGATGTTCAGCATGGCCAGACATCATCACTACTGGCATGGAAAAATCATCGTCCATCCACTCTTGCAATAAAGACATGCCGTCTTGACCAGGCATCCAAACGTCCATCATTACTAAATCAAACGTTTGTTCTTTAACAATGGCTTTAGCCTCTTCGGCATTAGCAGCCAGCGCTACTTTATAGTTAACATCCTCTAAGGTGTCCATCATGGTTTCAGCGTTAATCGCCTCATCATCAATGATTAAGATATTTCCAATTACTACTGGGTCTGGGTCACTCATTTCTTTCTCCTGTTATGCCTTGTAATCAAATTCTATAGTAACAATTGCACCGTGCGGTTCAACGTTACCTGCAAAAATTCGCCCATCGTGTTGCTCGATAATATTTTGTACAATGGCCATGCCTAAACCGCTACCTTTAACTTTAGTGGTTACGTAAGGCTCAAACACTCGGTCAATCACATCTCCATCAAAACCATGACCATCATCCTGAATACTTAAACGCACTATACCCTCAGATTCTAAATATTGAGAAACAATCTTAACCACTAAGTTATGCTCATCTTCAGCGGATTCAGTTGAATTTTTAACCAAATTAATCAACACTCTGGAAATGCTATTTGCATCCAACAATAACTCTGGGATATCACCTGATAAATCAAACTCAATACTGACGTTGCTTTGTGCATTGTAAAGTTCAGCCGATTGATAGATTATCGTATTTAAGTCACAAGGTCTTCTTTCAATCTGAGGCGTGTTGGCGTACTCCGCAAACGCGCTAACCATTGTATCCATCGACTTAACTTGTTCAATAATGGTATGGGTGGTTTTATCAATAATTTCCAAATCCTTACCCTTGAGCGCATCTAAAAACTTATTTCGAAGTCGCTGAGCAGACAACAAAATTGGAGTAAGTGGGTTTTTAATTTCATGTGCCATTCGAATCGCCACTTCACCCCAAGCCGCTTTTTTCTGCGCCCTGTGAAGTTGAGAGATGTCTTTAATGATAATCACATAGCCCAATGTTTTATCCTGGGTATCTAATGCCGTTCCTTGGCAAGTTAGAAGAATGTGTTTATTGGGTAACGAGAGTTCAATTTGTTCTTCCCATTCACCTAAGTTTTGTTTAAACTTATCCGCCGTCAATTCAAACAAAGGCTTAAGATAATTGTATTTAGCAGAGATAGTACCGCAAAGTTTGCCAATGAATTTCTTTTCATTATTAATGTTCAGCATCTTACCAATCACCGGATTAATCAACTGAATTCTTCTTTTTTGATCAAGACCAATCACACCATAAGAATACTTCAAAATGGTTTCTAAGTACAAGTTGTGTGTATCCAAACCCTCGCGAGAAGTTTTAATTTGTCTGGACATTTGATTAAAGTGCTTAATCAGTTCTTGCATGTCTTTGTTTTCTTCATGAATATCGACCGTTACGTCGTAATTACCCCTTGAGATCTCCCTTGTGGCTAACGACAAATTATGCAAAGGCTTCATTAAATGATTCATCATTCGAAAAACAATCATCAATACGCTCAAAATTGCCAGCAATACGGTGGATGAAAAATCAATCAAAAAACGTTTTTGAGTAACGGCTGTATTAGCAGAAAATGTAATTGTTTTTGTTCTATTGCTGAATGCTCTTACTTGACGTAAAAAACTCAATAAACCCGGATCCGTTGTGTACATAACATCAATCACAAAAAATTCTTTTATTGGAGCTCTGGCAATGTATCTTGATGACATCTTAACTTGAATAACATTCGTTGTCTCATCCTCGTTAATTGTATAAGTCTGGTCTTTTGGCAACGACTGATCTTCAATTGAGCCACAGCTTTCAATGTCTGCAGTTTTAGCAACCAATTCTTCCTTTGAATCAAACAAGCTTATTTGACACGCCCAACCTCCATCAATCAGGCCATCAAGAAAGACTTTCATATCTTTTTTGTAATTTTTCGAATCTTTTTGAAAATTACCATAAGAAATAATAATGTCCAATAAACCTTTAGAGTGACCGGTGTAACGATCATCCCTTACTTCTTGAATGCCCTGATACAAACCATCGACTTGCTGAATAAAGCCAGCATTAAACTCTTCAAATGTTTTTTCTGAACTCCTAACATTTTCTTGAATGGACTGAAAAGAAAACAGATAAAAAGACAAGACAGGTACAATCACCAAGATTGGTACAATTTTAATAAAAGACCAAGTAAACCTTGAACCAATAACATTGGCTTTAAGGTCCTGCTTTAGGTGCCTAACGTTACTTGAAATATAAAACACTGCAAGCAAGCTTAAAGTTACGTTGTAAGCAACTAAGGCTTGCCAGTACTGCGTAATAAACTTAGGATTAAGACCTAGATAAAACGTACCCGAAATCGAAATCAAAAACACGCCTAGCCAAAACCAAGCAGGTAGATTGTTTTTTAGTTTGAAAACTCGATTGAAAATCATTCGCTAATCATTAGTGTTATTATTATTTTAGACCGATTATCTCATAAAAAATATACCGTTATCATTAATTGTTGCTAAAATACAACAATGATACAAACACCAACACAACTGCGCGATTTTCTACATTCAATCAAAGATGAAACTGAACTGGCGATTGACACGGAATTCAAACGCGTTAATACCTATTACCCAGTGCTGTGCTTAGTGCAAATAGCCACTAAAAAAAATACGGACTGCATTGATGTATTGACCTTGGATGACTTAAGCCCTTTGTTCGACAAACTTTATCAAGACGATTGTTTGTGGATCGTGCACTCTGCTCGACAAGATATTGAGGCGTTGCATTACTTATCCAAACAACTACCAAAACAATTATTCGACACTCAAATTGCCGCCAGTTTGGTCAATTACCCTGCCCAGATTTCTTACCAAGCGTTGACTGAATCATTGCAAAACGTACACTTGGAAAAAGCTTACACAAGACTGGACTGGACCATTCGCCCTCTGCCCGATGAGGCCATTGAATATGCACTTGATGATGTGCGCTATTTACTTAAAAACTACCACCAACTAAAAGCCCAACTGGAAGTGGAAGAAAAATCCACTTGGATTGAGGAAGAAGGCAAATCATTGCTTGACATTAACCTTTACAACCCAGACATTAAGGAAGCTTGGCAAAGGGTAAAGGGTTTTTCACGTCTGGCTAAAAAACCTCAGCTCAAAGCTGCACAGTTATCGGCATGGAGAGAGTACCAGGCAAAGAAAAAAAATAAACCCAGAAAATGGATCTTATCGGATGATAAGTTAATCAGTTACGCATTGGGAAAAGATAAGCTTTCAGGGAAAACAAACAGCCTGTTCAATGAATTTCTTGGTCATCACCCACACATTAACTCGATGAGCATAAATGTTGAAAAAAACAAAATAGTAACAAAAACTGAAAAATCCAAAAAAAATGAATTACAAAAACTGATACAAAAAATAGCAAATCAGTATAATCTAGATGATAAGATCATTGCCAATGGCAAGTCGTTATTGAGTTTTATTCGCGGTAATCGCTCGGTTATTTTTTTAAGCGGTTGGCGTTATCAAATTTTAAAAGAGGAATTAGAAAATGCAAAATAGTTTAAAGCCTGTTTCAGCAGGCAACATCCCTGAAGAAGTCAACGTTATTATTGAAATACCGGCAATGTCATCACCAGTCAAATACGAGATTGATAAAGAAACTGGCGCCATGTTTGTGGATCGTTTTATCTCCACACCGATGTTCTATCCGTGCAACTATGGCTTTGTACCGGAAACTCTAGCAGATGATGGTGATCCAGCTGATGTATTAGTAATTACACCTTACCCGCTAATCCACGACTCAGTGATCACCGTGCGCCCAATTGGCGTCTTACGCATGACGGACGAAGCAGGCAAGGATTCAAAAATCTTAGCCGTACCAACCGATAAACTGTGCAAATCTTATCATGACATTAAATGCATTGATGATGTTGGCGCTACACTTAAAGATCAGATCGAACATTTCTTTACCTACTACAAAGATCTTGATGAAGGTAAATGGGTTGAAATCGATGGCTGGGGAGATGCTGAAGAAGCCAAGAAAGAATTGCAAGAATCGTTTGATGCCTATAAAAAATAGGATTTGAGCAACACCAACACTTTTCAAATCATAGCAGGGGAACACCGGGGCAGAAAATTTAGCTTCCCCGATGCCCAAGGCTTAAGACCCACACCGGGAAAAGTCAGAGAGACCTTATTCAACTGGATTCAATTCGAAACCCACAACAAAACTTATCTGGATTTATTTTCTGGCAGTGGTGCACTCAGTTTTGAGGCTCTATCTCGTGGCGCTAAACAAGTCGTTAGCGTTGAAAAAGATTTAAAAGCTTTTCAAAGTCTGGAAAAAAATCGGAAATTATTAAAATCAGACAAAATTCACCTTTTCAACCAAGATGCGTTGAAATTTTTAGACCAAAAAAGTGACCAAACCTTCGATTTTATCTTTCTAGACCCGCCCTTTCATCAAAATATCCTACCAAAAGCCCTAAAAGCACTTTCAAAAGGTAATTTTGTCGCCCCAAACAGCAAAATCTATATAGAATCTGAAGTTGAAATGCTTGAAAGTGAAGTGGCTGAATTTTTTTCACAAAAAATCAAAATCAGCAAACAAAAACACTCAGGACAAGTGCATTATTGTTTAATTGAAATATTATGAAAAAAGTTGCAATTTATCCCGGCTCATTTGATCCAATCACCAATGGCCACATTGATTTGATTCGCCGTGCAAGTAAATTGTTTGATAAGGTTATTATTGGCATTACCCAAAACAGCAAGAAACCTTCGTTTTTGAACATTGACCAAAGATTGGTTGCTGCAAAAACCGCACTCAAGGAAATCGATAACATTGAAATACTTAGTTTTAATACTCTATTAGTGGATTTTGCGAGTGCACAAAATGCCCAGGTAATTCTACGCGGACTACGTGCTGTTAGTGATTTTGAGTACGAATTTCAGCTATCGGGCATGAACAAACACCTTAATCCTAATATTGAAACTCTGTTCATGACCCCTGCCGAACAGTACGCCAATATTTCATCCTCACTGGTACGTGAGATTCTGTCTCTTGGTGGTGATATCAGTGCCTTTGTGCCGAAATCAGTCGAAAAACTGCTAAAAGACTCACTCTAAAGAGTTTTTTCGTTAATAATCCTTGAAAAAAAAATGACCATCCCTATATAGGAGGTATATCTAATACAAGGAGTTAAAAAAAATGGGAAAAATTATCGGTATCGACTTAGGAACAACCAATTCATGCGTAGCCATTATGGACGGTGGTAGTGTTAAAATTATTGAAAATTCTGAGGGTGATCGTACTACCCCATCCGTCATTGCTTATCCAAAAGACAGTGAAGAAATCTTAGTAGGACAACCGGCAAAACGCCAAGCGGTTACTAATCCTGAAAATACTTTATACGCCATCAAGCGTCTGATTGGCCGTCGTTTTGATGAAAAGGCAGTACAAAAAGACATTAACTTAGTGCCGTACAAAATTGTCAAAGCAGACAATGGCGATGCTTGGGTTGAAGTAAACGGCAAGAAAATGGCCGCACCAGAAATATCAGCTAAAGTCATTGGAAAAATGAAGAAAACGGCTGAAGATTATTTAGGTGAAAAAGTAACCGAAGCAGTCATCACTGTTCCTGCTTACTTTAATGACTCACAACGTCAAGCCACTAAAGATGCTGGCAAAATTGCTGGTTTAGAGGTTAAGCGTATTATTAACGAGCCAACAGCAGCAGCGCTAGCTTATGGTGTCGATAAAGTTAAAGGCGATAAGACGGTTGCCGTGTATGACTTAGGCGGTGGTACGTTTGACGTATCCATCATCGAAATGGAGGACATTGATGGTGAAAAACACTTTGAAGTACTCTCAACCAATGGTGATACTTTCTTAGGTGGTGAGGATTTTGACCAACGCATCATCAGTTATTTAGTGGATGAATTCAAAAAAGACCAAGGTGTGGACTTAACTAACGACCCACTGGCCTTACAACGCTTAAAAGAAGCGGCTGAAAAAGCTAAAATTGAACTGTCTTCTTCAGAGCAGACCGAAGTTAACCTACCGTATGTAACGGCTGATGCTTCTGGCCCTAAACACCTAAACATTAAAATCACACGTGCAAAATTAGAGTCGTTGGTTAATGATCTTTTAAAGCGCACCATTGAGCCTTGTAAAATTGCACTTAAAGATGCAGATCTTTCAGCGAGTGATATCGACGAGGTTATCTTAGTAGGTGGTCAAACGCGTATGCCTAAGGTAACGAAAATGGTACAAGATTTCTTTGGCAAAGAACCTAAGAAAGACGTAAACCCTGATGAAGCAGTTGCTATGGGTGCTGCAATTCAAGCAGGTGTATTGGGTGGTGACGTTAAAGACGTATTATTACTTGATGTAACTCCATTGTCTCTAGGTATTGAAACCATGGGCGGAGTAATGACCAAACTGATTGAAAAAAATACAACGATTCCTACCAATGCTTCGCAAACCTTTTCCACAGCGGCTGATAACCAATCTGCGGTAACGGTTCATGTACTACAAGGTGAGCGTGAAATTGCCAGTGCCAATAAGTCATTAGGTCAATTCAACTTAGAAGGCATTGGTGCTGCTCCAAAAGGACAGCCTCAAATTGAAGTAACACTTGATATTGACTCTGATGGTATCTTGAATGTTTCTGCCAAAGATAAAAATACTGGCAAAGAGCAATCAATCACCATTAAAGCTTCAAGCGGTTTAAGCGATGAAGAAGTTGAAAAAATGATTAACGATGCTGAAGCGCACGCAGAAGATGATAAAAAATTCCAAGAATTAGTCACCACGCGCAACATGGCTGACTCTTTAGTACACTCAACCAAGCAAACCTTGGAAGAGTTAAAGGATGAAGTTTCTGATGATGAAAAAACAGCCATCGAAACTGCGATTAGCGAACTTGAAGAAGCCGTCAAAGGTGAGGACAAAGAAGCCATTGACACCAAAGTACAAGCGTTGAGTGAAAAAGCACAACCTTTGGCTGAAAAAGCACAAGCTAAAGCAGGCACTACTGAAGGCGATGCACAAACCGCTGATGCAGGTGATGATGTTGTTGATGCAGACTTTGAAGAAGTTAAAGACGATAAGTAACTAAGCAATTACTACTTAACAACTAACCTTCTTCAGATACCCCATCTGAAGAAGGTTTTTTATTAATTAAGGTTAAACATGTCAAAAAGAGATTACTACGAAGTATTAGGTGTTGATAAAGGCGCGGACGATAAGCAGATTAAAAAAGCTTACAAGCGTTTAGCAATGAAACATCATCCAGATCGAAATGCAGATGACAAAACATCCGCTGAGAAAAAATTTAAAGAAATACAAAAAGCCTACGCCATACTATCGGATTCACAAAAACGTCAAGCTTATGATCAATTTGGCCATGCCGGTGTAGATGGTAGTGCTGGTGGATTCGGTGGCGGCAGTCCATTTGGCGGAGGTGGGGGTGGAGGATTTGGAGATATCTTTGGAGATATCTTTGGTGGTGGCAATGCCCAACCCGACAATCGTGGCTCTGATCTTCGCTATGACTTAGAAATCAATCTTAAAGAAGCGGCAGAAGGCACAACGGTTAAAATTCGCATTCCTAAAAATGAAACTTGCGATACTTGTTCAGGCTCAGGTGCAAAACCAGGTACATCGGTTAAAACCTGTACTACTTGTGGAGGACATGGTCAGGTACAGGTACAACAAGGGTTCTTTGCAGTTCAACGCCCTTGTCACGTTTGCTCTGGAACCGGTCAAAAAATTGAGAAACCTTGTGGCACTTGTGGTGGCCAGGGTGTAGTCAAAAAACAAAAAACTTTATCGGTTAAAATTCCCGCTGGTGTTGATACTGGCAACAGAATACGCCTAAGTGGCGAAGGTGAAGCAGGCGCTAGAGGTGGGCCAAGTGGCGATCTGTATGTAGAAGTTCACGTTAAAAAACACAACATTTTTCAGCGAGAAGGCAATGACTTGTATTGCGAAGTTCCAATTGATTTTGCAACGGCAACACTGGGTGGCTCAATTGAAGTGCCCACACTTAGTAGCAAACTTAAAATTAAAGTACCGGCAGGCACTCAAACTGGAAAATTATTTCGCCTACGCGGTAAAGGCATAAAAGCAATACGTCAAGGTGGTACAGGTGATTTACTGTGTCAGGTCAAAATTGAAACACCGGTTAATCTTAACAAGAAACAAAAAGATTTATTAAAGGAATTTTCCGGCTCATGCGGTAAAAAACATCACCCCGAGTCCAGCTCCTTCTTTGGTAAAATGAAGTCATTCTTCGAATAAACAAACAGGATATTAAGGTGAAAATTCAACAAATTAAAGCAAGAGAGGTGCTTGACTCTAGAGGTAATCCAACCATTGAGGCCGATGTTGTTCTGGACAATGGAACAATGGGCAGTGCAATGGTACCGTCTGGTGCTTCGACGGGCCAACGTGAAGCATTAGAACTTCGTGATGGTGATAAATCACGCTATCTGGGTAAAGGCGTTTTAAAAGCAGTTGAATTCATCAACGGTGAAATTCACGAGTGCTTGTGCGGCTTTGGTATCGAAGACCTTAAAAAAATCGACCAAGCAATGATCGATCTTGATGGTACGCCGACTAAATCAAAGCTTGGTGCTAACGCAATTTTAGCCGTGTCTTTAGCTTGCGCACATGCTAACGCTAACAGACAAAACAAACCTTTATATGCCTCGCTTGATCAAGGTGATGATTACAAATTACCCGTACCCATGATGAACATCATCAATGGTGGTGAGCATGCTAACAACAGTGTTGATATTCAAGAATTCATGATCATTCCTGCTGGCGCTCCGAGCTTTAAAGAAGCTCTGCGTTATGGTGCAGAAGTTTTTCATCATTTAAAAGCAGTTCTTGAAGCAAAAGGCATGAACACAGCCGTCGGCGACGAAGGTGGTTTCGCCCCTGATTTAGCTTCAAATGAAGATGCTATTAAAGTAATCCTTGAAGCAATTAAAAATGCAGGCTATGAGGCTGGTAAAGATATATTTATTGGTATTGATGCAGCAAGCTCTGAGTTTTATGCAGATGGAAAATACAATCTTGTTTCAGAAAATAGATCATTATCTTCTGAAGAATTTGTTGACTACCTAGCAAACTGGGTTGAGAACTACCCAATTATCTCTATTGAAGATGGTATGGACGAAAATGACTGGGATGGTTGGGATTTATTAACCAAAAAAGTTGGTGACAAGGTGCAATTGGTTGGTGATGATTTATTTGTTACTAACAGCAGTATTTTAACCAAAGGCATTGAAAACAACATTGCTAATTCAATTCTAATTAAGGTCAATCAAATCGGCACTTTAACTGAAACTTTTCAAGCCATGAAAATGGCTAAAAAAGCAGGCTATACTTCGGTGATGTCACACCGATCTGGCGAAACTGAAGACACGACCATTGCTGATTTAGCGGTTGCAACGGGTTGTGGTCAGATTAAAACAGGCTCCCTGTCACGCTCTGATCGTTTAGCCAAATACAACCGCCTACTACGCATCGAAGAACAATTAGGCGACCAAGCAATCTATCCAGGACTTGATGCTTTTAATCATTTGAGCTAAACTGCCGAATATTAAAATAAAAAACTAAAAATCTTTGGAAGATCTTTCAACCTTTTGGCTAGGAACAATTCTATTAGGATTGATACTTGGTTCTGCTTTTTTCTCATCAACTGAGACTTCAATGATGGCGATTAATCGCTATCGCCTAAAAACTCTAAGCAGTCAAAACAACACACAGGCCAAGCGCACAGAAAAACTTTTAAGTAACCTAGATCACTTAATTGGCACTATTTTACTGGGCAATAACTTTGTTAATATTTTTGCCTCGTCCATAGCCACAGTACTCGCCATTAAGCTTTGGGGGGAAGGTTCTATTGTTTATGCATCGATTGCATTGACCTTTGTTATTTTGATCTTTGCAGAAACAACGCCTAAAACTTTTGCTGCCAAAAACCCAGAAAAGATCGCCCTACCGGTATCCATTATTATTGAACTGTTAATTAAAATATTCAAACCTTTTGTATGGATCATTGCGCAAATATCAAAAAATATCCTCAGACTATTAGGCGTTAAAAATGAAAATCAAACGAGCAATATCAGTTCTGAAGAGCTAAGAATGGTGGTTAATGATGCTAAACCTATCATTGCTTCAAACTACCAAAAAATGTTACTCAATATCATTGACCTAGAAAAAGTTAAAGTTGAAGACATTATGGTTCCTCGCCATGAATTAATCAGCGTTGATATCAATAATAAAAGTGAAATTTTAAGTCAATTAGAGCGCATTCAACACACGCGACTTCTTACTTTTGATGACTCGCCAGACAATATTACCGGTGTACTGCACATGCGTGATGTTGTTAATTTATACGCCAAAGGTGAGTTCAGTATTGAGAATATATCTGAACTGATTCGAAAGCCTTATTTTGTGCCAGAAGGCACCAGCCTTGCACATCAACTGGAGCATTTTCAAACGAAAAAAAGGCGATTAGGGCTTGTGGTAGATGAATATGGCGAAGTCAGAGGTATGGTTGTCTTAGAAGATATTCTGGAAGAAATTGTTGGTCAATTCACTTCAAATCAAAATGAAGCCATCGATGAAGTCACCAAACAAAAAGATGGTAGCTATTTAATCGATCCAAGAATTAGCATTCGAGAACTAAATATCATGCTCAAAATCAATTTACCGGTTGCCAAAGCAAAAACATTAAATGGGTTAATTTTAGAAACACTGCAAAGTATTCCTAAGCGCGATATCAGTTTAAAAATTGATAATGTGTCGATTGAAATTATGCAAATTTCCGATCAGACCATTAAGCTGGTTAAACTAACTAAATTAAATTTTGACCCATTTTAACCACTTCATTTGTCTTTAAGGTAAATGGATTATCCTGATTTGGAGCAAGCATAATAACGGTAGAACCCATATTAAATCGCCCCAATTCATCTCCTTTTTTCAATTTAATGTCTTGATCTGAATAATCAAAATGCTGCACTTGTTTTTTGTACGGGGGGTTAATTTGACCATGCCACACGGTCTGCATGGATCCTACAAAAATTGCACCCACTAAAACAAAAGCACATAAGCCAAATTGAGTTTCAAAATAACACACCACACGCTCGTTTCTGGCAAACAAATTATCCACATTCTGTGCGGTTTGTTGATTAACTGAAAAAAGATCACCTGGAATGTAATCCATAGAAACCAGCTTGCCATCATAAGGCATGTGAATACGGTGATAATCCTTAGGAGAAAGGTAAATCGTGGTGAAAAATCCGTCCTTAAATAAATGCGATTTCTCTTCGCTCCCAAGCAAGGCTTGGGAGCTATAAAGACGGCCCTTTGCTTGTAAAATCTTCAAATTTTCAATCCTGCCAACTTGTGAAACCACGCCATCTACTGGGCAGATAATTTTGCTTTTTGAAATTAATCTAGCGCTGGATTTTAATGAGCGAGTAAAAAAATCATTAAAATGTTTATAGTCCTCAACACGCTCTCGAGTTGCTTCAGATAGGTCAACCTGATAAGCGCTTACAAACCAATGGGTGAATTTATTTTTAAACCAAACGTTTTCAATACGTGCAAATCGAAACATTAGCTTAGAAAGCCAATGCTGTGGAATGATGTATTGCCACCAAGTCATATTTTTTTTGATACAGGCCTTGCCTGTATCATCCTAATTTAGATTGAATAAATGATAAAACCTCGTCAAATTTAACTTCAACTTTGTCTGGATTGTTTCTGGCCTTGTATTCAACATTGCCATTGTCAGCATGAGTATCGCTAAGCACCATTCTGTGTGGAATACCTAAAAGTTCACTGTCTGCAAACATAATGCCGGCGCGTTCTTTACGATCATCCAATAAGACTTCAATACCGGCGTCTAAACACTGTCGATACAACTGATCGGCTAAGTCTTTAACTCGCGTCGACTTGTTATAATTAATCGGCACAATCACTACTTGAAACGGTGCAATCGATTCAGGAAAAATAATACCTCGATCATCATGATTTTGCTCAATCGAGGCAGCAATTACGCGCGTAACACCAATGCCATAACAACCCATGGTGGTGGTCACTGCTTTGCCAGATTCACCAATTACATTGGCTTTCATGGCTTGTGAATACTTGGTGCCAAGCTGAAAAATATGCCCAACTTCAATACCGCGTTTAATCAATAATTTTCCCTTGCCATCTGGTGAAACATCACCCTCCACTGCATTGCGTAAATCAGCCTCGTTAAATTCAATACCTTGCCAATTAGCACCCGTTAAATGATAGTCCCACTCATCAGCGCCACAAACAAAATCACACAGTGCACTGGCTGAATAATCAACAATTAGGTTAACACTCAACGCCTTAACACCAATAAAACCTTTCTTTAAATTAAGCGACTTGATTTCATCATCGCTTGCAAATTCAAACTCACCCACTAAATTTTGAACTTTAATCTCATTGAGCTCGTGGTCACCACGTAATGCCAAAGCTGTAAAGCCATCACTAGTTTTAATGATCAAGGTTTTGACGCATTGTTCTTGATCAATGTTTAAAAATTGTGCCACATCCTCAATACTGGTTTTTTTCTTGGTAAGAACTTTTTCTTCGCTGACTTTTGCTTTGCACGTTCTACTTTGCTTAGAAAAGGCCACCTTTTCAATATTCGCTGCATAATCAGATCCATCTGAAAAACAAATGGCATCTTCACCGCTATCAGCCAATACATGAAACTCAACTGAATTATCACCACCAATTGACCCAGAATCTGCCAATACTGGACGATAATCTAATCCTAAACGATTAAAAATATTACAATAAGTTTGATGCATTACATCAAAAGTTTGTTGTAAAGAACTTTGGTTAAGGTGAAATGAATACGCATCTTTCATGATAAATTCACGCGAACGCATCACCCCAAAACGTGGGCGAATCTCATCACGAAATTTAGTTTGAATTTGGTAAAAATTCATTGGTAATTGCTTATAACTACGTATGTATTGTGCAGCTAAATGAGTAATCACTTCTTCATGAGTCGGACCCAAACAAAACTTACGATTGTGTCTGTCATTAAAACGCAATAATTCAGGGCCGTATTGCTCCCACCTGCCCGACTCTTGCCAAAGCTCTGCCGGTTGTGCAACCGGCATTAAGACTTCTTGTGCACCAGACTTGTTCATTTCTTCACGAATAATGGCTTCCACTTTTTTAAGCACCCTCAGTCCCATTGGCAAATACGAATACAAACCGGATGCAAGCTTAGATATTAAACCCGCTCGAATCATTAATTGATGAGAGATAATTTGAGCATCATTCGGAGCTTCTTTTTGAGTAGGGATTAAAAGATTGGTGGTTTTCATATAAAATGAAGATTGCTTTATTAAATAATTGTTCTGATTTTACCTGCGAGAGAAGTGCATGAGCGATATTCTAACCATTCTAATTTGGGCTATTCCAGTCTTATTTGCCATTACCGTACATGAAACTGCGCACGGTTGGGTAGCTAGCCAACTCGGCGATCATACAGCGAAAATGATGGGGCGTTTAACACTCAACCCTGTCAAACACATCGACCCTGTTGGTACTGTTTTAGTGCCTGCACTGTTGTACTTTGCTTCGGCAGGTTTTATCTTTGGCTGGGCCAAACCCGTACCCATTAACTTTAGTGCGCTAAGATCGCCCAAACGAGATATGCTATGGGTAGCGATTGCCGGACCTGTGAGTAATTTCATCATGGTGGCTTTATGGCTGATTGTCGTTTTATTTGCAAGTAAAACTGACATTTCATTTTTAGTTCTAATGGGTGATGTCGGTATTTTCGTAAATTTACTACTAGCTGTACTCAACTTACTACCCTTGCCGCCACTTGATGGTGGTCGAGTGCTAAGCTCGCTATTACCGCCAAAAATTGCCTACCAGTTTGACCAACTAGAGCCCTATGGTTTATTTATACTGCTTGGTTTACTGTTTTTAGGCATTTTTCAAACTGTCATCTTGCCGATTGTTAAACTGATTCAACATTCGGCCTACAGCTTGGTTGGATTAATCTAGCTTATGAAGAGCAGCTAACACTCAAGCCTTGAGCCCAATCTGGCGCTTCATTGGTATACAATTCTAAACCCTGGTGTTCATCAAAAGGTTTTCTCAATAGCTCAAATAAAGTGGCAATCTTATCATAACGCTTTTGATCTTGCGCTTCTCGAATCGCTTCCTCTGCCAAATAATTGCGCAAGATATATTTAGGATTCACACTGTTCATCAATTCAACCCTATCGCTACTTTTATCCTGATCAATGCGCTTGTGATACAACTCAATCCAATCAGTAAAATCAGTGTCTTTAGACAATTGATCAATATCTGAGAGTTGTCTTAATGAATTAGTGTAATCCTTTTGATTTTGATAGAGTACTTCAAAAAATTGACCAATCAGTACATTATCTTGATCATCTTTCTTAATAAAACCAAACTTCTGTCTCATTAATTTTGAGTAAGCCTTAACCAAATAAGCTTGATAATTATCCAATACGGCTTTGGATTGTTTGGCATCAATTAAACTTTCTAAGCTGTCTCCTAATCGAGCTAGATTCCACAAAGCAATTCCGGGTTGCTGTTCAAAAGCGTACCGCCCTTCGTGATCAGAATGATTACAAACAAACTTAGGATTGTAAGTTTCTAAAAACCCAAACGGCCCATAATCAATCGTCAATCCTAAAATCGACATATTATCGGTATTCATCACACCGTGGGAAAATCCTTGCGCTTGCCATCTGGCAATCATCACCGCAGTATGCTTAACCACCTCATTAAAAAAATCAACGTATCGACTTTCGCCTTGGCAGTGTGGATAGTAGTGTTCAATAACAAAATCAGCCAATTGTTTAACTTGTGCGGTTTGTCCACGTGAGGCAAATAATTCAAAATGACCAAAACGAACATGACTAGGTGCTACACGCATCACAATTGATCCTGGCTCAATATTTTCTCGATACACTTCGGTATCACTACTCACCAAGGTCAATGCTTCAGTAGTAGCAATGTTTAAGCCTTTCATCGCAATTGAGCATAAATACTCACGAATAGAAGATCGAAGTACCGCACGACCGTCTGCGCCACGTGAATAAGGAGTTGTTCCAGCACCTTTAAGAGACAACTCATAGCCTGACACCTGTCCGATCAAACAAGATCGACCGTCGCCTAATTGAGGCACGAAATGACCAAACTGATGCCCTGCATAAATACTGGCAATGGGCTGTGTTCCTTCAAACTTTTGCTCGCCAGAAGCTATTTTAAGCAATGTCTTCTCGTCAAAATCAAGACCTAGTTGATCGTATAAAGCTTGATTTTTATGAATTAAAAAGGTGTTATTTAAAGGTTGGGTTGTAATCGGAGAAAAAAATTCTTCACCCAAACTGGAAAAATCCAAAGTGTTTTTAGCCAAGTTTTGATCTTAACATTTCATTAAGTAATTTAGGATTGGCCTTACCTTGTGTGGCTTTCATGGCCTGCCCCACAAAGAAGCCTAAGATTTTTTCATTACCCGATTTAAACTGTTCAACTTGCGGGGTGTTATTGGCAATAATCTCATTGACAATTGTTTCAATTTCGCCCGTATCCGTCATCTGTTTAAGCCCCTTAGACTCGATGATTTTATCAGCACTACCCTCACCTTTCCACATCGCCTTAAACACGTCTTTAGCGGTCTTTCCTGAAATGGTATCATCACAAATACGACTGATTAATAACGATAAATCATCGGCAGATACTGGTGCGTCTTTAATCTCAATTTGGTTTTTATTGCACGCTGCACTAAACTCGCCCATCACCCAATTAGCACATAGCTTAGCATGATCAGAATTATTGACTAGTATCCGTTCAAAATAATCCGCCAATGGCTTTTGCGAAGTCAATACATCGGCATCGTATTCACTCAAATCAAACTCAGTGATAAATCTGGATTTTTTCTCAGTCGGCAACTCGGGTAATTCTTTTCTAATTTGATCCATAAGCTCATCAGAAATCTCAACCGGCAATAAATCAGGGTCTGGAAAATAACGGTAATCATTGGCTTCTTCTTTTGAGCGCATTGAGCGTGTCTCATGTTTAACGGAGTCATACAAGCGTGTTTCCTGCGCTATTTTTCCGCCCTCTTCAAGAATGTCTTGTTGGCGTTCAACTTCTAAATTGATGGCGCGCTCTAAAAATTTAAATGAATTGATATTTTTTAATTCTGCACGAGTGCCTAATTCTTCTTGCCCCATTGGACGAATCGAAACATTAGCGTCACAACGGAATGATCCTTCTTGCATATTGCCATCACAAATTTCTAAATATTGAACCAAAGCGTGAATTTTTTTAGCATACGCCACCGCCTCTTTGGCACTGCGCATATCAGGTTCAGACACGATTTCTAACAAAGGCGTTCCGGCACGATTCAGGTCCACTGCAGTAAAGTCATTGTACAAATCATGAATGGACTTACCAGCATCCTCTTCTAAGTGCGCTCGTGTAACGCCAATCACTTTAATTTTATCACCCACACTGATTTCAATTTTCCCCTCACCAACAATTGGCCAATCCAGTTGTGAGATTTGATAGCCTTTAGGTAAATCTGGATAGAAATAGTTTTTTCGATCAAATACATTGCGTTGATTGATATGCGCATCAACCGCTAAACCAAATTTGATGGCTTTTTTAACTACTTCTTTATTTAAAACTGGCAACACTCCGGGCAAGCCTAAATCAACTGCGCAAGCCTGGGAATTTGGCTTGGCGCCAAATTGAGTAGAAGCACCTGAAAAAATCTTAGATTTGGTATTAAGTTGTGCATGGATCTCTAAACCAATCACCGTCTCCCATTCCATCTTAATTCTCCTGTGGCATTTTTTGGTGCCAATCGGTTTGCTGTTGGAATTGGTGTGCAATGTTAAGCAACTTAGATTCAGACCAATAGTTCCCAATCAGTTGTAATCCTACGGGTAAATTCTGTGCAAAACCGGCTGGAATACTCATGCCTGGTAAGCCTGCTAAATTAGCACTCAATGTATAAATATCAGCCAAATACATGGAAACTGGATCTTTAACGGAACCTAAATCAAAGGCAGTGGTCGGGGAAACAGGGCCCATAATCACGTCCACATTTTCAAATGCCTTTTTAAAATCATCACTAATTAAGTGACGAGTCTTTTGTGCTTTTAAATAAAAAGCATCGTAGTAACCAGCTGAAAGAGCATAAGCACCAATCATAATACGGCGCTTGACCTCTTCGCCAAAAGCCTCTGAGCGAGAACGTAAATACAAATCTTCTAAATCTTTTGGTTCTTCACAGCGATAACCATAACGCACACCATCTAAACGTGACAAATTGGACGAACACTCGCACGGTGCAACAATGTAGTAAGTGGGAATAGCATAAGCAGAGTTAGGCAACGAAACCTCTTTAACCGTAGCACCCATGGCTTCAAATTCTTTTACTGCGGCCATCACATTATCAGCCACTTCGTTGTCCAAACCTTCTGAGAAAAATTCTTTTGGTAAGCCAATGGTTAGGCCTTTAATTGAATCGTTAAGATTAGCTGTGTAATCTTGTACATCTTGCTCTGCACTGGTTGAATCTTTCTCGTCAAAGCCAGACATCACATTTAACACAAGAGCCGCATCTTCGGCCGTTTGTGTCATCGGGCCCGCCTGATCAAGACTAGAGGCATAGGCAATCATCCCATAGCGAGACACTCGACCATAAGTAGGCTTAAGCCCAGTTATTCCGCATAAACTAGCAGGTTGGCGAATAGAGCCTCCCGTATCCGTACCTGTGGCAAAGGCTGATAAACGAGCTGCAACAGCGGCAGCTGAGCCACCCGACGAACCACCTGGTATTTTTGTAACATCCCAAGGATTTTTAACCGAGCCATAGTAGGAGTTTTCATTACTGGAACCCATGGCAAATTCATCCATATTGGATTTTCCCAGCATCACCAAATCGGCATTGTTGAGCTGATGACTTACGGTTGCATCGTAAGGGGAAATGAAATTATCAAGCATCTTTGAGCCTGCTGAAGTTTTTACCCCTTGTGTGCAAAAAATATCTTTATGCGCATAGGGAATTCCCGTCAAAATATTGGCATTATTCGAGGCAATTTTTTCATCGGCTGCTTGAGCCTGCTTCATGGCCAGATCATCAGTCACGGTAATAAAAGCATTAAGCTGTGATTGATTAATACGATTTAGATAATGTTGCGTTAACTCAACGGAAGAAAACTCTTTGTCTTTTAAGCCTTGAGACAGCTGTGCTATGGTTTTAGTATGCATATCACTCAATTACAGTGGGCACAAGATAATGATCTTTTCCAGTTTTAGGGGCAATGGATTGAAACAATGTTGATTGATCTTTCTCAGTTACTTCATCTGTTCTAAGGCGTTGTGACATATGCAAAGGATGTGCCATCGGCTCAACATCATGCGTATCAACTTGGGCTAATTGCTCAGCTAAATTTAGAATATTGTTTAGATCTTTTGTATTGCTCTCAAGCTCTTTTTTGCTAAGAGATAATCGTGCCAAATAAGCAATTTGACCAACTTGCTCTTCACTTAGCGACATTTTAGAACGGGAATGGCATCTTGTTAATAACGCTCATTGGTCGAGAGAATGAGGCGCGTAAAATGGATAAATCACGTTGCATCCAAGTCATGGAATCCTGCATGGTTGTCATGTTTTTGTTCATTTCTTCCATGTTTATTAACATTGGCTCTAGTGCATCCATCTTAGCACTTACTAATGTTAAATCAGTGGAAATTGAATCTAAATTATCAAGCTTTTTAGCAATGATGTCCATGTTTTTATTAACTTGAGAAAAGTTTTTTTGCATGTGGGCAACCGACACGGTCATCTGCGAGACATTGTTAGAAAGTTTTTCAATGCTACTTACCATTGCACTCATGTTACCACCCATGTTAGGGTCCATTGAATTAGCGAGACGAGTCATGTCTTGGGTAATTGAATAAATAATGACAAACATGCCAATAATAGTGGCGCTGAATACCGCTAATGCAGGTAAGAAAAATCGTTCAAACTTAGTACTTGTCTGCTCTTCCATTTTAGAGACTAAATTTTCTAAACATTCAATGGTTGGCACTGCAACGTCTTCAACCTTAGGGGCTTCTTCCTTTTGTTTTTTAGTAGTCAAAATAATGTCCTTTTTAATTTTTTGTGGTGCAAAAATCAGCAACTACCTTGCCTAAAAGTTCTTCTTGGTAGTCATCACAAATAAATGCATCGCCTAATTTCTTTAATAAAATCAAACGAATATTGCCGTCAATTACCTTCTTATCTACAGCCATTGATTTCATGAAATTAGAAGTACTTATTTTACCGTTAATTGAGATTGGTAGATTAGAATTTTCTAATAAATGTTTAACCTGGTCAACATTCTCATTGGTTAAATAACCTTCAAGTTGAGACAATTTTGCTGCCATTAACATGCCCACTGAAATCGCCTCACCATGCAAATAAACGCCATATCCTAGCGTATTTTCGATTGCATGGCCAAAAGTATGACCCAAATTAAGCAAGGCGCGTTTGCCTGCTTCAAACTCATCTTTAGTGACAATATTAGCCTTGTCTTCGCAAGACTGATGCACAACTTCAATCATCATTGTTTTGTCTCTAGCCATCAAGTCGTCAATGTTATTTTGTAAATAATGCAAGAAATCAACATTGCCCAGCAAGCCGTATTTGATTACTTCAGCCATGCCAGCTGAATATTGTCTATCGTCCAAAGTATCTAGCGTGTCAACGTCAATCACCACGCATTTTGGCTGATAAAAAGCACCGATCATGTTCTTTCCCAAATTGTGATTAACGCCAGTTTTACCACCCACACTCGAATCCACTTGTGACAATAACGTGGTAGGAATTTGAATAAAATTAACGCCACGCTGGTAACTGGCTGCAGCAAAGCCAGTCATGTCACCGACCACACCACCACCAAGAGCAATCAGAGTGCAACTGCGATCAAATCTTTGCTCAAGAAGTGCAGTAAAAATATGGTTAACCGTATCAAGTGTTTTATACTCCTCACCATCACTCAAGATTACTTCAGATACTGTGTAGTCACTCAACAACCCTTTAACTTGATTAAGATAAAGGGGTGCCACGGTTGTATTGGTCACAATCATCACTTGCTTGCTAGTAATGTGCTTAGTAATTAACTCAGACTTTGACAACAAGCCTTGTCCAATGTAGATTGGGTAAGATTTTTCTGCTAAATCCAGTTTAAGCGTCTTCATGCATAAACCCTACTTTCACCATCACCGGCTACATTATCGACACAACGAGTACAAAGCTCAGGATGGTCGTTATCATGACCTACGTCTTGTCTATGATGCCAGCAACGTACACACTTCTCATGTTCAGATTTTTCAACTTTGATAAACACACCTTCACCTGCATCAATACAGTCGCTTGGCTTATTGTCTATCGAATGAATTCTGGCGTATGAGGTAATGAACACAAATCTAAGTTCGTCTTCTAATTGAGCCAGTGCGCCATACACTTCATCGTCGCAATAGATGTCCACCTCTGCATCCAAAGATGAGCCAATGACTTTATCGGCACGCATTCCTTCCATTTGCTTGCGAATGTATGGATTAATCTTACGTGCTGCCCCAATGGCTTTATTTTTATAACCAGTACTCAGGCCTTCATACCAAGATTGCAAAAAAATACTCTGCTCTTGATCATCGGATAGAGTTTGCCAAATCTCTTCAGCCGTAAATGACAGTACAGGGGACAACCAACGTACCATCGCTTGGGTTAGGTGATGCAATGCACTTTGCGCTGATCGCCTTGCTAATGAATCTTCTTGCGTGGTGTATTGACGATCTTTAATAATGTCCAAATAAAAACCACCTAAATCATTGGTGCAAAAATTTAAAATCAATTGCATCACGTGATGGAAGTTGTACGTGTCGTAACCGTGCAAAACTTGCGCCTGCAAGTCCGCAGTTTTAGACACAATCCATTTATCTAAATCCAGCATTTTATTGTGATCAACTAAATGCTGAGATGCATCAAACCCTTGCATGTTTGACAGCATAAAACGAACGGTGTTACGAATGCGGCGATAAGAATCGGCCGAGCGCTTTAGAATTTCATCAGAAACCGTCATCTCTCCAGTGTAATCCGTACTGGCAATCCACAAGCGCAAGATATCAGCACCCAATGAATTAACCACTTTTTGTGGTGGAATAACATTACCTAAGGATTTACTCATCTTATGGCCATTCTGATCCACCGTAAAACCATGGGTTAGTACTTGCTTATATGGTGCGTGACCGTTAATAGCAACGGATGAAATTAATGAGGATTGGAACCACCCACGATGCTGATCAGAACCCTCTAAATACAAATCGGCCACGTCTGATAGTTCACTTCTGGCCTTTAAAACAGCATAATGACTTACGCCAGAATCAAACCATACATCCAAAGTATCCGTTGTTTTATCGTAATCATTAACTTCATCACCCAAAAAATCTTCAATATCGGCTTCAAACCAAGCTTCAATTCCACCTTGCTCAATTTTATCCGCAACACTTGAAAACAGCTCTTTGGTATCAGGATGCAATTCACCCGTTTGCTTATGCACAAACAATGTAATTGGAACGCCCCAAAAACGTTGACGTGAAATACACCAGTCAGGGCGATTGCCTACCATTAACTCAATTCGTTTCTTGCCCCAATCTGGAATCCACTGGACTTTAGGTATTTCAGCATTAACAGAATCCCTTAAACCATTTTGCTCCATAGACACAAACCACTGCGGTGTTGCTCTAAAAATAACTGGGGTTTTATGTCGCCAACAATGTGGGTATGAATGTTCTATCGGCTCGTGCTTAACCAAAGTATTGGCATTTTCAAGAATCTCAATCACACTGGCATTGGCCTTAAAGATAAACTGACCGCCTAAAAGTTCGACGTTTTTAAAAAATACACCTCGACCATCAACCGGACATTCAACCGGCAAATTGTACTTAATACCCACAACGTAGTCTTCCTGACCATGAGCAGGAGCAGTATGCACAGCGCCAGTACCAGCTTCGGTAGTAACGTGGTCGGCTAGAATGATTGAAACTTGCTTATCGTAAAACGGATGCTGCACTTTTAATCCTTCAAGCTCACTACCAACAAATGCTTGTTTGCCAACTTTAGCATCTGTAATACCGTAGCGTTTTAAGGTAGTTTCAAGCAAGTCTTGCGCTAATAAATAATATTCATCACCCACATCAACCAATACATAATTCAAATCAGGGTGCAATGCCACCGCTTCATTTGCAGGCAATGTCCAAGGGGTGGTGGTCCAAATAATGACAGAAACCGGTTTAGTTTGCGCAAAAATGTCATCATCTATGATTCTGAACTTAACATCAATGGCGTCGGATTTCTTGTCTTTGTATTCTACTTCAGCCTCAGCGAGTGCCGAACCGCATTCAGTACACCAGTGCACCGGCTTATAGCCTTTAGACACATGGCCTTTTTCAACAATCTCACCCAAAGCGCGAACAATATCGGCTTCGTATTGAAAATCTTTGGTTAAATACGGGTTATTCCAGTCACCCAAAATACCCAAACGTTGGAAATCTTGCTTTTGCTTGTCAACTTGGCTTTGAGCGTATTTTCTGCATTCTGCTCTAAATGCATTGGCATCAATTTTATGCCCAACTTTACCTTTTTTCTTCTCAACATTATGTTCAATCGGCAGACCGTGGCAATCCCACCCTGGCACGTACGGCGCATCAAAACCAGACAACGTTTTCGACTTAACAATAATGTCTTTTAAAACTTTATTAACCGCATGACCAATATGAATGTCTCCGTTTGCATACGGAGGGCCATCGTGTAAGATAAATTTCGACTTGCCTTGGTTGTGCTCGCGAATGCGTGCATAGAGATTATCATCTTGCCATTTTTTTAAAAAACCACCTTCTCGATTTGCAAGATTTGCCTTCATGGCAAAGCTAGTAGCAGGAAGATTTAGGGTTGCTTTATAATCAGACATTAATGCTTAAAACACAGATTAAAAGCGCAATTATACTTGTTTTTGAAAATGATAATACGGTGCTATTAGTGTCAAAACACCTATTTTTTAAAGTGATAAAAAAACTTAAAAAAGATAAACATAGCGATAGAAACTGCAGTAAAAATCATCACGCCCCAAAAAACAGCATCGTTGTTCAGTTCGTTCATTGGCATGTGAATACCTCTACGTTAAAAATAAAGATATTCTATCACACCGCTCAAACATTGCCTGTCTTATAAACAATGTTTGAGTGTGGTTTATTTATTCCAAAAATTAAGCTTTTGTTTTAAAGTCTTTCATGAAATAGAAAAGTAAAAAAGAAGCAATTGCTAATCCAACCATTAATAGGCTCATGTAAAAAACCGGGTCTACGTTTAGTTCATTCATCAACATTTTATTTCTCCTTGTTATTATTTAATACAAAGATATTGTAACAATAAATAACTTATAAGTCCTTGATATATATCAAGTTTTTATAAAATAAACGACTAAAGATTGACTTTTTTAAGTAACGATTGAACTTGTTTAGATTTAAGGTATTCGTACTGATTAGCACGAAGAGAATCCGGCAGACGAATCTCGCCAAAACGTATGCGAATTAAGCGCGAAACTTTAAAACCCAAAGCTTCCCATAAACGTCTAACTTCACGTTTTTTACCTTCTTTAAGTACGACTTTATACCAGCGGTTAGCCCCTTGACCTCCGCCAATGGTCACACGGCTAAACTTGGCAAAACCATCTTCTAGATCAATGCCTTCGGTGAGCTGTTTAAGGTCTTCGTTTTCAACCTTTCCCAGTACTCTAACTGCATATTCCCTCTCAATTTCTGATGAAGGGTGCATCAACTTATTGGCTAAATCACCATTATTGGTAAAAAGCAGTAAACCCGAAGTATTTAAATCCAAACGCCCTACCATCACCCAGCGAGACTCTTTGGGCAATAAATCATAAGCGCTTTTTCGGCCTTCTTTATCCTTGTTTGAACAAATCACACCTGCTTGTTTATTAAGAATAATGACTTTGGTTTCTTCCTCGTTATAACGAGATAAATCAATCGTACGGCCATCAATTTTTACCTTGTCGGTAATATCAGCTTTATCACCAATACTGGCAGTTTTGTTGTTAACCTCAACACGACCTTGCTCAATCAGTCTTTCTGCCCAACGGCGAGAGCCATAACCGGCCGTTGCAATCAATTTTTGTAATCTTTCCATTATTAATAAGTAATGCCCATTACTTCCCTAACTTCCGCCATGGTTTCCTTGGCGACGCTTCTGGCCTTTTCACTGCCTTCAAAGATAATCTGTTTGATTAGCTCAGGATCGGATTGGTACTTTTCAATGCGCTCTTGCATTGGCATTAACTCGTCTTTTATCGCGTCAATCACAGGTTGTTTGCACTCAACACAGCCCATTTTTGCTTTGGTACAACCATCTACCACCCAATCTTGGGTTTGTTCGTCTGAATAGACTTTGTGTAATTGCCATACTGGGCATTTTTCAGGATTGCCTGAATCGGTTAATTTCACTCTGGCCGGATCGGTTGGCATGCGCTTGATTTTTTTATCAATTTCATCACTCGTATCACGCAAAGAAATAGTGTTGCCGTATGATTTACTCATTTTTTGCCCATCCAATCCTGGCATCTTTGAAGCCTTAGTGAGTAATGATTCCGGCTCATTTAAAACAATTCTACCAACACCCTCAATATAGCCTAAAAGGCGCTCATGATCACCCAACGTGATGTTTTGCTGTTCTTTTAATAACGCTTGCGCCTTGACTAAAGCCTCTCCGTCGCCCTTTTCTTGATACGCCTTACGCAAAGAACAAAATAACTTAGCTTGTTTTTTACCCATTTTACCAATCGCAGTTTCGGCTTTTTCTTCAAAATCTGCTTCACGTCCGTAAATGTGATTAAAGCGTCGAGCGACTTCACGTGTAAGCTCTACATGAGCCACTTGATCTTCACCCACAGGCACTAAGCCCGCCTTATAGATCAAAATATCGGCACTTTGCAATAAGGGATAACCCAAGAAGCCATAAGTGGATAAATCCTTTTCTTTTAACTTTAATTGCTGGTCCTTATACGACGGAACGCGCTCTAACCAACTAAGCGGTGTCGACATCGATAACAATAAATGCAACTCAGCGTGCTCTGGTACTTTAGATTGCACAAAGATCGTCGAGGTGTTGGGATTAATACCTGCGGCTAACCAATCCACCACCATCTCCATCACGTTGGCTTCTAGGTCGATTCTGTCTGCATAATGGGTAGTAAATGCGTGCCAATCAGCCACAAAAAAATACGAATCATACTCATTTTGTAAATCCAGCCAATTCTTCAAAACACCGTGATAATGCCCTAAATGAAGTCGACCAGTGGGTCGCATGCCTGATAAAACTCGATTCTCTTGCATTGTACTTATTGCTTAATTAAATGGCTAAATTATACCCGAGTAAACAATCAAACCATCAAGTACCAAATTCTGGTGAACATGGGTTTTTCCTTCGATCAGTGGTTTAATATTCTTTGCGTCTCCACCCGTTAAAATAACGACCAAATCTTTATACATACTTTGGTAAGTATTAATTTGCCCATTAATGGCATTAATGAACATTTTTGAAGTTCCAAAACTCCAGGCTTCTTTAGTATTATCGGCTAAATTTTCAGCTTTTAATTCTACACTATCGGTTGTAAATTGATCAAAACCAGCGCGTAAAACACCTAGTCCGGGCATGATTAATCCACCTTGATGCTTGCCATCGGCAAGCACAACATCAAAAGTTAGGGCGCTACCGGCATCGATCACGAGTAAATTTTGATCTGGATATTTATGCACACCAGCTACCATTGCCAACCAACGATCAACTCCCAGTGTTTCTGGCTCTTTATAAGCTGATATAAAACTGCCAAATTTTGCCTTAGAAGTAACAAAAGTAACATTGGTCAGAGTGCTTAATGGAGTTTTGTCACCCACTGAACTTACCCAAATTTTTCTGGCCTTTGGCAAGGCATTACTGTTGAAATATTTTAATGCTGATGAAAAATATTCATCCTTAAAACACCACTTAATAGCGCTATTACCAAGATCAATAAATAGATCGTCCTTATGCAAATGCAATGCCGCTCATCCACAAATGCACCGCAACACTGGCCATATACCCAAGTGCAATTACGCCCGTCCATTTGAGGTGGGAAACAAACGTATATAAACCATTAGATTGCCCCATCAGCGCCACGCCCGCAGCAGAACCCACTGATAACAAACTACCACCAACACCGGCCGTTAGTGTAACCAATAACCATTGACTGGTAGACATATCAGGATTCATGGTTAGTACAGCAAACATAACCGGAATGTTATCCACCACCGATGACAACAGTCCTACCAAAATATTAGCATAAGTGGCACCTAATGAGGCGTATATCATCTCAGATGTAAGTGCCAAATACCCCATAAATCCTAATCCACCGACACTAAGAATAATGCCAAAGAAAAATAGCAATGTATCCCACTCAGCGCCCGCAACTTTTCTAAACACATCAAAGCCGTCTTCTTGCAAGTGCCTTTCTTTTCGACGAATAAAATACGACATGATCATCAAATAACTCAGTCCTGTCATCATGCCCATTGCCGGTGGCAAGTGCAAAAAGCTATGAAATCCAACTGCTGTTGCAATGGTTAGCGTAAATAAAACAACAATCCCCATACCGCCTAATTTAATCTTAACGTCACTTTGATCACCCGTTGCTTTTTTATCTTCAATGGCAAAATGCATAATAGCTGCAGGAACAACAAAATTAACCAACGATGGTAGAAACAGTGCAAAAAATTCAGAAAACTCAACCAAGCCTTTTTGCCAAACCATCAGCGTAGTGATGTCACCAAATGGACTAAACGCACCGCCAGCATTTGAAGCTACTACGATATTAACCATGGCAATAGAGACAAAACGCGGATTACTCGAGCCCACCGCCAATACCACTGCGCCCATGATAAGCGCTGTTGTCAGGTTGTCAGCCATAGGAGAGATGAAAAATGCTAAAAATCCAGTCATCCAAAAAAGCTGCCTAAAAGTAAAGCCTTTTAAAATCAACCAAGTTTTTAAACTTTCAAATACCAATCTTTCTCGCATGGCTTCAATGTAAGTCATAGCAACAAGCAAAAATAAAAACAACTCTGAATATTCCAATAAATTGTGTCGTAGTGCAACTTCAGCAGAATGAGGCAAACCATTAGAAGCATAAACCCAGCCAATCAATCCCCAAATTACACCTGCCACCAATATCACCGGCTTAGATTTCCTAAAGTGGGTAAACTCCTCCACCATAACCAAAATATACGCCAATACGAACAACGCAAGTGCTGCATAACCAACCCAATGATTGGTGAGATCTAGTGGCGCTGCAAGCTCATCACCGGCAAATACGAACAATGGCAACCATGCCAATAAAAATAATACTTTAGTCATTTTGAATTCTGGTTAATAAAGCGCCTTCGGCGTTATTTAGTGTGATTTTGCCATCTTCATGTGCCACTTCAACCGTTGCTAAACATAAAGATTTTGAATCTAATTTTACACAACGCACCACAATACCGGAAGCTTTAGCTGACTTTGAACCAGCCACAACCAGTTCATCACCAATATTAACATCGGCATCACAGGTAAATACTCGCATGCGTCGTTTTGATTTACCTAAATAATGCAGTCGAGCCACTACTTCCTGCCCAGGATAACAACCTTTGGTAAAGCTTACACCTACCTCATTAATATCTAAATTCAGTAGCTGTGGCACAAACTGCTCAGACGTATTAAGATACACCTCAGCCATGCCATTTTCAATACAAGCCTTTTCCCAATTGGATTCATCCGAAAGATCAAATTCATGTTTATCTACCAAAGCAACCGATTGCTGGTCATTCAGTTTAAACGCACCATCAAACTCTTCATCAATAACACCTAATTGAATAACTTCATTACTCACATCAGTAATCGTTACATCTGACATCATCTTAAACATGGTCAAACGCTTTGTTACAAGTTCAGCCAAATCACTCGGAAAAGACAAATAAAAATCATCATCTCTTTTTATTACCCACAATAATGCAATAATCTTACCTTGATGCTGACAATACGCATTGAGTTGCACCGCACCACCTTCCAATGCATCAATATCATTAGAGAATTGCCCTTGTAAAAAACTTTGAGTATCACCACCACTGAGCTTTAATAAAGATCGATTCGTAAGTTGTGTGATCATAGGTTAATCAGCAATTCAAAAATTACATTTTAAAGGATTTATATACATCTCAAATTTTCTACAAGCACAAAGTGGGGAAGGCAAGGCCTTCCCCACTTTGTTAAAACTCAAAATCAGTAATGGTTAATGGATTATTTTTATTATCAGCAAAAGACAATGATGCATTTTTAATAAACTGCTTATATTCGAATAACGATCCAATCTCGCTAATAATAGATTTTACTATTTCCTGATTGCAGATTCCTTTTTCAAATCCTGGGTTAAGGTACTCATTAATACTAGATTTAACCAAATGTAGATTTGAGTCGATCTTATGATGTTTGTTATTAAGATTTACATAAGCAGAAACCACTGGAAGTGCAAATTCTCCACTCAAATGTTTTGCTTTAAACTTACCTTGAAATAGACTTCCACTTCTATTCTCTTGCTGATTAAAATACATTGTATAAGACGTACCAAGTCGCTGCATAAATTGTGAAATACCATTATCAACCTCCTGTTTTAATAACAAATGATAATGATTCGGCAGTAAGCAAAAAGCCACAATACTTACTAATTGATCACCATCAGCTGTAATTAACTTATCTTTATATCGACTACGTTTATTGGCTATATATTTCCTACTATCAGTGGTGTTTAATAATCGTAGCCGATTGAAGAAAAACTCTTGCTGCTCTTTCGAATTAAAAACAATGCGCTTATCCACGCCACGATTAAACACATGGTAATACTCACCGTTTGAAAATTCAATATTTCTAATACCCATGCATGCATTGTACATCAATCTGTGCAAAGTGGGGAAGGCCTTGCCTTCCTCAAGAAGGCAAAAAAAACCCCCAACCGAAGTTGAGGGTTTTTTGTAACTTAAGTTTTAAGTTAACTGTTTTCTAAATAAGATTTAGAATTTAACAGAGATCTTAGCACCCATAGACTTACGACTGTTCCACTCACCAGCAGAAAGTGCAAGCTTAGCACCAGCTAAATCACGAGTAACGATAATGTCAGTAAAGCTTTTATCAACAGTACCTACTTCTAAGTTACCAGCAGCAAGCTGAATAGAGTTACCAGCCATGTTGAAATCAACACGAGCACCCGTTACTTTATCTTCAGTAGTACCAGCATTAACATTACCTACAGCTAACTCACCGTTTATACCAGTAGCAGTACCTAAGACAGACACGCCTAATGGAGAAAACTTAACGTTGTTAGCACGAGCATTGCCTGAATCAGCTTCCCACTTTGCAGCAGCTAAGTGTACTGTAGCACCACCAATTTTAGTAAATAAGTGTACTAAATGAGCATCAGCATCAGAAGCAGTTGCATCTGATTGATAGATTTCAGCTGCGTAGTTGATATCAGCCATTTTACCTTTAATAGTAACGTCAGTGTAACCTGTGTTATCAGTTGTATCGTGCTCAAGACCTAATTTAACGCCAGCAATCGTTGTAGATGCATCGATTACTACTTCAGGACCATCAACAGTACCTTGTAAACCTAAATCAACGTCAGCAACAGTGCCAGAAACTCTAACTGCATTCGTACCAGAAGATTGACCTTTACGTACTAAACCAAGACCAGTAGATTCCCACCACTCACCTACTTTAACGGTTGCACCGCCAACTTTAGTAGAGATGAATCTGTAGTCAGTTTCTATACCATTAGTAGATGTTGTTCCAGCAGTACGTGCAGTACCAGCAGCATCATCATTGTCAGTACGAAGACCCATTACTACTTTAGTATCACCTGAAGTACCAACCATCTTTAAACGAATACGTTGGTCTAATTGATTTTCATCAGCTGCACTACCACCAGCATCCTCAGTAGAAGCGTAACGCATAAGAGCATCACCCGTGATAGAGATATCAGCCATAGCTGATGTACCTAGAGTTGCTGCAACTGCAGCGATTAATAATTGTTTTTTCATTTTATTTCTCCAAAATTTTAAAATAATGTTAAAGGTTTTTTGCATTTACTTTAACGTTTGTTCTCAACAGTGTTGTCGAGATAGTGCGTATTATACGGATATGTTTCCAGAAGTCAACACTTATTTGCAAAAAAAATACAAAAAAATGCAAATTAACCACAAATATAGCTATTTTACACCCTAAACATGGGATTTAAAGCCTTATACAACAAGGTTTTTGGCTATTTTAGGTAAAAATACAACATTTGTATAAAAATTTGACAAATAATCGAAATGACTAAAAAATAGCGTTATGAATAGCTTTTACTGAATTATTTAATGAGTTTTATTTGTTTATTACTATACTTACATATAATGCTTTAAACCTTAGACAATAAAAAACTATAAATAATATCGACCTTAAGAATGGAACTTAGCATAACTAACTCTAGCATGATCCTTACACAATGACTATTTTTAAGTTGTTTAAAAACCCACTGTCTTGGATTTTTATCTACCTTATTGTACATATATTAATACGTTTGTTGTTTAGTACGACCTTACAAGTTGATGATGCTGAACAGGTTCGACACGCCCAACATCTGTTGCTAGGATATCTTATTCCTCAGCCGCCGTTATACAGTTGGCTGAGTTGGGTAATGTTTAAGGTACTTGGAACAGGACTACTTGCACTAACATTACTTAAGTATGTAATCATTGCATTGACTTTTTGGTTTACTTATCTAGTATCAGGGCAATTGTTTCAACATGCGCAAACTCGTTACTTCGCCACCTTTGCGTATCTACTCATGCCATCATTTGCTTGGCACATGCACCAAGGCTTTACACATACAATACTGTTAGGGTTTGGCATTATTCTCTCACTGCATGCTTTACTTTCATTAAAGAATAATCCAAATTTAAATAACTACTTATATGTAGGGTTGGCTTTTGGTGTTGGATTAATGGGTAAATACAGTTTTTTACTATTCATGATTCCAATGCTTGTGGCCGCTTTAACAATTGATTCGTTTAGAAAGGTGCTTATTGATAAAAAAATACTTTTTACCATTGGGGTTTTTCTATTGGTCGTTGGGCCACATGTGTATTGGCTATCCCAACACTATCAAGAAATTTTTCTTTCAATCGATCAAAAACTTCAAGTGAATAATAATAATTTGCTGATTGATCGAATAAAATCTGTGGGTGCATTCAGTAGCACTGCCATTGCCTTTGTTGTTCCTTTTGCGCTTGTGTTTATTGTCGGGTCTTGGAAACAACTGTTTAATACAGATAAACGAATAGAAAGAAGGGATGTCTTTATTTTATTGAATCGATTCTATTTAGTGATTATTGCATCTGTAATAATATTAGCCTTGTTTGTTAGTATGCCACATTTTAAAGTTCGTTGGTTTCACCCGCTCATGATGATGTTCCCTTTGTGGTTATTGGCCAGAACCGAAAGAAAATATTTATGGTCAAAATCAATCGTGCGTTGGTTTTATGGTATTGTGATTATTTTTACTGTATTGGTTATTTCAATACGTTTACTGCAAGTTACCGTGGGGCCAGATTTAGGAAAGTACAGTCGACTTAATCGACCAATGGTTGAGACACTCAATAAGTTGCCCGACCATCTAATGCAAAATTCAATCATAAAAACTCAAGATGAATTTCTTGGAGCGCATTTATTGTCTGTGTACCATGGCAATAACATAATCATTAATGATGTTTACCATCAAAACAACATTAAGAATGATGACTCTAAATGCTTGCTGCTTTGGGATAACGACGAGGTCTTTTCAAAACCCAGTGTAGAAACCAGCAGCCTGTCAACGTGGGTTGCTGATAATGAATACAAGTTGTTTTATGTGCTCATGCCTAATAAAAATTGCCTTTAAGTACTGCCTGTATGTTCTTTACGAATCAGCATAAGGTTTCGAATGTAGACGAACAAACCCATTCCTTGACCAATGATAAAGACCGGGTCTTGTCTGAGAATTGCGTAGCTCAAAAGCGTTAGTCCGCCTGCTAAACTGAAATACCAAAATGCATGTGGAATGATGCTTTTTTTATGTTTTTCACTGTAGATCCATTGGATTAAAAATCGCATGGAAAATAGTGCCTGCCCAATAAGCCCTAAAATTAACCATGAAGTTGGGATATCTTGCATGTTTAAAGCTCCTTGGTTTGGGTTAAGCGTGCACGATTTTGCAACCATCTTACACCTAAAATATCCACAATTCCTACCCATAAACGATTGTGAAAACCGTATTTTGACACACCTTGCATACGATGTCTATGATTCACTTCAATAGACACCATTTTTCCACCTTGGCGCTGAAACAGTGCTGGAATGTAACGATGCATGTGATCAAAATAAGGTAATGCTAAAAAGCTATCACGAGAAAAAACTTTAAGACCACAGCCTGTGTCTGGCGTACCGTCCCTTAGTAGTCTATCTCGTATACCATTAGCATATTTTGAAGAAATACGCTTCAGCCAAGTATCTTTGCGTTTTTTACGATAGCCTGCCACTACTAACCAAGGGTCAGCATCCTGATTATTAATCAACTCATTGTACAAATTTGGTATATCGGCAGGATCATTTTGACCATCGCCATCAAGTGTGGTAATCCAAGCTGACTTAGCGTATTGCACGCCTGTTCTTATGGCTGTTGATTGGCCAGAATTTTGTAAATGTTTAATGATTCTTAGTGTCGGCAATTCTTGCTTTATTTTTGATAAAACCCCTACTGTTTTATCTACACTGCCATCATCCACAACAATTATTTCATGTTTGTATTTACTGGCTAATGCCTGAGTAATTTCATTGATCAATTCACCAATACTTTCTTCTTCGTTGTAAACAGGAATAACAATTGAAATATCCATAATTATTATCTTTATTTAATTAAGTGCACGCCGGTGATTACTTTGCTTTTCACAACCAATTCTTCATTTGTATAAATAAAGACAATATACCAGTAATACCTTTTTAAGATGGTCAATAAAAAACCGAGATTGCTCTCGGTTATTTAACAATACATCTGAGTAAAAGAAACGTTTTTTACGCGTGCCATGCAAGCATGGTAAGTAACATTGGTACTGATAGTATTACATTAATACTTGACGCCAACGCTGCGTTCTTCTTAGCTGTAGCAATTTCTTCCGCTGATGCTTCTTTCATGCCCAAGATCTTTTGCTGATTAGGCCAAATGATGAACCAAACATTAAACGCCATGATGGTACCCATCCATGAGCCTAGACCAATGATCTCGTAACCTGGTGCGAATGTGAAAGCTAAATGAATGCCTGCTGCGCCACCGCCTGCTTGTGCCAATAATGATATACCTACCAACCAAGTCGTTGCTGCTGCCATACGGAACCACAATAGTGCGCGTGGTGCAACGTACTTGCCAATAGCTGCTGGGCCTGGGCCGTCAGTATCGCCTAGCGCTTCGCCCATTGCTGGCACTTGTACAAAGTTAAAGTAATAAAGTAAACCGATCCATAATACGCCTGCCATGACGTGCACCCATACTGTAATGGTGAATGTGTTAGTGATGTCCAATGCAAACATGGTTGCAATGGCTAGAATCAATCCGATTAGGATTTTGCCTTGTATTGAATTAATAAAACTCATTTTTCTCTCCGTTGTTGTAAAGTTGATTATTATAATAGGGTATTTTAATGATTTGTATCAATTTTCATGCCAGAATTGCCTGAAGTAGAAACCACCAAGCGCGGTCTTGCGCCTTTAATTATTAATCAAACCGTTGCAAAAGTTGTGCTTCATCGGGCTAACTTGCGTTGGGAAATGCCAAAACATTTGATCACCACACTGGCTAATCAAAAGGTTAATGCCGTTAATCGACGGGGAAAGTATTTATTGATAGAGTTTGATGTAGGCACACTGATTGTGCATTTGGGCATGAGTGGCTCCATTAAAGTTCTTGACAAGGAAGAACCTTGTCTTAAACATGATCATTTTGAATTAGTGTTTGATGATGGTAAATCGATGCGTTTAAATGATCCACGGCGCTTTGGTGCGGTATTGTTTTCAAAAGACGGTTCGCACAAATTATTAGACGGTTTAGGGGTTGAGCCTTTAGAAGGTTTATTTGATGATACTTACTTATATGTAAGGTCGCGCAAAAAACAACAAAACATCAAAGCTTTTATTATGGATTCTAAGGTAGTGGTTGGCGTGGGGAATATCTACGCGTGTGAAAGTTTGCATCAAGCAGGCATAGCACCTGAACGCAGTGCAGGCAGTGTTTCTAAAAAACGCTACCAAGTTTTGAGTCAATGCATAAAAAATATACTCACCCAAGCCATTGATGCCGGTGGAACCACTTTGCAAGATTTTTCCCAAGTGGATGGCACACCGGGGTATTTCTCACAGACTTTGTCCGTGTATGGGCGTGAAAATAAGCCGTGCGGTACGTGCAGTGGTAAAATAAGTAGAATTACACAAAACCAACGTTCAACGTTTTATTGTAAACAATGCCAGACATAGACACTCCTCAAGAAATATTCGAAAGTAATTGCTCCACTAATT
>Ga0233429_1000920_pt1 | contig 40402 bp, 46 predicted proteins | sample SI_118_April2016_3_FD_179879 | JGI IMG/M metagenome (GOLD analysis project Ga0233429, IMG submission 179879) | Seawater microbial communities from Saanich Inlet, British Columbia, Canada - SI_118_April2016_135_MG | ecosystem: Environmental > Aquatic > Marine > Inlet | place: Canada: British...
GAGTATGGTCTGAACGCAAATGACAAAAACGGGTTTTGGTGCCTTCTTCGCTGGTTGGGATGACGTAGCGGATCTCGACCTGGTCGTCGTTGATCAGGACGCGATCAATGAGCAATTCTACCAGTTGCCTCTTCTGGGCAAACGTTGCTGAATCTAATCCCTTGTCGATCTGACGACAAAAAACCTCGATAGAAGTAGCCATATCAGCTAGTTCCCGGTGCTTGTTGGTTTGGGCATCCAGCTGACGTTGCTGGGTCTGCAACGCCTGCTTCTTCTGGTGGATCTCCGCCCGTTTGCGCTCGAATTCCGCGCGATCGATGACTTCCCCCAGATAGACATCCAGCAAACGGGCTTCCTGCCGACTCAGATGCGCTAACGCCTGCCGGAGGGTTTGCCGTTGGGCCTGCAGCGATTGGGGTATCCCCTGTCCGCTCTGGGCTCGTTGCAGCGCTCGGATACTGTTTTCCGGATGGCGAATCACCGCGCACAGATCCTGCCACACCAACTCATCCAGCTTCTTCGTCGGCGCATTGTGCCGGGTTGGACAGCGTATCCCCTGGGCTCTCAGGTGGGTTGCGCACTTGGTGCTACACACGTAATAGCTGTAGCGTCCCCCTTTGGCACTGCGACTTCCGCAACTGCGTCGACAGGCCCCACAACTTATCAGCGCCCGGAGTAGGTATTCCTGCCGGGTGTTGTTGCGCGAAGCCATGCGCCGATTCAGAGCCAACCGCTCTTGAGCTTGGGCAAACTGCTCCGGACTGACCAGCGCCGGCACCGGAATGGGCATCCACTCTTGAGGGGGGTTGGGTCGGTGGGCGACCCCCGGTCCGACAGGTTGCAAGGCCGCATTCCGCTGCGTGGCCGGCGCGTTGTGGCTCCGATTGTAGCAGGCCATGCCCATATAGGCCGGATTGGTCAAGATATTATGCAGCGTGCTGTTCTGCCAATAGGTACTCCCCCGTGGCGTCGGTACCCCTTGCTGAAATAGCCGTTTGGCCAGCTCATACAACGTGAGACGATCCTGAGGATCGGTATACCAAGCGAAAATCTGACGGACGATCGCCGCTTCCCCTTCGTCGATGCGCAATCCCGCCGGATCCCCCGGATGCTCTGCATCCAGCAGATAGCCATACGGTTTGCGGGACCATGGCAGCAACTGTCCGGCCTGCATCTTGCGCAACTTTCCGCGGCGCATCCGCTCGCGGATCAGGGTCTCCTCATACTCGGCTACCGCTCCGCGGATCTGCAGCACCAACTGGTCGTGAGGATCATCACTCATCGGACGATCGAGAAACTCGACTACACAGCCGTGTTGCTCCAACTCCTCTAGAATCACCATCTGGTGCACGAAGTTGCGTGCCAACCGATCCGGAGCCGTGATCAACACCCGATCGAAGACGGCCAGACTCGCTTGATCGCGGAGATGATCCAGACCCGGACGATTCAGACGGCTGCCACTATATCCATCATCTCGGAATAGGTGTTCTGCGGCGATCTCCCAACCTTGATCGGCGGCATGGGCTTGTAACCGCTCGATCTGCTGCTCAATCGTCTGAGCTTGCTGCTGGCGATGGGTCGATACCCGGGCGTATAGAGCGACAGACATGATCTTCCTCCTGTGGATGGGTTTCTCGGGTCCATTGCAGGAGGCACTGGTAGGCTTGATCCCAGCGTCGCTGGCCATCGGCACGAGCGAGGAAGGATCGCTGGTGCTGCCATCGGTGTTTCATTGCATACCTCCTGATGAATAAGCGCGCTTTTCACCAGGAGAATACGCAACCCCATCGCGCCGCTACGATTCATACGCCAGCGTCAGACACCGGGTCATACAGAATTTGTCATTTGTAACCATACCGTCAGTACGATCGTACCGGAAATACACGGGCATGGTTTGGTGGACTTTGAGGGAGAGGTGGTGATGTTCCTGAAGCCCAATGGCTATATCGACTTTTCCCAGGCCATGCACCGATACTCTTTCTCTATCCGATACCCCAGCTTGCGGGCAATCGACGCAGAAGCCACGTTCTGCTTGGCACAGTTCCAATAAGTTGCATCACCCAATACCTCGACCTCCTGGATGAGATGGGCCGAAGTGATGGTACCGTACCCTTTCCCACGGTGCTCTTCTTGAGTGAATACACCCGGTTCGCGCAAGCCTAGCGAAGGTGGACCGACGGTGGCTTCACTGAGGATCTCATTGCCCTGCATCAGACAATAACCCAAACACCTCTCTTCCCAAGCATCCATGCCCCCCGCCAATTCCACATCGCCAGATCCCCATTCTGTACGCATGATCAGGTCACGATCTAACCGGTATATATCGCATCCTTCCGGAATCTCATGCAAGTACTCGTCCAAGCCCTTCCCTATGAGGCGATCATAGAACTCGAGTGTGCGGCCGTCGCAACTGGGATTCGGTGGCATTAAGTCCTGGCGAGGATCATCCAACCAGAGCCCAATCAGGACATCGCCTTCCCTCTGCAGGTGAGCAAAAACTTGAGCCCATACAGAAGGATCGAGCTGCCCTCCCAGATAGGTAACACCGTCGCTGGCTTCCCAGACCACACCCCATGTGGGATGGGCAGGATCATCGGTGATGATTTTCCCCGCGGGTGCCCTGTCGTCGAGAACGGCAAAACAACGTCGAGCCTGTGGTTCGTCGGTACGAAAGAGAGAGCGCAACGCCAAAGTCACGTTATCCGAAGTGATTTGTATCATCCCCAATTCCTGTTCTTCGATCCAATGATCGTCGATCATTTCTCGGGAAAAGAAAGCGTTGACGCATCAGCCTTTGGCCACCCATACCATCTCTGATGATCCATCCTGAAGCGCTCCCCGGAAAAAATCACCGTATACCGCTTGGATATCGTAACCTACCCGGTTCAGCAGGTGCTCCATTTCGAAACGAAATACACAGTGGATGCGTATCGGTCCGCGTTCCCAACGCGCCATGATTTGTCCCTCTATATCGATTTCTTCCCACGCGGTCTGCACCACAGCCGTTTGCGTCGAGGGTTCATAAGACCAGGCGCGCAAGGCGCGCACCGTATAGCCTGTCTTGGGGTGCTGAAACGATTCTGCTTCCTCGAAGACGCCCCCCTGATCTCTGACCAGGCTCCCCAGCCAATCGATATTTTGGTGATCGAGGTGGATGACCAGAACTCCTCCAGGGACCAGATGTCGTTTGATGGCCTGAAGACACATGAGTTGGTCTTCGGGGGTCAGGAGATTCTGGAATGAGTGTCCTGGAATGAGGACCAAAGCAAAGGTTTCTTCCAGGTCGAACGATCTCATATCTCCCTCTACCCAGCACACATTCTCTATTTCAGAGCTCTTTGCTCGAGCCACCGTCAGCATCTCGGTAGAGTGATCCAGACCGACGATTTTGGCACCGGTCTGAGCTAATGGTATCGTCACTCGTCCTGTGCCACAGGCAACCTCCAATACGGATCTATCATCTGCTGATATCTTTTCGACTAATGCCCGGTAAAAGTCCATCTCTCCAGGCCAATCCGATACGGAAACATCATAGGTCTGGGCGTAAAACTGAGTGCTTCTTTTGTCTGTCCATTCTCCCATAGCCGATCCACTTTCTCTGAGATACGATCCACCCCTTCCAAGGTGGATCTAAGTGATTGATTTCACTGATAATTCTCAAATACTACAACGCGTGTGCCCGAGGGTTATCCTCCGGGTCAACCGCCAATCCCAAAAGCTCAAATCTTCGGTCTCGTGCTTCCTCTTCAGCCTTCCGGATGATCCTCGAGCCGATCCCTTGAGATCGAGACTCCTCCACAACAGAGAGATTCGAGATATCTGCAAAGTTGCCTTGGACTCGGACCGCATACTCCCCACGAAGCTGCGGATTCCACTGTAGGAATGCATGCCCTACCGGTGATCCATCCTTCCAGGCCCCCAGGAATATCCCTTCTCCCCGCCGCTGGCTGACCACGTAATTCTCTGCGATCTGTTTCGCCATGCCGATGGTGTTGGCCACGTGTCTCAATTCGTCTTCACTGCAAGATTTTACACAAATCTTTGCCATCAGGTTAGCTTTGCTTCCGCCATATAGGCAACCACCTTGTATCCGATCTCTGTTTTTCTATTCCTTTCTCTGACGTCCTCGCCAAAATAAAACCCTAAGAGTTCATTGGCTTCTTCTAACGAATCAAACCTGAAAGCCGTTTCAATAAAGGTTGCCTGAAACCCCCGAGATTTCCACCAATCGGGGTTACTGGCAATGTTCCGAGGGGAAAGAGCACAAAACTCATCCCCACCGGCATTGTCGATAATGATGATTCTGCCTCCAGGTTTGACCACTCGATCGAGTTCACAAAGCCCCTCTTCAATCGTATCGATCCCCTCAAAAAAGAACGCCCACGTTGAATAAGCGGCATGAAAGGTAGAATCATGGAACGGGATGTCTTGAGCAACGGCCCATGTCCAGATTAAGGGGATATGGGTATCAATCATATCCGCATCAGGTTCGAGTGGAATGACCGTTCGTTTTGAGGTAGCTAACCGAATAGCCGTAAAACCATTACCGGCACCGACATCCAGTACGAGACCGCCGGGAAGATGTCGATCCAGAAAATCAATGACCCTACCCTCTCTATCCATGCATCGGCGCTCGATTTCAAAGAGCTTCGGATGCTTCCCTCCGTAGAAAGGGATGACTCGGTTTCCGAATTTCCTTCTGTTTTCCATTGATGTTATCCACTCCCACTTGCATCGACTTCTTCCCGCTCATCCCTCACTCCCTCCCCCACCCTCGACCGATAACAGACGCAACCCTGGATGGGTGGGGAGGGGTTAGCGATACCGTTGAATGCCCACTATCAAAGCCACTGAGCCGATCATGGTGGCCGCACAAAACGTGAAGACCCAGGTCATGATCCGTCCAGCAGCAGCCATGGGTATGTATAGACCCGCAAAGATCAGCATGCACAATCCCATGGCGGCTAATGCGCCTCCTACCCAATGTGCTAACCCTTGTTCATCACGGGCTGTCCCCTGCCGATGACCCGAGATCAATCCGGTCTTCCCCTGGATACCAATCAGGAAAGCCAGAACGAAAAGGGGCAGACTAGATGCGACAAGGGTGCCAACCGCGAGCAGTCTTCCTGTATCCATGGGGCTTTCTCCTCAGCTCTGTCGAAATGCGGTGCATAACCAACGTGATTTTTGAACGCCTGTCATGGGTGGCATGGTTCATGGTTCCTGCATACCCGTAACCTGTAAATCAGCAGATCTACGACCACGGAAAACTGCGCTTTCAAATCTCCAAGATACGAAATCAGCGATCCGTCAAACAGAAATAGCAAAGGCTCCTTCGAATAGGAGCCAACAGGTCCATCTCTCCCTGTGTGACACAAAAACGGCCGATCGACGAGCACGCACCTCGACCGGCCTGGGCTGGGTTTACTGAGGAAACTTGATCAAATCGCAAACGCGATCTTGATCCTCCCATCGTTGTACACCGTGATGGTGTGCGGGAATGTAATTTAAAATCGACATGATGACATTTTTATTTGACAAATAGCAATATATATCTTACAATTAACGATAATCAGGGCATGCCTTTGGGATGAGTCACCAAAGGAGGCGATCGGTTGAATATGAAATTCAAGTTGGCCCGAGTGGAGAAGAATCTGTCTCAACAGCAGTTGGCTGACCGCGTGCAAGCCACTCGACAAACCATCGGGTTGATCGAAAAGGGGAAATACAATCCAACGCTGAACCTGTGCATCCGTATTGCAAAGGCATTGGACAAAACCCTGGATCAGCTCTTCTGGGAAGGAGAATGAAAATGGTCCATCCACTGCGTCTGGACGAACGCAATATCAACACCATCTGCCGCGTGTGCTCTATAATGTATGGGATTACTTGGCTGGCGCTAGCCGGGATTCTCCTGTACCGGCAGTTTGTGTTGGGTCAGAGCGTGGAAGAATTCAATGATATTGCGATGCTCTTTACCTTCAATGTCATTTTCGCCATTGGGGCCATATTGTATTTCGGTGGGGTTCCCTTCTTCCGCATCAAACCGGTAACGATAGGTGCCATTTACCTGGGATTTGTCGCCCTCGGATTCCTTTTTACGATGTTCAAATATACTATTCTCCTTGAGCGAGACTTGAGCATGATGGATGTGCTGAATAAACTGTCCATCGTACTAACCATTTGTGCCGGCATCTTAGCTACGTATGTACTCTTTGCCTATTTTGGGAAGAGGAGAATGGATAGAGAGATCGAGTAAATCAACCCTCGGAAGCATCGAGATACGAAAAGAGCGACGGCCCCAACAACCCCTCAGCAGCAATCTCGCCCACTTCTTCAGTTAGCAAGACGTATATCTTGAGTGGATCCGTGACAAATCCACGCTCCGCACGTTTCGCAACAATTTTGTCAACTAGTTCGGCCATCTGCATATGACCCTCTACTTCTCATCCTGGCTGAGCAGCGAATTGAGAATCTAGTGGTCCAGAAATTATACTCTGTCTTTTCTAGTCCGAATCGCAAGCACTTGCTCCTTTACTGCCCACAAAACGGGCTATCTGTTCGGCGAGAGAGGCTATCTCTCCACTCTCATATCTGACGAGGTGGCGCTGTGCCCATGGCGGTACGGGGTCATCATCTAGCGCATAGATCAACTTGAAAAGATCGAGAAACAGTCTGCCAATGAGGATCAACGGTTCAGTCGCAGTGCTGAATTTGAAGGCCACCGATCGATCGCTTCGCTTGACCTCGGTCAAAGGCGTCGTTGGCTGTACTCCCAATGCCTCCAGGCATTCCGTATAGTCGATCACATCTATCAATTCCTCGACCCAATCACTGAAACTCATTCAGGATGCCGATGCATTCCTCTCTGAAGTCCGAATACGAACCGAGTTGGATCTTGGCGATCATCCTATCGAAGAGTGGCTTGCCCGGATTCTTCTCATACATGTAATCTTCCCAGCTATCACATTCCGTGAAGACTTCGCGGCACTCTATACCACACGAATCCAGAAGTAGCTTGTTGCAAAGCTCTGCTATCCTTTCGTTGAACCCCTTCGTGACATCGTTTTTACACAGGCATTGTACCTCCGGATCAAAACACATATCCCAGGTAAGAATATGCCCTGCTTCGTGTCCGTATCCTGCGACGTACCATTGAGGGTTATCTCTTTTGAAGTGAACGACAATGTCTGGATACACGTTGTATGCGTGGGATGTGGCTTTAGAGATAATGTAGCGTATGGATCCATCAGGCTTCGGGTAGGGTTGGCCAACGATCTCTTGAAGCTTATCAGCAATATCCAGAGAGGTGAGATACGCCTGAACTTCGCCAATGAAACTCGGGACTTCTGCTTCCGCCGCATAGGGTTTCTCACGTAGCAGGTGGGTGACTATTCTCTGTGCATCCTCACTCCCGACTAGCGACTTGCCGAACCAGTCCAGGAATTTCGGATGCTCCGTTGCTAACGAACAGAGGAAATCCGAGGGATTCCCATTCCCGAAATAAGATTGTAAATCCAGTAGGAGCCTTTCATATTGGTCTATTTGGGAAGGCCCGAGACGAGAGAACCACGTTTGCATGAAGAGTTTCTCATAGGATATCTGTTCCCACTTGTCGTCGAAAATGACTCTTGAAACAGCTTCGAAGACGGTGTTTGACTCCACCCATATTTTCATTGCATTATCATCTCTCTGGTAGCGGTTTTCCCGCTCCATAAGACTCCTTCTCAGTCCCGATCTACTCGAAGTATACTTCCGAATTCATCCATTCGTAGAAATCAATAACGACCTCGGCATCAAAAAGCAAGAAGATCAAATATCTGTACATATCTCTGTTAACAAGTCTTTCAGGATAACAACCATGTGATTTCTTGGGCTATATCCGGATCTCTCAACGACCTGAAATACGTTTGGCATCGACGTGCATAGGCTCATCTTCTCAAATTACAGGGTACGGAATTGTGCGGGGATCTGCGCAGGGATATCGACATCTCCCACACACAGGAAGATGAGATCCGCAAAAGGGTCGAGATCGCGGAATCCACTGGCGCGATTTTTGACCATGCGGACGATGCGATTGATGCCTTCGGCGACGGCATTGGTCAGGTGGGTCTCGACGAAGGCAAGAATACCGTTGGCGTGTTTGCGCACGGCCCGGACGAACTTCTTGAGTGGTTCCAGCCGACTCCTCATCGCGGCGGTGGTCCAGTTGTTGAGAAATCGCTTCGCGGCCGATGACGCGGTGGAGGATATCAGACAGGGTCGAGGAAGTATATCCAGCATCTGAGCCGCTGCCTTCTGCGACATCGACTGACAACATCGCAGCAGGAGATATTCCAGTCGGTAGGTGACCCGGGAACCGGGCGCTGCCCAGGAAGGCATTTCGACGTGTCGGCCATGCGTCGGACAACGGATCTCTCGCGGAGTGTGCCAAAGCCAGACCGGCCGGCCGCACACCCGCACGTCGCGCCAGCGCCGGGGGGGCATGATACGCACGATCTTCCCCCGACGACCACATCGCTGTGGTTTCATATGCGTGGGGAGCGGGGGAGTTAAGGTGACTCTGTCGCTGGTTTTTGCTTTGGCCGCTCCCAAATAATTACAAACGCAGTCCACCTATATTCCAAGTCGCCAACTGCGTCTTTAATTGGATGTATTTGGACATCGATTAAGGCATCTCCGCCTACCTTTCTCGCTTCTTTGCGTATCGCGGTAATTGGATTACCTAAATGCATTTTTCCTATCCAATATTTTGGATAGGCTTGTACCATCCCGATCCTTTTGTAAGGAAGTCTAATTTTCGAAGATTGATAGATGGGTATTCCGCAAGAATCCGGCTTAGAATCTCTTGTGATGTTGGCAGATTTGTGGAATGAACTCTCTATCACAGGTGCGCACGCGGTCAATCTCATTAAGAGCATGCATGAGATAAATGCTATCCCCAAGCGCATGGCAGTTACCTCGGGATGCCTGACTTCGATGGCTCCGTGCGATCAACACAAAGACGCACGACATAGAACGGTCAACTATGTAAAACCTTTGAGTTTGGAAAGTGTTACCGGAAAAACAAATAACACGCGTTTTCAAAATATCCTTTGGCCTCTTCCTCAAGAAACGAACCTTCCGCGAATTCCGAGACGCGTCTCACTTTTCGCGGAAGCACTCACCCCCCACCCTCCCCCAGCACGATCGCTGCGGAAGTACACAGGCACGGTTTGGTCGATTGGGGGTGAGAAGTGGACAATTGGAAGAATTACCTATTGGTCCGATCTGACAAATTGGAAGCTGTAGAGATCGGCATCTTTCAACTCGAAACGCAATCGGACCGGTCGATTGGCTAGCTTTTCTATCACCGCACCATCCTCCCAAGGCACTCTCTGTCCGACATCATCACCATATATAACTTCTGAATGGGCTAGTGGGGTCTGTTTACCCGCGTCTAGAATCTCGATATAGATATTCCCCGCCGCTGAAGTGGAATAATTGACGAGCATGTGCGTTCCATCGAAAGTGAGAGGTTTTGTCAAGAGTTCCCCTCCGCTCAATGTTGCCTGCGCCGAAACAAAACCATCGAGGCGAAGGGTATAGCGGCGCAATTGGCAGCTGTCACCGCGGAGATAGCCTTCGTTAGAGTAGAGTGATAACTCATTGGGAGTACCCGGGAGCGCAGATGCGGTTTCAAGGATACCCCAGGCGGTCTGGTTGTTGCGATTGATCCAGCGCGCTTTTTGCAGACCCGGCCGAATGAAGGCTTCGTCCCAGTGAGAAAAGCGAATTCCGTCTCGACTGGTCATGAAGACGCAATCCGACAATCCATCGTGGCAACCGTCGAATTCGATGCGGTCGTATATATATCGCATGGGAAATCCCACCCAGATATGAGGTGCTCGATAATAGCGGATGATCTGGTTGGTGTAGAATTGCCGCTCAACCCCGATTTGTGCCGAGTCATTGATATATTGCAGCCATTGGGAGGGGCTCCAATGCACGAAGTCCGATGAAGTGCTCGTGCGAATTTCTCGTTTGTGTCTTTCTGGATCAAAAGGAATTCCGTGTCCAGGACGAGGGTAATTGTCTTCCGTCTTGAAATCGCGAAAATAGGCTACGTAGCAGGATAGATTCTCATCCCAGAAAGCTAGATTTTGAGAATCGAAATAGCCCTCTGTCATGATGGGATCATCCTGTAAGAGCGACCAATGGATTCCATCTTCGGACTTACATGCATACAGCCTGGGGCCTTCAGGCGGCCAGCTGGCGGCCAGCGCTTTATATCTCGAATCTGGAGCGCAATGAGGATTGGTATCCTTGAACGGAACAAAAACATGGCCCCCTATGGAGCCTTTCCAAACGATGTTATTCTTCTTCGATCCGCCGAAATCGAAAAAACGTAGCTCAGGTTTTTCCCAATCGATGCCATTTCTGCTCTCGGCATAGCAGATCACTTCCTCGTGAGTGTCTTCATCTGACTGTAGGTCTACCTGTGCACCCCGATAGTACATCCGGAACAGATCGCCATCTTTAAATACAGTATGATATCCACAGCCATTCCCTTCCCAAGGTTCGTCGTGATCAATGGATATTTCGCGAGGAATGGGATGCTGTAACCTTAGTTCAATGCCTTTTTTCTGATCGACCAAGAAATCATCGATGAATAATTCTCTCTGCGATCCGATATGTAAAGGCAGATTGGTCATGGAGGTGATCCTTTGAATTTTCGGACGCGTCAGAGAATTCGTCGGTTTTCTGCGCTTCCCCCCCCAATCCCCACCCTCCCCCAGCACGATCGTAGGAGTTTCACACGGACACGGTTTGGGCGATTGGGGCGGTATTTCACAGGGCGTCATTCGAACTCTATTGTGCTCCCGGTTTTGGCTGTGAACTGCGGGGTTACTGAAGAGGTTTCTCCATCAACAGCCACAGCTCGGACATGCGAAAACCGGCCTGTTCATAGTAGCGCCTGGGGCCCACGCCCCAGATCAGGCATTCGCGGGCACCGCGGTCCTTCAGCATCTGCAGGACCTTCGGCCGCGGCGTTCTCGATCTGCCGCTGCACCTTCGGGGGGATGACGAAGGAGTCCAGCGGGAAACACCGTTAGGTCCCGCATGTCTCCAAGAACAAGCTCATCGTGGTTTCACACAGATCCTTGAGTTATCCGAAGCACCTCATCGAAGTGGTCGTTTATCCAGACTAGGGTCTGCAGATGGGAGGCGGTGGTTTCGAATTCCTTGAGACTGGCGTGATACCCGGAAAAGGCCATGAGCCAGTCCATTACCATATAGGGAAAAACGGCGATTTCCCGCTCGGAAAGGGCTCGTCGTCGATGATAGCCGTCGAGTAGCACGGGGATGTGTGCCAACCAATCCCTCAACTCCAACACTCTCTTGGGAATCCAGGGCAAATCGCTGAAAAAATAGGCCACGTCTTCTATGGGAGAACCAATGCACAGGTGGTCGCAATCGACGAAACCGATCACCTGCACCCCATCTACTATGACATTTCCGAGGTGGCAATCTCTATGAATCAACTGCTCGGGAAGCCCCTTTTGCGCCTGGCGAAAATCCGCTTCCCGCATCCGACGCACCTCGATCAAGGTGGATACCTGTCGATCGGATAAGCCCAGCTCGATCTGGGCATCCCGATTCAAAGGCCCGGGCAGATTTTCGCGCCACGTCTTCCGGGTAAGATTTTCGTCTTCGTACGACCTCAACGCTAGGTGAAAATCGGCGATGGCCGATCCCACGTTATGGAACAGCTCCCTACTCTGGTCGGGTAAGGTCGGCTTTCGACTCGTCTCCAGGAAACCACTGAGGATGTATCGGCAATCTCTTAACTCGGTGATGACTTGTCCCATCTCGTTGCGCATGGGAACATCCACTTTCATCCCTTGCATGGCGACGTGAGTGAGGACTTCGTGGATGAACTCGTATCGTTCCGAGGGCCATTTGGTACTGATGTCTTTGAGAATAAAAGACCGCTCAGGGGTGGTAACCTTGAACACGGTATCAGCCTGGACGGGTTCGATAGCTCGAACGTCTCCCACTTCCCAATGGGAAAGGACATCCTTCAGGTCGCTCTCTATCAATGAACTCATGGGGTTTCCAGCATCCCAGCCTATGGAGAGATATCCCCAACGAACGCTCCTCCAATACCGAAGAGTTGATGGCCAGCAGCTCTCTAACAGCTCTCTTCCCAGCCCCTGCCGTCGAAACTCTCTCGGGACATCCAGTTCTTACCCATTTCTCAAGACTCTTGAATAGAATTAACAATGTCAAGGGATACAATGGGTCACCCTGGATTCCCTTACCGCACAAGAATCTCTGAGTTCCTCTCTCCCACAACAGCTAACCAAAAAGATGCTCCTCCAGGCTTAGGTGGTTCCTCGGGCGTGAAGAGAGCTTGTATCTAACGTCGTGGGAGGAGCGCTGTCGGCGTTTCTCGGATACCTACATCACTTGACCTGACCCCCTAAAAGGCTCTTTATAATTCCTATACATCGATGACGCCAGTCAAACAGGTCGACCATCTCTAGACGCAAAGAGTGCACGGAGAGCAGGCATGGCAGATCGTCCGAATATACTCTTCATCTTCGACGACCAGCACAGACACGACTATGTGGGCGCATCGGGCGCGACGTGGCTCAACACGCCGAATCTGGACCGGCTTGCTACGGAGGGCGTGCGATTCACGCAGGCGACGACCAACTGCCCACTGTGCGCGCCATCGCGGATGGCTCTGGCGACGGGGCTTCAGCCCGTCCGAGCGGGCGTTCTCGCCAATGACTTCGGTCGAGTACCCCACGGGATTCCGACGCTCTACCAGCGCATGCGCGACCACGGCTACTGGGTGGCGAGCGCCGGCAAGCTGCATCTGGGACGCACGGGAGCGGCGGGACCGAAGGGAAATCCTCCAGGGGCGTACTCGCTGGGATTCACCCATCCGTGCGAATGTGAGGGAAAGATGGGGGCGGGGCATCCTTCGACTCCCTCAGGACCCTATACGCACTACCTGCACGAAAAGGGGCTGCTGGAAGCGTTCCACCGGGACTACCAGAAGAGAATCGAGGCGGGTTGGGCGTGGGCGAACTGGGACTCGGTACTCCCTGCCGAGGACTTCGAAGATGCATTCGTCGGCCGGAAGGCGACCGAGTGGATTCGCGATGTGCCCGAGACGCATCCGTGGATGATGTTCGTGAATTTCGTGGGGCCTCACAGCCCGTTCGATCCACCAACCGAATATGCGGACCGATACCGCAATAAGGAGATGCCGGACGTCGTGCCCACCGCTGTGGAAGGCAAGCCCGAATGGATCAAGCAGCGCGATCATGGGTTGAGCGCTGAGGCCGTTCTGGAGGCGCAGCGTCAGTACTGCGGTGCAATTGAAGCGATCGACGATCAGGTGGGCGAGATGATGGCCGAACTCGATCGCCGAGGTATGCTTGACAACACGTATATCATCTTCTCGAGCGACCACGGGGAGATGCTCGGAGATTTTGGACTGTATGCCAAGTTCGTGGCGTATGAGGGCTCATTGCGCGTTCCTCTGATCGTCGCCGGTCCGGGCATCGAGGGTGGCCGCGTATCGGCTGCTCTCGTGGAACTGATCGACGTAAACCCGACGATCTGTGAACTGGCGGGGCTGACCCGTCAAGAGCATATCGACGCGCAGTCCATTGTACCCGTGTTGAAGGGCGGAGCGACGGAACACCGCAGCGAGACCGCCAGCGTGATCGAGAACTTCCGGTGTATCCGGACGCGGGAATACAAGCTGATCCTCAACTACAACGATGCTTTCGAGCTCTACGACCTGGTAAACGATCCTCAGGAGCTACACAGCGTGGTGGACGAAAGGCCCGAGGTTTTCGATGAGATGCACGGTCGACTGCGCGAGCGCTTTTTTGGGGGACGGAACCTTCCGAAGGGCATGGACATCCGGATCTAGACTGAAGGGCAAGACGAATGGAATACCGAACTCTGGGGAAGACAGGCCTGGACGTGTCTGTCATCAGCTACGGTGCGTCAGGACTGGGTAACATCCTCGGTACGCCCGATGAGGAGCGTGGTGTCCGAGCAGTGCACACGGCGATCGATCTGGGGATCAATCTGATCGACACGTCGCCGCTGTATGGCGCGACAAAGTCGGAGACACTGCTCGGGAAGGCGCTGAAGGGGATACCAAGAGACAGCTACTACCTGGCGACAAAGCTCGGGCGCTACGCGGGGGGGGTTTCTGATTTTTCGGCGAAGCGGATCGTAGAAAGCGTGGAGGAGAGCCTGCGCCGTTTGGGCATGGACTACGTCGACATTCTGCAGTGCCACGACATCGATTATGTGCCGCTGGACCCGATTGTAAACGAGGCGCTGCCGACCATGCGACATCTGCAGGAGCAGGGGAAGACCAGGTTTGTGGGCATTACGGGTTTCCCGCTGAAGGTATACCGGTATGTGCTGGACCGAACCGAGGTGGATACAGTTCTGTCGTTTTGCCACTATACCCTCCAGGACACGTCCTTTACGACGCTTGTCCCGTATCTGAATGAGAAAGGCGTCGGAATCATCAACGCTTCGCCCCTCGGTATGGGGTTGTTGACGGAACGTGGGCCGAACCACGGGCACCCGGCGACGGACGAGATAAAAGCGGCGTGCGCCGAGGCCGTTACCTACTGCAGGGAGCGGGGTGAGGACATCGCAAAGCTGGCCGTGCAGTTCGGTCTGGCTAATCCCCAGTTCCCGACGACACTCGTAGGTACGACGCGACCCGAGCATCTGCAAGAGAACGTGGCCTGGCTGGAGTCGGATCTGGATGAGGATCTGCTCGCAGGAGTCGAAAAAATTCTCGCGCCCGTCCGCGACCAGACCTGGTCCCGGGGACTGCCGGAGAACAACTGACGGAGACTCAGATGAAAATTACGGATCTCCAAGTGATACGGATGAGCGCCTCCCATCGGGCGACCAACAACTGGATGTTCATCCGGATCAATACGGACGCAGGCATCCACGGTCTCGGAGAGGCGAGCTTGCAGTACAAGGACGATGGCCCGATCGGTGAGTTCAAGGGGTTCAGGGACTATCTCATTGGCAAGGATCCCTTCGAGATTGAGCGCATCTGGACTTCGTTGCACCGCCGCGTAACCTGGTCGGGAGGGCCGGTGACCGTGAGTGCCATCAGCGCGATCGATCTGGCCCTGTGGGACATTAAGGGCAAAGCGCTCGGGGTCCCCGTCTACGAACTGCTTGGCGGGAAGTCGCACGACAGGATCAAGATGTATGCAAACGGCTGGCCTAGCGGTGGGATGACGCCTGAGAGGATCGCGGAGAATGCCGTCGAAGTCGTGGAATCGGGATACAAGGCCCTGAAGTTCTATCCATTCAGGGGAGAACAGATCGCGACACCCGAGCGCATTGCTCTTGGCGTCGAGCGAGTGGCGGCGGTTCGCGAGGCGGTTGGGCCGAACATCGAGATGGGTATCGACATTCGAGCGCGACTGAATATCGGAAGTGCGCGGCGCGTGGCGCGGGAACTCGAGCCCTTCAAGATCGCGTGGATGGAAGAGCCGATCCTCTACGACAACCCGGAGGCACTCGCAGCCTTCGCGAAAGAAGCTCGCGTGCCGGTCGCAACCGGAGAGCAGTTGTTCACGCGCTGGCAGTTCCGCTCGCTTCTGGAGCTGAATGCCGTGGACATCATCCAGCCCGACATCTGTCACGCTGGCGGGATCTCCGAGTTGAAGAAGATTGCCGCCATGGCGGAGACGTACTATGTGACGCTGGCGCCGCATAACTCGAACGGCCCGCTTTCGACGATCGCCAGTCTGCACCTGGACCTGTGTGTCCACAACAGTCTCATGCAGGAGATTTTCCTCAGGTCGATCGATCGGTATAACGAAGTGCTCACTCGGCCGATAGAGGTGATCGACGGGTATTGCGTGCCCCCGGAAGGGCCAGGTTGGGGCGTGGAGCTAAAAGAGGACGTTCTGGCGAAGTATCCGCCGGTGGATTACACCCCGGTCGAGTCCGAGCCCTACGTGCAGTTCTGATGTCTCATTAAAAATCAGGCTGAATAGAGGAGATGTCACAATCCTGCGGGATCTGGCAAAACGCACGGCAGAAATGACGAAAGGGGTGGTGCTATGAGCGAAAAACGACCCAATATTCTGTATATCATGACCGACGACCATGGCACAGGCGGGCTGAGCTGTTATGACAGTAAGATCAACCAAACGCCCAATTTGGATCGCATTGCCCATGGTGGTATGCGGCTGGATAATTGCTATGTAACCTATTCACTCTGTTCGCCGAGTCGGGCGACCATTTTGACCGGGAAATATGCCCACGTCAATGGGCAAGCATCGATTGGCGGACATGTTTTCAATGGTTCTCAGCCGACGTTTCCCCAACTATTGCGAGCATCGGGGTATCAAACCGCCGTGATTGGCAAGTGGCATTTGCACAGCATGCCTACAGATTTTGACCATTACAGTGTGATGTGGAATCAGGGATCCTATTTTGATCCTGATTTTATCGAAGAGAGTGAATGCGGACCTGTGTGGAAAAAGACGAAGGGATACTCGACGGACATTGTGGTTGATAAATGCCTGGATTGGCTGGCTGGGCGGGAAGCAGGCAAGCCTTTTATGCTGCTGTGCCATTTCAAGTCGCCCCATTACAATTGGGAGCCCGATAACAAGCACAAGGATATGTACAGGGATGAAGTGATCCCTGAGCCCGAAACCTTCAATCACGAATACGATGAAAACGGTCCGACAGAACAGCTACAGGTCAAACTGGAGACGGTGCATGAACAATGGAAAGTCACCCACTGGAATCCAATGCCCCAGGGTTTATGCATGCAGGAGCAAAAGGAGCGCAATTACCAGCTTTTTATCAAGGACTACCTGCGATGTGTGGCGTCGGTCGATGATAATGTAGGGCGTTTGCTGGATTATCTGGATCGAGAAGGTCTGACGGATGATACTGTGGTGATGTACACATCGGATAATGGGATGTTTCAGGGAGAACACGGGTGGGTCGATAAGAAGATGATGTATGAGGAGAGTTTGCGCGTGCCGTTTTTAGTGCGATATCCTCGGGCGATATCGGCCGCTACAAACTCGACAGATCTGGTGACCAACTGCGATTACGCGCCTACTATTTTGGAATACGCTGGAGTGGACGTCCCCGAAGATATTCAGGGAAGGAGTTTGGTGCCTGTATTGGGTGGAGAAACGCCAGAAGATTGGCGTGGAGTATTTTATTATCAGCACTGGGACACAAGCCCGGATGGCGAGCTGGCCAACTGTGGCGTGAGGACCAAAGACTACAAGCTGATCTGGTACAACCACAATAATGATCATTATCAGCTTTTTGATGTCAACAATGATCCGCTTGAAGTCGACGATGTGCACGCCGATCCTGAATACGCTGAGATTGCAGCAGATATGAAGGCTTTGCTGGCGCAGGAGCGCGCCAATGTCGGGCTGACCGATGCGTTGGAGGCCCGGATCTTTAACGGCGAGGGAGTTGCAGAGGCGCGCAGAGAAATGCAGGCCATCCCCAGGAGGGTGACGGAGAATACCGAGCGACTGGCTCAGATTGCAGGTGAATGAGTAGGTATGGGCGATTCCCCAGTTCAGCGCAGTGGGATCTACATGGCTCGAGAAACTTCGGGAAGCGAATCGAGGCCGTCTTCAAACAACCCGTCCAGATGAGTGTGCCGTTCCAATTGTCTGGAACTCGGATCAGGTATGGCGTTTCCCTGACGGGAAGCGTATTTCTTACTTCTTCCATGATTTCCTACCTGCTTTCGGGATCTCGAGACTACGGATTTATACCATCAATGCTAGCGGAAAAATAAACAGTGTCGTTTTACGCGTGGGATTGAGTTGCGGTATGGGATTTCAGTTTAGGTTTTCTGATCATCGATAGTATAGTGAGAAAGACCTTGACTTTGTGAGACCTAGAGCGTTAGCTTTCTCTTAGCTGGCAGAAAAATCAAGGAGTCATCCGCTCGAGCAGGAGTTGCCTGAGCCAGTCCATGAGGCGCCTGCTTAACCTTTAGTCCTTACTGCGTAGGTAAGGTACTGGGGGTTAAGTAGGCGCTTTTTTTGTTGAGATATTTCAGGAGTTCAGCGATGAAGGTTCGCCCAGATTTATTCTTGAGATACTCCGATTCGGATTCGGATGGACCTGGCGGAGGAGAGAATGGGAGACTATAGCAGATTCCAACACTTCGCCGAATTTATCGGAAGCACCTTCCCAGAAGCGCATCGCATCGCCGATGTGGCAGGAGGCCAGGGTGAACTTGTCTTCTGGCTATACGAACTGGGGAAGAAAGCGACAATCATTGACCCACGCGAAACCGCATTGCCTCGATGGATCCGCAAGATGCTACGCAAAAGAGCGGTTCGAGGAGAACGCTTGGTTCACATAGATCGTCTGAAGAGATCCGTAGAAGAGACCGACCTGAGCCCATTCGATCTAGTAGTGGCTATGCATCCTGACAAAGCCACGGAACCCACGTTGAGGAAAGCTCTCGAGTGCGATTTGGACTTCGCGATCGTACCATGTTGTGTGTATCCTATGGATGGCCAAAGGAGATCGAGCGAGGAATGGATATCTTATCTTGCTTCACTAAGTTCGGGAATCAAAACAACCTGCCTTCCAATCTCCGGTGCCAATACTGTCCTATGGAGGAAATGCGGGAAGTCTGGAAGGCAAGAAACGCGCGAAAAGTGAAACGCGTTTCACTTTTCAGCTGTGGGGTACCGAACGCACCCGATCATTAGTGGTGTGGGTGACGAAAGACTGAACGACAGCACGATCGCTGGCGTTTCGCACGCGTGCGGGAGTGGGGGGGAGTGAGTGTTATAAAAGCCACCCCGCCGTTCTTAATATTCGGTGCCAAACTCACGGTGATGATATTGTACCCACGAGCAATATTCCCAGCCGGTTCCTCGCCAGAAAGCCTGTGCGATCGAGTTTTCCTCATGGGTGAAACAGAATGCGGTTGTTATGCCTTCCTCTCGAAGACACGAGAGAGATCGCTCGACCATACGCTGGGCAATACCATTCCGCTGGTACTCTGGAAGGACACCCGTGTGATAGAACGACCCACGTCGCCCGTCGTGGCCGCATAAAATGGCCCCGACAATACGGCCGTCATTGCGCGCTACGGTACTGAATCCTGGATTGCGTTTGAGATAGGTTCCTATCCGCTCATACGTGTCAAAGGAACGTGAGATCTTCAGTTCTGGAATCGAATACCATAGTTCGCAGGCTTCGCAGATATCCTCAGTGCGCATCTCTTCGAAGACGATTTCCTCTGTTTTCATAGTCATTTCCCGCAGCGCAGGTTCGGAAGCATTCAGTCGTTCCTATCCTCCTTCAATGCTCGTGGGCAAGGTCAACAGTGTCAAGGATGTGTCAGAGCCACTTCCTTTGTATCTGTCTATCTCGCTGATGGTGGTTCTGTCGATGAAATGCTTGCTCTTTCCGTAAGCCGTTGCGTCGAGTTCAAGATCGACCACGTTCTCTATATTGTTACCGAATGGTGGCGGAAACTCAAACTGGGGAAAGCAGGGCGAGTTGGGACCGCAATTCATCTGAGGGTTTTGGCCGTACAGGAATCCCATGCTCTTGAAAAATCGCAGGGTGTTCTCATGTGGATTCGATTGAACCCATACTCGATGGCACCGTCTCTTTATCGATTCTGCCAAGCAGCTCTCTAACAGCTCTCTTCCTATCCCCTGTCGTCGGAATTCTCTCGAGACATCCAGGGATATTAGCTGGCTGGTGTTGCCCATGTGCCCCTGGTTGGTCAGGATTGATGCCATCCCAACGGATTGACAATGTCAAGGATAAGGTGATCAGGCGAAGGTTCTGCGTAAGATACCACTCACCCCCCCATCCTCTCCCAGTACGATCGCTGGCGTTCCACACGCGCGGGGGGAATGGAGGGTGGAGCAAAGACGCTTATGCCACGCAGCGTGTGGTGCTATCCTACTTCATTCGTCGTCCATGCTTCTGGCCAACGGTCAAGCCGTCGCTCAAAGTATAATTCCAACCCATCCCTTTCATCGATATGCGAACCCATTTCATGGAAACCCAAGGAATGAGCCATGGCCAATGACGCCTCATTGCTCGGATTGATAGAGAGAACAAAGCATCGCCGGCGATGCTTCTCAAATGCCCACTTCATCAGTGCGATAGCTGCTTCTTTGGCGAAGCCACGCCTGCGGAAGGATTCACCTACCGCATAACCGAGTTCTACCCCATCGGCCGCGACATGGCGCAGGTCTTCAGGACTCGGTTCCGAGTGAAAGCCTATGCGGCCACACATCGTCTGAGACCTTCTTATGACAATGGCCCGAAGTAGCCAGGGTTGGATTTCGGGACGAGTGCGTAGCTGTCGCAATCGCCTTTGAAGCGTTTGCTCGCTGAGGACGAGATCGTCTGGGATATGAAAACCGCCGATATGCGCCGCACGCGTGTGATCACGAGCCAATAATGCTTCGAGCAGAGCGGGTTCCATCGAAATCAATTCCAGGCGATGTGATCGGATAATGTCAAAGATAGATTTTCTCCATGAATTATTCTTCCAAAAATCCAAAACCTTTGTCATCGGACCAATCAAAAGTCTCGACTTTATCAGGATAACGAATCATGCGCCTTTTGAGATTCGGGAAATCCGCAATTTCTACTTCAACATTCTCTCCTCCCACTAAATACATTAGTTCATCTTCATAAGGGTTCCGCAAGTGATGGGCCACTCCTGGCGTCGGAAATCCCATGAAATCTCCCTGTTCTACTTCGTACTGTTCTCTATCGATTTCAGCGATCCCTTTTCCGGAAAGGATATAGATCCATTCTTCCTCTCTATAATGGGAATGATAAATGAAAGATTCCTTGCCAGGAGGTATTTTGGCTAGACTCACGTCTGTTCTTTTGAGTCCTGTCAATTGGCTGAAAGAAACCATTTTGACCAAAGAATTAGGATTCCAGGGGTGAGAAAAATTGCCTTCTTTCTCTACCGTTTCTTGAGCACGAATGAGATAGGCTGTCTTTTCAGGCATTCCGTATACCCTCCTGTTTAACGAGAGTCTATACTTGGTGCAGCTACTTCTTCTTGGTTATCCTGCCCTTTATCCATCCTTTTTTCCAAACTCATACCCAAAATACTCAATATCTGTTTTGAATTTCTTTCCGATAATCTCTTTTTCTTGTCAGTATAATATTTCCAAATCAAAGAACCGATCCCCCATACCGGCGAATTTATTGCTCATGGACTTTCCTCCTTGAGTCAGAATGTTGCGACTCTGAGAGGTGTCCGCGATATCGGGAGAGGATCATGTATGCTTTTCAACGGGTTACATTGAATGTCGAAAATGTATCGAATCGAAGACTGTCCGCTGGTGATACAGTGATGTACGCCAGCGGACAGATGGGGGATCTGGAACGATTATCAGGCGGGGCCAAGACTCAAGGCCAAAACAAGAACGCGTTCTTGTTTTGCTTCCGCGCTTCTACGCTTCGATCACTCTCACGACATCAGACACGCCAGCGAGATAGCGATCTTCGATTTACGCCGCGTTCACGAAGAGATTTTGCGTGGAGTTGAGGAGTAGCATGGAAGTCTCAGATTTCATCTGATATAGCGCTTCACATTGAGAGCTTAAGATCCACTCGTCCGGGATCATCTGGTAGACGACACAAAAATCTTTAGTCTTCTGTGTGAAGAGCCATAAGATAGGTGGATATCTGCTCTGCCCCATCTATCAGACACCTATTCTGACTTCAGTGCCTCAACAGGATTTGCTGACGCCGTGCGCCATGCCAGACCTGAAGTTATCAAAAGTGCAAGGACAATTACAAAGGCGCTACCGACAAGGAAAATACCAAATTCGAATTCGATCCGGAACGCGAATTGATCCAACCAGTTTCGGGTGAGATAGAAAGCTAGGGGCCAAGCCAGCACATTGGCCAGGATGACCAGTCGGAGGAGATCATTCGTGAGCAGCGAAACGAGGTTAGGGATAGAAGCACCCAACACCTTGCGGATGCTGAGTTCCTTTGCTCGTTGCTCCGTGGCGTATGCGGTGAGACCTACCAACCCCAGAATAGCTACGAAGACAGCTATTCCAGCGGCAAAGAAAGAGATGGTAGCATCTTGTCGATCAGCACGATAGCTACCCGCGATCCTATCGTCCAAAAATTGAAAAGAAAAGGCCACATTGGGTACTAGTTTCATCCAGGTTTCTTCCATAAACGCTATGGTTCCAGCGATGTCCGTTTCCCTTATTCTCAGGTGCAGATAATTCCCTCCCCAGTTGCGCAGGATGAGGGGATGGATTGTGTGGTGAAGCGATTGGAAGTGGAAGTTCTCTACGACACCTACGACAATGCCTTCTTGCTGATCGATCCGAATGGGCTGACCGATGGGGTCTTCCCAACCAAGAATTCTGGCAGCCGTTTCGTTGATGATGAATTCACTGTCACGCCTGCCATTTCGGAAGTTCCGTCCCCTTTCGAGACTAACACGATAGGTAGCGAGAAAGTCATCGTCTGTGTGGAATTGGTAAATCGAATATTGTTGCTCATTATCTGGACGTGTGACGACTATCTCGGCTGTATTGATAAAGTTTTGCCAACCCTGTCTTGTTGCGGCCAGGATGTTGGGATGATGAAGGAACTCCGCCTTGACGCGTTCCCCATCCTCTTTACTCATCAGATCGTGACTCAATATGTTCAGCGCAATCAAACCTTCCGCGTCGAAACCCAATTTGCGATCACGGATATAGTTCAGTTGGAGATAGGCGATGAGTGCGCTTATAATCAGGAATGTGGAAATAGTAAACTGACTCACGACCAATATTTTCCGCAGAGGTGTGGACCGCATAGAATTGCGCAACCCCTTTAGGATGTGGACTGGCTGCTGCCGAGAGAGATAGAAAGCTGGATATATTCCAGCCATGAATCCGACTATGAGAGAGAAAGCAAGGACCCATGGCCAATCTCTTAGATCGAGAGTCGTACCCCAGGCGATCTGATTGAAAGTGGGAAGCGCAGAATGCGCTATATCCACCGCAATAATCCCAGCGAGAAGTGCGACGAGTATTGCCTCGATGAGGAATTGCTGAATCAGTTGACTGCGCAATGCCCCGGTGACCTTTCGGATGCCAATTTCTCGCGCACGTCGTCCAGCACGCGCGGTCATGAGGTTGATGAAGTTGATACAGGCTACAAAGACGACCAGTATAACAATTGATGTATACAAGTAAAGGTGCTGAATGGTGCGGCGCGCTGGAATGTCGAAATCTTCTTCTGAGAAAAGCCTGATACGATCGAATTTCTGGAGATGATATTTATCAGTCTGAGCGATTTCGATTCCGAGGTTGTTAGCTAGCAGTTCGTTGAGCTTAGATTCAACCTGGCTAATATCCGCATCTTCATGAAGCTGTGTGATAGTTTGGGTCATGCTGGCGTGGGGATCCCATTGATCCCAAGTGCCTTGAGGAAATTTCCTTGGCAAGTGCGTGGTAATGAAGTCCCAACGGAACACTTCGTTCGTCGTGCGATCTTCCATGATACCCGCAATAGTGTATTCACCTTCCACGAGACCGTCGTAGAGGATTACGGTTTCACCTACGGGGTCTTCATCGCCGAACAGGGCTGTGACATTGCGCCCCATATCCATGAGAAGAATCGAGCCAGGTTGCTGAAGTGCCTGACCCGGATCAGTACCATCGATGAGCTGGAAGTCAAAGATGTCGAAGAATGTCGGATCGACGATGGAGATACTGGCCCCTTTTCGACGAGTGCCGGCTGTGAAAGAGACACCACCGTGCGTCCATAGGCGGGTGGTCTTCTCAATTTCTGGAATCTCTTCCTTCATCACTTCACCCAAGATACCCGAGAGATAAGGACGGTACTTCGATCCACCATCGGGCTGCTGAGTCTCGCGGAGGACTCGATATATTCGGTCCGATTTCAGGTGCTGGTGGTCATATGTGAGTTCGTAACGGACGTACTGTAGGATGAGTAGGCTGCACGCCATTCCCACTGCAAGCCCCAAAATATTGATCAGCGAATACAGCTTGTGTCGAAGGAGATTACGCCATGCGATGATCAAGTAGTTTCTCAGCATTCTGGTCTTTCCTCAGAATAGGAGAAATACGGGTTCAAAAATCCCAGGCCCAAACGCGTTCATGTTTTCTGCGCTCCTCCTCACCGCTCAACTCCAAACAGCACAGCAGCAAGCTGTTTACCTACAGGTCCATCTCCGAAGCCGTCCCCAAGAGATCATCACAGGCCGATTGGAATGGTGGAGGGTAGGTTGAGCCGTCCCTCTTCATCAAATTCTTGTAGGACCGAACAAAGTCGATCATGAGGTACACACTCCACAGTCAGGAATATCATCGAATCGATTGCGTATAGCCTGCTCAAGTCCATCTGCTAGATCATCGGGCTTTTTCAGTCCATCTAGAACCAAGTTCGAGTTGTTCTTGGCGCAGTCGTTGAGGGAATTGTAGAGACATCGTAGATTGGGATCTTCGTTCCACTGGGATAGATAGCCACTGAGATAGTTTTGCAATCTTTCGAGATGCTCTTCGGCAGATTTTCCTGGATTAAAGGAGGGATGAAGAATCCACTCTTTGTCTCGTAACAAGCGACGAGAAAGGGCTACCTCAAGGGGCAGGTAGATACCGGCTACGAAATCGATATATGGAGCCACATCATGCCTTGACCGGCCATAAGGTTCGGTGAGAAAAATGTAAGGAGCTAGCTCCAAACGCCCTCCTTGTTTTGGTAAAGTTATGGCCTGCCCCTTTCGAAGATTGTTCAGATCGCTAGCCAGTTGTGGTGTCTGCCATTTCTGGCTGGGATGGGCACCGGCTTCTACCCATTCGGGTAGTGGGAGTGAAATCCACTCATCAATGTACGAGTCGAAGTCTATGCGTCCCGATCCGGGCATGCGTTCAGCGATTTTATCGGCCAGCGTATTTTTGCCGGCACCGGAAGTACCACTGATAGCGATGATGCGAGGAGATATGCGAGGATCGCTCATTGATAGATCCTGTTACGGAGATTATAGACAAAGGGTGACTGCCTGATTGTACACGTAAAGAAGCGAAATCGAGTAAACAGTTGCAAGCAAAAAGCATATTCTTCAAACCCCCACTCTCTCCGCTCGCCCCTAAAACAGCACAACAGACAGCAGCAAGATGTCGTATAGACCCGGGCATCTTCGAATACCTGTCGTTTTTAAATATTTAATCTTCGGTCTTGTCATCTCCGCAGATTGCCCTTGGCCAAAAGACTTCCTGGAGATCGTGAAGCAATTGGACTTTCTGTAGTTGATCGGGCGATAAGTTGGCCCGTAATCCACAATCCGTGTTCGGCACACACAAGCCGATAAAAAACTTCTCCTCAAGTCCTGCTCGACGACAGGCCGGTCATAATAAGACCCTAAGAATGTTCGCATGGGACTGACGTGGCGTGCAAACGCCCAAAATCGAAGGTCATGCCAGTCAAGTTCACACGGCCTCACGGCCGCGTCGGAAAAGTCGATCAAGCCGGAAAGTTGCCAACGTCCCGCCGACTCGATCAAGTACACATGGTCTTCCGTCAAATCCCGGTTTACAAGCATACCCGGACCCGAGAGAAGGAAGTCCCACTCGGCTTCCATTGCATCTGCCAATTCGTGAACCCAAGCGTTATCAGGTGAATGGGTCGCCAAGTCCTGAAGGGTTTGGAGTGCTTGGGTTCGATCCACCTCCATCGCAGCTACTGTATCCGACCACCCTCGATCGAATGGGGCAAGAGTTGGTTCCAGCCCATCTTCTAGCCGATGCATGGAATACACTATACGCCCTAGATCGCCTGCTACGCGCTCCAGTTCCTTCAAGTCGAGGTGAGGTAGTAACTCTCGCAATGCTACGCCCGAAACGCAGCTCATCAACAGATAGGGCCAGCCGAGGATGCACTCTACACCCTTGGCATATAAATGAGGTACCGGGATTAGGGGATCTTCTAGCAAGGCGTTTAGAACGGCGGCTTCGACGTCGGCATCGCCGGTATGTTCCGGTGGAAAGATCTTGACAACGTATTTCTTGTCCAGCAGGAAAACCGCGCTGGAACCTGGATCACCTGCTTCGATCACCTTATAGCCAATTTTCTCACGACGAGCGATTTCACGCACGACCGGTTCCCATAAAGGTACATTCGTGAAATGGGCTTCCATTTCATCGGCCGACGCAGTTTGGAAATCGAGCAAATTCGTGATCGATGGGTCGCCACCAATGCGAAATCACTAGCAGAAGCCTACGTCAATCCAACCCTGGTTCCCCTGGCCATCTATGATGCCGCCATGCGTGGTTCCGATCCTCCTCCTGGTTCCATGGTGGGATTCACGATGTATGAGGTGGCAACCGGTGTCGGTTTCATCCTGCGTCTCATGATCGATCGGAATCATCAGCGCAAAGGATATGGCCGCGCAGTCATGCGGGAAGTCATACGGCGTCTGAAACTCAATCCTGACGTCGAGATGGTTGCCGCCAGTCACCAGAGGGACAATGAAGCAGCGGCAAATCTCTACCGGAGTTTGGGATTCGTCGAGTGGGATGAAGAATGGTTGAAAGACCACGAGACCGAGGTTTTTCTGAGGCTCGAGGAATCGTGACCCATGGCTGAATTCTGGACCGCGGTTCACTTTTCAACCGATTTAGCTCTGTGGGGTACCGAACGTACCTACAGCTCAAGTGGTGTGGGTGACGAAAGACTGAACGCGAGCACGATAGGTGCGGAAACACACGGGCACAGTTGGCCTCAATTGAGCCATTTCAAACAGAAAGCCCCCGCCAGATGAGTGTCCAGCGGAGGGTGAAAAAAGAGCTCAAGGATTGGGAAAACACAGGGATGCCCTACGGGTCAACTCGGCCACTGAATTACGTGGTTGAACTTGCTTCCGCATCGCGAGACCTGCGTTGAGGCGTCAGGCTCGTTCCACTATCTCCCATGTGGCTCGTCCACATTGTCAGGCGCCAACATGGATCCAGCTTCACGCGGGACGACAACGTGAGATACGTTGCGTCGGTGCCTACTGAACCAGGTCAATGCAGAGTCCCCGCGGTCATCACGGATCGAAGGATCCGCCCCTGCCTGGAGCAGGGAACGAATCATCTCCTCATCACCATACGCTGCGGCCAGATGCAGCGGTGTCTCCCCAACAAGCCGAGTATCGCGATAGTACCTGTCTGTCGGAATATCGGCTTTCGTCTTGACGTTCGGATTTGCCCCAACTGACAACAGAAGACGGACACAATCCAGCATTCCCTCTTTGTAAGCGTGTGACGTACTGGCATGGAGAGGCGTCTCACCGGTGACCGGTGAGGCGAGATTCGGATCGGCCCCCTCGTTCAGGAGCAACTCCACCACCTCTGAGTTCCCCTGGTTAGCTGCAGCCATGAGCGCGGTGTTGTCACCGTATCCTACTCCGTTGGCATCAGCACCTCTCTGAATGAGATAGCGAACCAGTGGCAGATGGTCTCCGAAAATCGCGGCATCCAATGGTGCCGCTCCACTGCATGGCGCTCGCTCATTGATGTTGACGCCCTGATCAAGAAACGACTGCACTCGGGCCACGTCGCCATCGTGGTAACAGACGTGCCAGCAAGCATCGACCCGAGCATCGGTACCATCACTCATGCCTCCATCCTCCTCTTTTTGTCTTCCATAATCCCAAGCTCAGCGACGAGACTTGCCCCCATCCGCGGGAGCATCTTGTTCGGCTTTTATGTGTTGTTAGCCTCCAGGAAGGCGATTGACTTGGCCTTTCCTGCTGAACGAGCCACGTCCAAAGCACTCAAACCAAGATCATTGATCCCGGATACCGGACAACCGGCATCTATTAGAACCTTTAATACCTTTATGCCAGAATTGCGACCGGCAGCCACAATCAAAGGCGTATTTCCTTCTGCGTCTCTGGCTGTATGGTCAGCACCGCGTTCGATCAACCAGGTTACGCCTCGCACATCTTCATGGCTTGCGAAGGCGTGAAGCGCGGTCCGTCCATCGTTATGATTCACGTAAAATCCATGCTTAATCAGCTTCTCCGCAATTGCGTAATTTCCATCTCCATGTCTTTGGAAATGTCCCATGGCCGCAAGGAAGATTCTTGGGGTCACTTCTGAACCGCAATGGAGAATTTGTTCCGCGATTCCAGGATGGCCACCGGTCCAAGCACAGTAGAAAAGTGGCGTCACTCCAGTGAGTCCATAGTACTCACCCTCTGCATGGATATCCGATCCGGCATCAAGAAGCCGGGAGCAAGTTTCGCCAAAAGCAATCTCCAACTCATCAGAATTCTTCCAAATCACCGAGGAACAACAATAGTGGAGGGCTGTCATACCACTAGAATCGCAATCTGCCACACAGTCAGGCCTTTCAGCGATCAGATGCTTGGCAAGCTCAACATTCCCTGTGGCAGCAGCAAGAAAAATATCAGCGCTCAGTCCTTCTTCCTGCAGCAGCTCAATTAAGGCGTGGTGACCACCACGCGCTGCCTCGCAAACCATTTCTCTCTCTGGTTTAGCTCCTCTGGATAGGAGCACTCTCGCCAGTTCGAAATGATCATCACTTTTCTTGATTGTGTGAAAATCCTGATAGACCTTCCGAAGGAGAATTTGCAGGTTAGTAGACTCCTTGTCATCAAGAGCAGCGACGACGGCATCAGTCCTGCCTTTCTTTGCTGCGTCGGTCAATTTCATGGGATATCTACTTGATATTCTCGATTAGCTTAGGCATTCCATAATCGACCATCGTGCATATTCTTCGTACCATGAGGAAGTGGGATTGTGATGTCGGTCTATTTTACTGATAGGAAGAACCTACGCAACACGCTCCAAGCCGATCAATGAGAGACACAATCCAGCACGATCACTGGCGTAAATGAATCTCCCCACGAATTCTCAGACACGTTTCACTTTTCGCGGAAACACTCATCCCCCCACCTTCCCCCAGCACGATCGTACGGATTTCACACGGGCACGGGTTGGGCGGTTGGGGGGAGAGATTCGAGGATTGATATAACCACCGCTGGTCTGGGGCCGCGAGGACGAGCGGTCCCCAGCACCAGCATGTTGTCACTTGTTCTGGATTAAATCGATAAAGCCCTTCGGATTTACAACATGTCCGGCACTGGTCGAGGTAGCGGTTTCGAGCCATAGAGGTACAATGCGACCTGGCTCAAGATTCGGATCGACCTGAAAAGCCAACGCCGCCAAACCTGCCAGGTAAGGTGCCGCCCAACTCATACCCCCATTCGTATAGTAGGTATATACATCCTTCCCCTGGTGACTAACCGTAGTACGGTGACCAGTGGGAATGCGTAATACATCAGAATTACTGGAATGACGGCCCCGCAGGTAACTATTGGGATCATCTTGCTTTTTGCCAGGAATGCGTGTCGACGTACCGTAATTCAGGAAGGTCTTATCGCAGGTGACAACCAGAATACCGTGCCGTTCTGCCTCTTGCACAGCCGCCTGCCAAAGCTCAAAGTCGTCCCAATGGGAAAACATACCCAGAGAAATGCTTACTACCTTGATAGGATTGGTTGTCATGCTTTTGCTGGCATCAATGATATTTTCTAGTGCTTTAGCATAAGGCGCACATGCTTTCCACTTCCAGGCAGGTACAGCATAGTAGTAGAGAGAGGCTTGTGGAGCTACACCACAAGTCTTCCCCACGGCAATACTCGCTACCGGAGGGCCATGCATCTGTGGTTCTATCCATGCTGGTATTTCGATCGATTCGTAATGTACGATACGATCTACATATTCCACATGATCCCGAAGCAGGGGTTGATCAATAATGGCGATGCCAATACCTTGGCCGCTTTTACCTTGTGCGTTTAATTCGCGTATGCCGAGTCCCGGAGTCTTGCCCCTGTCAAGGCGTTCCTGTGGATCAAATCCCTCGGGTAAACGATCGGGTGGTGGCCATTCAGTTCGCGTATCATAGGGCATTTCATCTATCATTCCTTGATGATCGCTCAGATCGACATTGACCATTGACAACCCGGCAAAACCCCAGAAGGAATCGAACTTATCCAGATCAGACTGACCTCTTAGGATGACTGGTTTATTTTGACCAATATCATATCCCTCCAATTGCAGCAAGGTGAAAGGGCATTCGTATTCCCGCATTTTTCCAAACTTGGCTGTGGTCCCTCCATACTTCAAAGTCAACAGGGACATGCCACCGTCTTGGCTTTCTGTGCGATCATCAGGGGGTCCTAAAACGGCTGTCAGCTCCTCTGGAGTGGTTAGCTTATAGACCAGCTTGCCTTCAGCAACAGCGTCTACGGAAGCCTTCAGTTTCTGCCAGCTCGAAAATCCATGTTCACGGGCAATGATTTGCTGGGCTTCCCGAAGAGAAAAGGATACGTCCAGAATTTCCTGTTCAGAACGCGCAGAATATTTGGAAAGGAGGAGGCTTTTGATCCGCCTTGCAGCATCCAAATCGGCGGATTTATGAGCCTTGAGAAGGTCTTTGGCCTGTTTCTTGAGTTGCTCAAGATCAGGCTGGGAAGGGCGTGGATTGGCCATGGGAACCCTCTTTCAAGTTAGTGCCTGTGTCCGCTTGAGCAGGCAGAAAGAAGGTTGATTTCTGCATTGGGAAAGAAAGGTGGGCACAGCCCTTGCCGCGGACTAGGGGCTCCCTTGTGAGCACTACTGGAATATTACCATCCTGGAATAGCGAAGTCAAGAAGATTTTCTCTTCCCCTCACTCCCCACCCTCCCCGTGCACGATCGCTGGCGAAGTTACACGCGTGGGGGGAGTGGGGGGCTATCTCACAGTAGAAACTCCCGCCAGAGGAGTGCTCTGACGAGGTTGAGGAGTTACCGTGTCACGACTACGAAATCCATCTCATACCGGAAAATACTTGATCCAGGGATAGTATGAATACGACGTTTCTTGAAACCCCACCTTCTGGTAGAACTCGTTGCCCGAATTCATGAAGGAACGAGTGACACCATACGCCGCCATACGCCTGAACCCTTCCGTCAGCAACGCACGCCCCAGTCCCTTCCGCTGATACTCGACATGCGTACCCACCGGCTCGAAATTTCCGTACCGGTTCTTTTCATCGACCCATATCGTGCAGACCGAAGCATACTCTCCACTGGGCGCCACCACGAACAGATCCAGATCTCTGCGGTAACTGGGTGCCTTCTGCATCTCCTCAAACACCGTCGCGGGTTCCCAGTTCGATGGGCAATAGTTGGCACCAAAGGCGAGAGAATAGGCGATCCGTCGCTTGTCGACGTCATCTTCATCGGCCACGCTGCGGATCATAAACCCTTCGGGGAGTTGTGGTGCAGGCAGCTCCTCTATGATGTATTCGCGAACGGTTTCGCCATCCTCCAGTTTCCGGTAGCCTCTGGCACGAGCCGTCTCTTCCAGGTCGCTGTCTTCATAGATGTAGAGCTTCACATACCCAGTATTGTCCACTCTGTCCGCAAGGTGCGCTTCGATATAGGTGATCATATCGTCGTAGAGAAAGGTGTAGTCGGGATGGATCTGAATCCATGCGTCCCCGGGTTCTTCGTTTTCACTGTTGACTACGCCGACGATATTACCCTCTTCGTTCTCCCATATGCCGATGGTCTTTTCCCAGAAAGGCAATTCATCTCGAAAGAGACAGTCTGAGCGCGTAGGCACTCCGAAGTACCTCATATTATGGTACGAGTGGCAGGGAAGGGCGAAGTAGCGAACGAACTCCCAGCGATCGATGGCCCAGTTGAACGGTCGCTGATACAGCGCAAAGGTATCGATGAGAAAATCGCGAATGCGCATGAAGTCCTGGTCTGGATCGTATGTTCTGAACACCGCTTTCATGAATATCTCCCTTGTTGGTTCTTTGAAAATAATATATGGTTCCGGAAAGCCTTGTTTTAACATACTTAATTGGCCTATCACCTCCGGCGGTACAGATCGCTGCACAAAAAAACCACAGCTTCTCTCGGCTGTGGTCTCTCACCAACGATAGAGTCATCCTGAGGTAGAATGGCTTTATCTGAATCTCAACAAAGGTGCGTTTCTCATCGCCACGAAGAAGTCAACAGAATCGTACACACAGAGAAATCCCTGCAGGATTGACACACTCCTGGCAAACGGAGGATCCGTCTTCTCCCAAACGAGAATCCGGAAAAACTATCTATGGAAGGATTTCACTGCTTTACAAAATCACCGTTGGTCACCTCGCTTTAGGGATTTATCTAAAGCACAAGAAAGGAAGTGCACTCATACAATGTCAAGCACTTTCCCGATTTGCGGAAGCACTCACTCCCCCCCACTCCTCCCCCAGCACGATCGCTGGAGTTTCACACGGGTGCTTCGGGGGGATTGGGAGGGAACGGAAAGACAGGGATGCCGATGTCAATATCTCAACCTGTGATGCTATCGCCATTCATTATTGAGCTGAGAATCTACGGCAGCCCTACACCAGCGGGGGCAACCACGGCCCACGAGCACTCGGTCGGCCTACCAGTTGGGGCACATAGCGATTGAGCAGCCAGATCAAGGGGGTCAGCAAAGCCATCGCGCCCATGCTGATCGCCACGCACCAGAGCGCCAGTTGTAGATGGGAGGGCGGTAGTTTCAGTGCGTCGGCAATGGCGTAGTTGATGAAGTTGAAATAGAACACGTTGAGTGCCATCAGGGCCAACGAGTTCCGCCCCACAGTTGACAGTAAGCGCATGGGGGGACTGAGATACGCCAGCGCGATGGTGGCCAGGCACCCAGCCACGGCCGTCAGGGCGAAGTAGCCTGGGTGGCCGTGTTGGGACAGATTGATCAGCACTACCGGAGTGTACATTTTGGATCCGGGGTTGAGCTGAAAGGTTCCCAGCACAATGGCGCCGCTGACGATGAAGAGTAGCGCCGGAGCCCAGCGTGACTCCATCCGTTCGATGATGTCGATCCGTCGAAGCAGATACCCCAGTAGATAGAAGGAGTAGAGCAGCAAGCCCTCCCGTATGAACCAGATGTCCTGCTTCAGCTCCAGGTCCAAGGTGGCAAACCATCCCACTGCGAAGAACAGCGGAATGGCCGCGGCAACGCGGATGCTGCTGGTCAGGAAGCGCACCGCCAGGAAGTGGATCCCTTCGACGGTAAACAGACAGATGAGAAACCAGGTCAACCAGTTGAACTCGGGATAGCCGCGCAGCGTCGTGAGCACATTTTTGAGCCAGACTTTCCAGTAGGGACCACCCTCCCACCACCACTCCTCCTCCGGATACAGCGTCCACCAGGTTAACTGCAGGTTGTGTGATCGCACCGCATCCCCATCGGCCAGATTCGTCGTTCCCTGATCCAGCGCCTGCTGTATTTCGTAGGGGAGTTTCCTGCCTGCCAGAGACTCGGGTGAAAACAGATCGCGATCAGCCAATAGGGTGTTGATCGCCGTAACGATGGTCTTCTTCGCAGCGGGAGATAGATCGGCTCCTCCTGCTCCCTGTCGCGCAACCTGACGTGCCGGTTCAGCGAATCTCTCCCACAATCGGGTACGGTCCGACTCTTGATCTCCATCATGCGGGGGCACCAGGCGTTTGCACAGCTTGGGCCAATCATCCACCCATTCCGCCTTCATAGCCGGGTCCCAACCCTCCCAACCCATGACCGACTCCAGCAGAGGGATCAGTGGCATCATCATCACCGAGAAGAAGACCACGGGCAATAGGCGGGTGGCGGCCTGTTTTTTTAGGAAAGTCCATGGACCGGGTAATTGGGACTTGGCCAGATAGCCGGAGAGCAGGATAAACAAAGGCATGTGGAACGCATACACCAGTTTGGTGTGCGCCAGGGCCGCTTCATTGCCCATCTTTCCCATGCTTTCGACCAAATGACCATAGTAGACCAGGAAGATGCCGTAGGCCCTGGCTGTATCGATCCAGGCGATGCGATTACCGAGAGGGATGTTGGATGTCATGTCGTTTTACCCACAGAAGGTCGTATTGGCGGAATAGTTTTGGTTGTCGCGAAATGTTATGCATTGTCACCTTAGTTCGGCAGATAGAAAACAAAGCGGCATCGGGTATCGCCCTTGACGGCGCTCTCTATAACTTCTCCCTTAAGCTCTAAATCCAGTCCCGCCAAATAGTGGCTGGCATGGCCCAGACTGCAATTGCAGACATCCGGGGAGATCGGCTGATCTTGTAGGATTGCCTCCCGTACCAGAGGGCAGTGACAGGCGTAATAGCGTTTCATTTTGGCGTCAGTTGCATGGAGATAACGGATGGCGTTGTAGGGAACTTTGGTAATGAAGATCTTATTCCCTTCCCGTCGTCCCCCCTCCATCTCTAGGTCTCCTTTGATATACGCGAGCACTTCATCGTTGATCACTACCGTGTACCAGAGTTTGTCCTCATCTCGCAGCCGGGTGAGTAACGTGTCCCTTTCCCGCCGTTTGAGGTCTATAAATTCATCTATACTCCCACACTGCCGATACTTCTCCCTGTCAGCCATATCATTCTGACGCCAAACGTCGGCAGGTATTCCGTGCTGAACTTGATACCAGGCAGCGCGCGCCTCCTCGGGAGTGATCTGCTGCACCATTCGTTCCATAATCATTCGAGTATAGGCGCATCTTTCCTTTTCGTTGGCCCCCAGGGGTGGCAACGTTTCACGAAATATCCGCTCATACACATCCTGACCGTACCTTGCTGCTATCTCATCCGCCAGCACCTCCATAGCGTTATGGCAATCCATCAATTCAATCAGAGCGATATACAACTTTCGATGACCGAGCCAGTCCGCATAATCAGATAGGAGTGAGAAATTCCCCGGAGTATTGCGTCCGTCAGCGATAAGTTGCCTGGCAAACTTCTCCACTGCCTCTTTCCGATCGGTAGCGATAGTCTCTATCAAGCCAAGATCCGTGAAGGATCTGGCGAAATCTCCGATGATCGTGATTTGTTTTTCAATTGCATCGCTAGGAATTCCCTGTCCTTGCAGATACTCTCTGTATTCCTCGATTTTCATGCCATTTCCCCCTCATGCTTACGGCTTGTATGTGAATGCTTGAGGAAAACGCGTTTTTATACTTTCGAGACAGCGGACTTCAGCCAGTCTAGGTGATTGTTCATGTCAGAGCTGTTTCGGGGATCCTGAAACGTTCCGGCTCCTCATCAAGTGCTCCACGCCCGGCCCAGGCCTGGATCTCCTGCAGATTCTTCCAGAGACAAGCCACGAGCCAACGTTTCCGCGATGAGGGCTCCCCGAGCTTCGCGTAGACAACGCGAAGTGTCTGCTCTGATTGAGGCCAGATAGATGTGGCCTGATCAACGGTCCAGTCCGTCAACCAGGAGCCCAGGGCATGGACGTAGTTGACCAGTGTCCCGATCACGAACTCGCGCCCCTGGCCAGCCCCCGGCAGATCGCAGCGCTGACCCGCCCCGACGTAGGCGATCAGATGGTCGAGCCGTCGGAAGAAGAACTGGTGACAGAGACCGTTGTGGAGCTTGGTGATGAGCTTGGTGAGTTCATTGCCTTCTTGCGTGTCCGCAGCAACCGCGTCTGCGAGGATCTTGTCAACCCGGTTGGCGTGTTTGAATCCATGGGGGTGATGCCGTCCGCCGTGGAATGACCACACCGTCAACGCATTCCGGAGACGGGTGACCTGTAGGAGCTTGGCGGGAGACGGATCCCCCAGCCGGGCGTAGGTCGTCTCTGCCAATTCAGCGTGATCCGGCAAGACCTCCTGAAGATCCGCCAGGGAGCCACCGACCAAGTAGGCATCGAGTACGGTCATATAGGCTCGCACGAGGGCCCGATGTTCGTGACTCTGGTCGTCCCTGCCCCCGCGATGGCCATACCGATGGCGCAGGAGCGGGAGCAGGCTGTGGCTCCATGGGGGCTCGCATGAGATGTGCTCGCTGACGTTGGGTTGGCCAGTGGCAATGCCATCGAGCACCAGGTCGATGTTCCTGGGGTAGGTGTAGTAGCACCGCGTCAGGCAGGCCGCCTGGATCCGGATCAGCCGATCTTCTCCACTCAGCCCTCCCAGTGCCAACTGCATCTCATTGATGGCCCGTTTCTGGGGATCCTCCTGCGCTGGATCGGGTTGCGGCTTTCCCTGCTTCTCGCCCTTCGCCCAATGCCCGATGTCCCACAAGCATACCTCGAAATATCCCTCTCCAGCATCCCGAAAATCCTCGCCGAGGAGGCCTTCCTCACAGGCATCCGTCCGGATCAGCTCGAATCCTGGGCGCGTCCTCTCATAGGGTGACAGAATCGGGGCCTTGTCTGGGCGGCAATCCTGTAGATGGTCTGAATCGCACATTTCTTATCTCCAGAACAGGAAATGAGTGGGCAACAGCCAGATTGCGCTGGTGGTCTCCCTCATCGGAGGGTCTGGATCACTCAAGAATTCTGGTGCAAGGTTGGCTTGGTCGTTTTTCGATGTTTCTTATCAATATGGTATACGTTTGTTCAGTTGTCAAATAGATCTCATGATCCCTTCCCTTGCTCTATATGAACGGCGAGTGGAACCTGCTGGTCGGCTACGCGGAGGATGGCACGGCGTTCATCTTAGCCGCTGCCGATCGTTACGGAGCGATTGCCCAGCGCCTGGATGCCGGCAAAAACTGCGTGATCTGGCCGTGGGAGGAGACCTGGACGCCCGAAAATCGGGCAATGGGAGTGGGATTGATGCGCCAGAATCTGGCTGACGGACGGATGGCTATTGCTCAATTGGAAGCGGCGCTGCGCGCAAAGCCATGATCCGAAAGGGATAACCTGGCTCGAGCAGAGCGAGGAACCCGTCGGTATGCCTGGACTATTTTTTTATGACGAGATCGAGGGGAAAGAATACAACCGGCGCAAGACTGACGGAAAGGTCCTGCTGGACGTCAAGCCAGAAAAGCAGCGGGCCTTCTTCGACAAACTCAGCAGCGGGTATTTCGGCCAGTTTCTGGATCTGGTTCCAAAGAGCAAGGCCTGCGAACCACATACAACTTGGGCTACGGCGCTGCTGGTAAAGAACAGGCTGTCTTCACCGAGTTCCAACTGCACGACAGTCATCCAGAGCGCTCTGACGCGACATCCCGACTACCACGGCACCAAGCTCGAGCACCTCGCCGCTTTTGAGATGAGCGGGATGCAGAATCCCAATGGAGACTGGCCTAGTCACCACATCTCGGGGATGCTCCATTTCATCTCCCTGATCGAACCTCTTTAATTTGGTTGAACTGATCTTTCCAAGCCGGATTGTATTCCGAAATCAACATCATGTCTCCGAACGATTGAGCCAATCTCTGATGTACATCGCCTGGTACCGGCTGAACTCTCTCCGCCTGCATAGTTGTCGGTTGAGGTTTCCCGATTCTTTCCAAATCCACACCTCTCCCAATCTCTAGAAATACCTCCAGCGTCTCCCGCTTATCTACTTCGTGCTCACCAGAATCCTCCTGCAACATCCTCGATGTCCACAACACGAACTCAAAGAATGCCCCTGCATAGACACGCTCTTCATTCTCTCCCGAACTCTCACTCAGCATCTCGATGGCTTCGACGATGGTCTTTCGTTTCTCAGACTTCATCGCGCCATCGTCGCCCGCGTTCCCGACAAATGATCCGAACTCCAGGCAAGAAGCACCGATCCTGCACTGCGGATCGATCGCAGTCCAACCTCGGACTTCATCCCCGAAAGAAATCACAGAGCTTCAACGAGCTCATCGGATGTAATGGTGTAAATCCAGTTACGCTCAAAGAAGGCGATGAAGGCCTTCATGCCGATTTGATCGTCAAAATGCTCCGGCGCTTCCATCCCATTGGTGCAGTCTCGCAATAAAATGCAATTGAAGCCGCGCTGTCTCATGGCGGTGATTCCGTAATCACGCAAATTCATGCAACCCGGTGTGTGAAAACCCACGTAAAGCAGATGGAAGATTTTCCGTTGAGCGCACAATCGGTGCAGTTCCTCCCCATTGCCAATCACCCCCTCTTCTCCTTCCGGTTTCACCAATTCGTGAAATCTCGTTTCTTCTGACTCCTGTTTGATCGCGGCGTCTAACCTGGGATCTCTGGGGGGATAAAACGCACTGAGAAGTTCGTTTGGGGGCCAGATTGGAGAATTTTGCCATTGGGGGTATGGTCTGTCCGGCGGTGTCTCGCCTTTAAGCAGATTCACCCAATTGCCACTGCGCATTGCTATTCTCATTGTGGGCGCATGAATAATCTGAAGGCCAGCTTTACGGCAGGCCCGGATCACGGGAACAATTCTTTCTCGAGTGATTTTATCGTCTCGTTCACGCATGTCCGCCAGCAGGTCTCTGTCCCAGATATCGAGCGCGATCAAAGCAGTCTGGTCCATGGGAAGTTGTCTGGCTACACGTGCGTATTGAAGGTTTTTTTCCTTCATCTCCACCTCTGGATCCGTAAGACGCCGGAGGTATCTCAATTGGAGAGTGATCGATTTGTTTTTCATTCGATTCCTTTTTCAATGCCTATTCATCTTCAAAGATCCTCCCCCACTCCCTCCCCCACCTCCAACCGACAACAGCCGCAGATTCGAGAATCACGTGAGCACCCAGTTTAGAATTTCGTTCCATATCTCCACGACAAGTGATTAAACTACCTGCTCGCTAGCATATCCCAGTTTTTCATTGTTATTCGATCCAGTCTATCACCAGTCCCATCTCATTCCACTTACAGAAACCTGCAGACGCATAGATCGGCAATGGTTACTCGCCTGATCTTATACATCCTTCAATCCTCAATCTTCCGCATACTGCCGTTTCATAATCTCATCAACAAGGAGCAAGATATCCTGATCGTACATGTGAGGTTGGGCAACCGGTAACTCAGTAACTCCGCCGATGCTAGCACATCCTCAAGGGCGGCATTCCGACGGATGCGCTTGAGAATTGCGATAGACCCTCTATTGCCCTTTCTCCTATGGAGCCTGAGTGTTAGCAGGAATGAAATTTACCCAGGTCAAAGTTCTGGCGCAAGATTCCCCCCCCACCCCACCCTCCCCAGCACGATATTGGGGAGCCGATTTCACAGGTAAGAAAGAAAAAACTTGTGCCCGAGATCCAACGATTGTATATTTAGTTTGTGATACAAACTAATCTTCCACACGGACAAAAATCGACCATGGAGGACGGAAATATGGATGCCCATCGCGAAAGAGACACGGCAACCCCTTCTGAAGCCATCCGCATTGCTCGCAGAACCTTACAGTATCTCAATGGCCTCCTATTCTGCACCCTCGGTGGGATCGCCTTGGTTGCGGGTTGGGTAGTTCACTACTACCCGAACTCACCCAGCCGCTGGGCGGTCGTGTTACTCCTACCTTTGGCTTGGTTGGCGCTGCGCTCGATGGAGCGACGGCGACGAGACCATGGCCCGTGGGCGGCGGAAAACCGAGAATCTCTGACGGGCTTCCTGTTTAGATGGATCCCACAAGATCCTGATCAAGTAACCGTCGAACCGGTTTTTCTGCGCACGACCTGGCGCGTCATCGTCTGGAGCACATTGGCTTTGGTTGCCGCTTTCGCCATCCAGTTTACCCAGTCAGGAGAATTGCCCAAATCGCTGTATTACATCATGGTTGCCGTAGGGGGGTTACATCTGATGATGTACGGCGCCTGGTTGGCCATCACTCTCGGACTGGCAGAGCATCTGCTGGTGATCGCCTGGTTCTCAGCTGGCGCCGCGTATATCCTGACCACCCAAAGCGGCGCTACGGTGGTTTATGGCGGCGGATTGATCCTGCTGGGATCCTTACTCCATCTGCGCTGGATTCAGTTCGCCGGACAATCCGAAACAGAGCCTTTGGCCGTCGGGAGTATCCAATGAGCCATGACACTCCTCCCCAACTGGATTCGCTGATCCATGAAGCGGCTCGCTTGCTGATCGTATCGGTACTGAATCAATGTACCGTGGCCAGCTTCGGTTTCCTACTGCAAACCACCAACCTCACCCGTGGGAACATGTCTACCCACTTGGCGAAACTCGTGGAAGCGGGCTACATCGATGAAAAGAAGGAGATCGTCGGCCGCAGGCCACGCACGGAATACTCACTTACTTCACTCGGAAAGACGGCTTTCAAACGGTATTGCACCGATTGGCAGCAGGTCATTGATAGCACGTATGTGGTTAAGGATATGTAGCCCTCCCTTCACATCACAGAGCGCGACGTGGCCACCAAACAAAAATCCCCCCGCCGGACAACATGCCCAGCGAGGGGATTATCATTGACGCATCAAAATGTATCTTGTTCTCTTTGCAACGAGTTTTCGTAACTGTTCAGTTCCGCAGGGCACAGGAGTCTTGCTAACCCGGTTGCCATGTTTTATGTTAGCGGTCGTTTTTTGAAACTTCCTTCTCCCCAGCGACC
>Ga0233429_1000942_pt1 | contig 39727 bp, 39 predicted proteins | sample SI_118_April2016_3_FD_179879 | JGI IMG/M metagenome (GOLD analysis project Ga0233429, IMG submission 179879) | Seawater microbial communities from Saanich Inlet, British Columbia, Canada - SI_118_April2016_135_MG | ecosystem: Environmental > Aquatic > Marine > Inlet | place: Canada: British...
TTATAAGCATATTTATGCTTTTAAAAAGAGACTCAATTTGAGAAGTAAAATGAATGCACTATTACTGAAAGGCTTTCAGAGAAATACAGCCCTATCATATTATGATATGCAGGATACGTTGCATAAGTAGGTGAGGAGAAAACTTACACTATGCATGTGGATAAGTGACACATTGCCAGTCACTGAAGAGTTTTCAATGAAAATAGCGGCTCCTAGAAAATGTTATTTGAAATCAATTGGAATAGTACTATTTATTATTATTGTACTGCGAATAGATTTTAATAACTTATTAGAACCATTAAGACATTTTGATTTAAAAGTGTTGCTTTTAACGGTACCTTTTTTCTTTGTATTGTTGTTGATGAAAGCGTATAGATGGTTGTTGCTGGTGAAAACACAAGGCATTAGTAATTTGAATTTTTATAAAATGTATCTAGTGTACTTAGAAAGTTATTTTGCAGGTGCGGTAACGCCAGGTCGTATAGGAGAAATAATAAAATATAAGTATATCAATTCATTGGGGAATTCTTTTTTGAAGTCAATGTATAGTGTAATCATGGATCGGTTGTCTGATGTGATTATTTTGTTTTTTGTCGGCTATATCGGTATTTTTTATTTTAGTTCATTCCTAAAAACCGAAATCATTATTGTCACTACTTTCTTGTTTTGTACTTTGCTATTTGCATTTATTGTTTTTTTAAAGCATCAGTGGTTTTTAAATATATTTACTCATGTAGTCAACAAATTTACTGGGAAGAAAATAGAAACAATGGATTGTGACTACGTAGCCATGATACTAGAAACAAAAATAGTTAATTTGCTTCTAGTATCTTTTTTTTCCTAATTGCCTGGATGTTGTATTACTTTCAGATATTTTTTTTGCCAAAGAACTGAACATAAATATATCGTATTTACAGATATGTTTGAGTGTCTCCATCTCATCTTTATTTGCCTTGATTCCTATTTCCATTTCAGGTAATGGAACAAGAGATGCAGTTTTGATTTTCTTATTTAGTGCATTAGGGCTAGCTAAAGAAGAAGCCGTTTCACTTTCATTAATGATACTTGTGGTATCTATTCTTAACATATTTTATTCCATCCTGTTCTGGTTGTTAAATAGAAATTCTTCTTTTAGATAAAACACGGTAGAACAAAAAATATTATTGAAAGTCAAAACCTATCAATAAAGGGATAACTGGATTTCTGCGCGAGGCTTATTTTGCAAAATGTTTATAAGAGAGATAACAAAAGTTATTGCAAGTAGATTTTTTGTATACATACCATGTAATACTTCCATTTTTGTTTCAATGATTAGGTCTGTAGAGTATAAGGATTGATAAATATTTAATGAAAAATATGGATAGTCTTAAATCAATTGTTTTAAGTGTAATCCCAAGGATTCTAGGGCTTTTAGATAGAAATCCAGATTCCAAAACATATGGATGCTTTGACAGATATTATTGGCATTATAAACTTATAGATTTTCCTAACATAAGATTTCAGGAAGCGTCACTCATCCTGTCTTTGATTTACAAAAACGAGTCCTTTGGGAGATATTTCCATAGTATTAATATTAAATCTTTTGCAGAAGCGGCTATTTGTTTTGCATTTTCTAAGCAAAACAGTGACGGAAGTTTTAACGAAATGTATCCATTCGAAAGAAGTTTTGTGGCTACGTCATTTGCCGGTTGGGCGTTGACTGAAAGCATTATGATGTTAAATTTGAATGGATGGGAAAGTAACATTATAAAATTGGGTGACTGGCTTTCAGAAAATGATAACATCGATGTTTCTAATCAAATGGCTGGAGCTGCAAACGCTCTATACAATATATCTTTTCTTACTAAAGATAAGAAATATTTAGAAGCATCGAATAACAAGATAAATAAACTATTTGAACAAAAGGAGAATGAATTATTTTTGTCCGAATATGGCGGTGCTGATATTGGATACCTTTCAATTGCACTAAGCCATCTTGCTAATTTATGGAAGAAAACTAAGTGCGATCTGGTCCTTAAAATCTCAGATGATGCAGGCACTTTTATTGACAATAATTTAAATGAGGATGGAAGATTTGATTGGGATAAGATGAGTCGTAAAACACAATATGTTTACCCTAATGGGTTTGCAATATTAAAAAGACATAGTGTTTTGAACAAACTGTCCAAAGGCCTCAGTCAAAACTTAATTCTCAATCCATTGTGGATGGACGATAGATTCTGTATCCCCTTCACTCTGGATTATTTGATGGCATTTCAGGAATTATACGGTGATAAAAGCAAACAAGAATGATCTTCAAAGAGATATTGTCGATGCTGGATTATGTACAGCATGTGGTATTTGTCATGCTGTTTGTCCCAGATCAGTAATTGAAATAGAGGCATTCATAAATAATGGAGAGCCGGTTTTTGATAGTAAGAAATGTACAAAGTGCAATACGTGTTTAAGATCATGTCCTGGAGCGGATAATTTCTTGGGAAATACCATCCAGGCAAATGGTAACATTTTTAATAAAGATGATTGTTATCGTACTGGTCCAATTCAAAATACATATCTTTCGCATTCTACAGTGGCTTTAGAGAGGGATAATTCAGCAAGTGGTGGAACTGTAAGTGCTATATGTCGTTTTCTTTTAGACAATAATATAGTAGATACAGTAATAGGAGTTGGTTTTAAGAATACACTTGAGCCATCTCCTTTAATTATAAAAAATTCAATAGATTTAAAATATTTAGCCCAAAGCAAATATGCTCGGGTGCCCAATTGTAAGGTTCTTGACGATGAAGAGCTGGGTGATTCTATTTGCTTTATTGGTCTTCCTTGCCATCTTAAAGCTATAAAAAAAGCTAATGAGCAAAGACATAATTTTGTGAATAAGATAAAAATATTAATAGGGCTTTATTGTGGAAATGGACTATATTTTGATGCGACCCTTAGCCTTCTAGATAAACTTGGTATTAAAAATCGTGAGGATATAGAAAGCATACAGTACAGAGAAGGGGCTTGGCCGGGTAATTTTACTTTAAGGAAAAAGGATGGGGAAACCAGGTCTATTAGTAAAATGACGTTTAACTATTTAAGTTTTTTTTATACCCCAAAGAGATGTTATCTTTGTAATGAATTACCTTCGTTCGATGCCGATATTGCACTTGCTGATGGATGGGCAAAAGAAGGTATAGACAAAAGAGGGTGGAATTGTGCAATCGCCAGAACCGGTTTAGGTGATAAAATAGTAAATAAAGCATATAAAAGTGGATATTTAATCATTGAAAGAATTAAAAGGGAAGATGCTGTAAATATGCATAAGCATGGCATGTTTAATAAACATTATCTTGCTAATTTGAGATGTAAGCTGGCGAGAATGTTTGGAGTAAAAACACCGGAATATACTAGTTTCAGGGCTAGCATTAAGGATTATTGTCTAGCCTTATTTACACTCGCAATCTTTTTATTAGGCAATTTCAGGATTTCAAGATTCCTATCAAGGTTTGTTCCTTTTATTGTTTATGAGTATTTCATGTCTTCGTCAAGGAAGAAATGGAAAAAAATGTCCTGAAGGGTGTATTATAAATGTTGATGACAACTAACAAATTAATACTGCTGAGACTATACAATATAACATTTGGCAGACTTCCATTTTTTTCAAAAATCCTGCATGAGTATTTAGTTAAATTGTTGATTACAAAAGGCAAAAAAAAATATTTTGCAACAAGTAACTTTTTCGACTGGAGTGATTTAGATGCTTAGAATTAGTCCTAAGATGAACAAAAACAAAACATATAAAATCCTAATGAGATCTTCTGGTGTAATATTGCTAGTATTGATTCTGTTAAAGTTAGATACCAGAAAAATTCTGGAAAGTTTGGCGAATAAAAATATGCTATTAATTTTTCCGTTATTCTCTGTTTTTCTTGGTCATACTTATTTTAGGGTAAAACGTTGGAGACTTCTTTTGGTCAATTCAAAGTTGAATATTACTGGAAAAAATCTTTTCTCCATATATGTTGGTTCTTTTCTACCCGGGGCAATTACTCCAGGAAGAATTGGAGAGATTATTAAGTACAGAATGTTAAAGAGTAAAAAATTTGACAGTGACTTAGGTTTAGTGCTTTCTGTACAAGACAGAATATGGGATATAAGTCTTACTCTATTAATAGGCTCAATGTTTATGGTTTATGTATCGAATGAAATACTTTATGTTTTGTATTTTTTGCCTTGTGTAATTATATTTATTTTTGCGTCATTACGTCCTGAATTAGTTGTTTGTTTTATTGTAGGCATTTTACAAAAGTATTTGCCTAACGTTGGATTTACAAAAAAGATGTTTGTATTGTCAAAGAACATAATTCCATTATCAAAGGTAGATTTGATAAAATGCTTAATTTTCACAATTTTCTCATGGTTGACCTATTTCCTTCAGGTTTATTTTATTTTCTGTGCTACGGGAATTAAATATAGTTTCATATTCGTTTCCTGCGCAATTGCTGCTGCAGGTTTGATTGCTCTATTGCCGATATCTATTGCAGGCATAGGTACGAGAGATATCGCATTAGTTGGGTTATTTATTTTATCTGATAAACCTCCGGAGGCTGCAATAACCCTTTCGACTTGTATCCTGTTAATTTTTTTAGCAAATTGTGTAATAAGTTTTCCCTTCTGGATATATGAGAGCAAATCTCTAGTTACTACATAACAAGTTCTAAGACATCGTATAGCCTTTTTCAGTAATAATGCGTTTTTAGGAAAGCCAAGAATATATTATTAAGTTACACCGAATATTTCATAACTATCTATCAGAGCCGTATCTTATAAACCAGTGAATTCTGCGATAGTTTAATTTTCATTAAAGTAACTTACGTATCGTATATGATGCTACGGTATCTGCTAACTGAAAACTAGATTTTTCTATTCAATACATACAATATTTCTGTGAATATATTAGTACTTAATCCATCCACTTCTTCAACAAAAAACGTAGTTCGTGATGTCCTTTATGGGTGCTGGTGCAGTGGCAAAAGAATTGGAGGTGGTACTGTTCCTCCTTTTGCCCTTCTACAGGTTGCTGCCGTTTTGAAAGAAGATGGTAATGATGTTGGATTTCTTGATGCGCAAGCTGAGCAAACAGCAGTGGAGGATATCAGATCGCGCATTGAAAATACAAATATGGTTATTATTTCGACATCCACAATGACATTTGAAGAAGATGCGAATACTCTACAGTCTTTCAAGGATGTTAATCCTGATATTTTGACGGTTGTGTTTGGATCACATCCTACATTTTTACCGGAAGCGACCCTTTCAAGATCAGGGGTTGATGTAGCGGTCAGATATGAGCCCGAATATGTCATAAGAGATATTGCAAAATTTATCAAGCAGGGACGTTGCTGGAAAGAAGTCCAAGGGATTGCGTTTAAAGTGGATAACCACGTTTGTAAGAATCCACAATATCCGTTTATTAAAGACTTAGACGAGTTACCATTTTTGGATCTCTCCATGCTTCCAAAAGACATTGATTATTTTAATCCTATTGTAAGAAGGATGCCTTATATAACGACATCAACCTCACGTGGCTGTCCGGGAAGATGCAGCTTTTGTACTGCTCCGGCCTTTGATGGTGATCATATTAGGTATAAGACTGCCGAGTATGTAATTAAAGAAATTGAATATTTTATGAATAATGGATTCAAAGAGGTCTATTTTCGAGATGACACATTTTTTGTTAACAGAAAAAGAGACAGAAAAATATGTAAAGAAATTGTTGAAAATAGATTCGATATTTCCTGGATAGCAAATGCAAGAATAGGAATGATAGATAAAGAGACTATGGAGTATGCTAAAGAAGCCGGATGTCATACTATAAAATTCGGGGTGGAATCGGGTGTCCAATCTATTTTAAATAGATCAAGAAAAGGGTATCAAATCAGACAGGCACATGATACTTTTAAATGGGCCAATGAAGTTGGAATGGCAACTCATGCGCATTGTATGCTTGGGATGCCGGGAGATAATGAGACAACTATCAAAGAGACCATAAAGTTTGTCAAAGAATTAAATACAACGACAGCAACTTTTGGTATTTGCACTCCATATCCGGGAGCTCCGTTATATGATGATGTACTAAAGATATTTCCGGAGATAGGCGATGGATCATCTTCTGATTTAAGTAAACTACATACAGATGGAACATTTAATGAAGTCTATACGGACATAAAGAAAGAGGACCTTGAACGTTATGTTAAAAAGGCATATCGCTCTTTTTATATGAGGCCAAAAGTTTTCCTTGATTTCATTAAACAGATTAGATCCATAGAAGATATAAAACGAATAACCCTTGCAGGGGCAAGGGTCCTGGATTTTGCACTCTTTGGGAACTAGGAGTTACATGAATACAAAATATTCAAACTGTTCAGTTGTTTTACCTGCTTATAATGAAGAAGAAAGCATTGGCCCTCTCTTAGAAGAGATTATAAGTCTGTCCTTATTTGGAGAAATTATAGTTGTAAATGATTGTTCAACTGATTCAACTAAGCAGGTTGTTCAACGTTTTTCACAAGTTACTCTTGTTAATAATCATGTAAATTTGGGGAATGGCGCTTCTGTAAGAAAGGGAATGGCAACGGCTACCGGGGATTATCTGGTGCTTCTAGATGCAGACGGACAGCATCCTCCAAAAACCATAAAAAGACTCGTAGATTACGCAATTAAATGTGAATATGATTTGGTTGTCGCTTCGAGAAAAGCGAATAAAAATGTTTCTATGTTCAGGTCTTTTGGCAATAGGCTACTTGAAGCATTTGCCTGGTACATTACCGGTGAGAAGATAGAGGATCTGACCAGTGGCTTCAGAGTGTTTAGGAGGTCATCGGTTATGAAGATTGTTCATCTATTTCCACAAAGATATTCATATCCCACTACATCTATATTAGGCATGCTCGCTCTTGGCTACAGTGTTGGATATTTAGCTATTCCTGAAATTAAGGCAAGGGCAAAGGGTGAAAGTGGTATAAATCCATTCAAGGATTTCTTCAGGTTTTTAAAGATCATGATCAGGCTGTCTATAGTTTTTGCTCCAGCTAAAATATTTTTGCCATTTGCATTTTTTATCTTTTCTCTTGGATTAATAGATATTGGAATAACATTGTATTTTTTCAGAAATATTCAGGAACTCGGCGTGCTGTTGATAATATTGTCTTTCATCATATCGGTATTTGCTGTGTTTGGTGAACAGCTTTCAAGAATTCGTATTGAGATAGGGATGGTTGTGGCCAACGAAATTGAGGATAGAAGCAACAAAAAAAAATAAACAATGAGCAATGAAAATAGTAATTATAACGAGAAATGAACCGTTTTTTGTACCGATTTATTTAGCCAGAATTTTTGAAGAAAGACATCGCGAAATAATAGCGGTTTTTATTGATGATAACCCCTCCCCACATCTTTCGAAAATTGATCTTCTGAAATTGTGTGGTTTTAAGAAATTTATTTTTCTTTCTATTGCATTTATAATTTATCGAATATTGGGCAAATTACAACTACAAAGAGAGGGGCGGTATTTTTATTCGGTACAGGCTTTGGCAAAGTGTTACAATATTCGTGTAAAAAGAAATTTGAGTGTAAAAACGCCTGCCTTTTATAAATCCCTTAAAGAAACCAAACCTGATATACTGCTGTCAGTTGGTAACAGTCAGTTGATACCAAAGAATATTCTATCGATTTCAAACCTGATATGTCTGAATACCCACGGTTCTTTGCTCCCCAAGTTTAAAGGGATTTTAACAGCTTTCTGGATGCTTTATAATGGGGAAAATGAGGGTGGGGTCTCCATCCATCTTATAACCGAGAAAATTGATCAGGGCAGGATTTTGGGGCAACGTTATTTTGATATTACTAATCATGATTCGGTAATGACAATATATAAAAAAATTGCTCTTTCTGGAAGTGAGCTGATAACCGCTACATTAAATTCGATTGAAACTGATAATGTCAAATATATAGCGAAAAAGGATGATGAAAAGGATGTTTATTATTCTGTGCCTGATACAGAGGAAATAAACAGGTTTAAAGGCATGGGGAATATGTTTTACTGATTGTTATAGCATGTAACTGAATTCAATGAGCGAATTAACCAACTATTTTTCTATTCTAAAAAAAAGAGGAATTAAGACAGCAATAAAGGAAATCAAATCAAGATTCATAAGAGAATGCCCGCGCAAAGCGGTAAAGCGTATTATGAATGTATGTGAAAAGTATAATGCAACTTTTACTTTTTATTTTGTTGCTAACTCCGCAATTATAAATCGTGAATTTGTAAAAGAGATTATTGAGCGAGGTCATGAAATTGGCTGCCATGGCTATAACCATCTTCGATTCGATCAAATGGCCCAGGAAGATATTATTATTGATTTGAAAAAAGCAATCTCCGTTTTTGAGAAAATGTTTGCCTACCAATTGAGTGGTTTCAGGGCACCATATCTTGCTATGAATGATAAAATAGCAGAGTGTTTAATAAAATTGGGATTTGTTTATTCCTCCTCCACAGCAAAGATTTTACCATTTAAATATGAAAATCTATTGCATGAGTGGCCGATTACAGTGTGTGATTGGTATACGCTGATTCGGAACAATCAGCCTCCATCTAAACTTTATGAGGAAATGATTGAAAATGCAAAGGATACGAGTGTATTCGAATTGCATCCATGGAGATGCGGGCAGAAAAAGTATATATGGATATTAGAAGAGTTCTTAAAGCAAAACAAATTACCTTGCGTCTCAAACTCTGTGCTTAATAAAAGCCGAAAAGGCATTGCGTTAACCGGGGACATTGGGGAACTGTCATTATACGAAGTATTTTTAAGGAGTGCTTTTAAATATGGAACAAGGTATAAAGAATAGGGCACAAGAACTTAGGTTGACGGTTAATGCTTTTATTGTCTGGAGTTTCTCCGGGTCTCGCAATATGAAGAATAGCCCTCATTTTTATGTACAAGACAAGAAATGAAATCACTCTTACTTAAAAATAAAATTCCCAAACAATATTATATTCTTGGATGCATATTGATTTATGCGTTTATTCTGAGAATGCTTAACATTACAGAGAGAGGATTGCTCCATTATGATGAAGCGTGGTATGCGAATGAGGCAAAAAGTATAATATACGGGTTAAAATATTTCTTAAACCATCTTTCCAATTTTATTAATGGTACAGTAGATTTTTCTGAATTCCGTTCTTATGTCATATCTTATTCATCTAGCATCGCCGGTTCCTCAGGAAAGATATTCTTCAATATCTTATCTTCTGTTTCTGCCGTTCTATTTGGTAATGTTATGGTCGGAATGTCTCTTCTTTCAATTGGATTTAACGTAGCTTCATGTTTGATGGTTTACTTAATTTCAAGGCATATTTTTAAAGACGAGACTGTCTCGTTGGTTGCTGCTTTTGTCTTTTCTGTTTCATCAATTTCTATATGGTATGCACGGTCACCTTTATCGCAAAGCATGTCTGTTTTTTTTGTTTTGCTAGCCACATATGTCATATTCGGCAGCAACCATAATAGGAAAATATTAGTAATAGCAATAAGCCTTGCGCTGGGAATACTCTGTCATCCAAATATCCTTCCGTCTGTTGCTCTAATAGGGTTAATCATTTTCATTGGGGAAATTTATACTGAAAAAGCTTCGGTTAAAAGTATTGCCAAGGTGATGCTTGTTCTTTTATTGGTTATAGTCATTGCTGTGTATTTATTTGGACTTATTAGTAAAGTTCCTTATTTTTTGGTAGGCGGTAATTCAGAAGTTATTAGTTCTCAAATCGACAATACTGATGTTATCTTAAGGCGATCTCGCACCATAAATGCTTTCTCAATCGAATTATTTTTAGATTTTGTTGCTAAGTCAGTTGTTCAGTTAATTAACTCTGAGGGAATACTAGTCCTGTTTTTTTCTATTGGTTTAATATGGGCCTGTTACTCAAAAATACAGGAAGCCAACTATAAAGCAATGCTTTTGGTCCTTTTGCCATTAATAGTAATTTTGATATGGGCCGTGTCTTGTGTGCATTTTCGCAATCGACTCCTCTATCAGGTTTATCCTTTTATTGCGATGTCCACAGCATACGGAATAATTGTATTGTTCAGGTTCCTTAAAACGAATATTTTAAAGTCAAAAAAAATAGTTATTGCCTTGGTAATATGCCTTTCGTTATATTGCTCTTTTACCGGAATCATCAGGTCTAAAAAAATTGCGTCTATCAGTAATTTGAAGAATTTCATGCAGTTGAAGGTAAGGCTTGACACATATGTAGGTTTATACGGTGGCAATCTAATAGTACACCAGGGGCATCTCTTTCCACAAATAGCTTACTTCTTCGCAAGGGATAATCTAAAAGGTTATAAAAATTTAGAAAATAATATTATCCGGGACGGACGAAAGATTTCTCAAAAACAATTTCCTTTTAATCATGGTGATTTTGTAATCATTCCAAGAATAAAGGGCAATAGCAAAGAGTTGTTTGGAACAGATACCGTCCCCGATAAGCATAAGATGAACCTATTGGTTGAGAAAAATAATCCTGTTTTCAGTATTCCTTATACTGGATCAGAAGGTGAAAGTCCTGACCCGTTTACATTTAATCCCAACGTTGGAACTTTTGACGTATATGATCTAAGAATGATCGGGTTGTGATTCTTTCTTGCTTTGTAATATGAATTGGAAAACTAATAATCTCGGTATGTTCATTGGGTCAAACAGATGGGTGTTTTTTATATTGTTCATTGCCGTAATAATTCGGCTTTCACTTGTTGTCGCAACAGGAGATGTAAAATCTGTGAAAGGGGATTCTGCAAGTTATGATGATTATGCCATAAATATACTTGAAAATGAGTCCTGGCTTGTTGATGCAGATTTCAAGAGCCATTTTAGACCTCCGGGCTATCCATTATTTCTGTCAGCGGTATATAAAGTGTTCGGGAAGAGAAATCACCAGGCTGTTTTCTTTATTCAGGCTCTCCTCAACCTGATAATGCTTATGTATATATATAGGTTTTCTAGAGAAATTTCGGACGAAAAAGCTGCGTTTCTTTCTCTTGCCTGGTCTTCGGTGTACATTCTCTACCTATATTTTATGCCGATGCTTCTTAGAGAAACACTCATATGTTTATTGCTATTACTATTCTTCTACTATCTTTATCGCCTTCTCATTGAAGTTCCACTGAAGAAATATTTTATAGGAATAATTATTCTTTTTACGCTGTTAATCCATACGGACCCCAGATATCTATTTTATGTACCATTCTTGTCAGTGCTTTTTATATTTTATAGCCCTTCTTACCGTATAGGTATTAGAAAATACTGTATTTTTGTTGCTTCTATTCTAATATTGATGACCCCGTGGACAATTAGGAATTATTTTGCCTATGACGGGCTTGTTATTATTAATACAAGGACATACGATTCGAGAGCGGCAGAACAGATCAGATTGGAATGGTCGCACATAAAAAATCAAAATTATATCCTCAGTGAAGTTTATCCTACAGAAGAAGAAAGAGAGCAGGTAAAAAAAGGATTAAATCCAAACAATAGAACGTTAGTAGAACTGGAAGCGATAAAACAGGATAAGCGTGCGGCGAAGGATATTAAGTCAAAACTGCTCTTTAATTTTATCGGGTTCTGGAAGCCTGTCCGTTTTTGGAGTGGATATAGAAATTACCCTGACGGAAGGTTTTTTGGCTCATGGTCCCTGGAACATAATGTTTCTTCTATGATCGGTTTTGGCCTTTTATTGCCCTGTATGATATTTCATGTAGTATACTCTATTTATAAGAGAAAACTCATTGTTTTATACCTTACGTTCCCTCTTATAGTACATACTATACTTCATGTCATTTTGTCCGGGAGAGAACGATATAGGGTGCATGTAGATTCGTTTGTGTTAATTCTGGGGACAATGGGCATAGTAACATTATTTGAGATTATCAGGAAAAACAGGAAAACTAGCGTAATATTTGAAACGAGGAGATTTAATGGTTAATATTGTACAAATTGGTTGTGGATACTGGGGGCCTAATCTGCTCCGGAATTTCCATAAGCTCAATAATGTAAAAGTGAAGTATGTGGTTGAGAATAGAGAAGACAGAAGAGAATATGTTCGTTCAAATTATAGCGATATAGAAGTTACGGAAGATCTTGATAGTAGTTTAAGTGATAATGATATTGATGCTGTAGTTGTAGCAACGCCTGCTGAATATCATCACAAACATGCAAAAGAAGTATTATTAGCAGGCAAACACTGTTTGGTTGAGAAGCCTCTTGCTATGAAAACTGCGGAGGCAGAGGAGCTTGTTCTCCTGGCGGAGAGGAATAAAAAAGTATTAATGGTCGGGCATACCTTTCTTTACAATTCTGCTGTCCACAAATTAAAGGAAGAGATAGACAAGGGCACATTGGGCGAGGTTTATTACATATATTCACAAAGATTAAACCTTGGTCGTATCAGGACAGATATCAATGCAATGTGGAATTTTGCTCCACATGATGTATCAATATGCTTGTTCCTGATTAATAGCGAACCACAATGGGTTAGTGCAATTGGGGCATGCTATATTCAGGATACAGTAGAGGACGTAGTCTTTCTAACAATAGGGTTTAAGAATGGAGTTACTGCAAATTTGCATATCAGTTGGCTTGATCCTAATAAAGTTCGTAAGATGACAGTTGTAGGAAGCAAAAAAATGATTGTTTATGACGATGTCTCAGATTACAAGATACAGGTCTTTGATAAGGGCATTGATAAGATGGACATGGAAAAATCCCTTGGAAGTTATGATGATTTTGGTAGATTTCAGCTTATTCACAGGGCAGGAGACCTCTTAATCCCTAAGATAGATTTCATTGAACCGCTGGCGACAGAGGCTAAACATTTTATAGATTGTATTCTGAATAATAAGAAACCTGTTTCGGACGGTTATAATGGGGTGGCTGTAACCAGGATCTTGGAGTCAGGAGTTAAGTCACTTTCTAGCAACGGAGCACGTATTGAACTGTATAAGTAAAACTGCAAAGATATATCCTGGTGTAGAGATTGGTAAGGATTGTAGCATTGGAGAATATGTAATCATTGGAGAACTGCCACGAGGGAAAAAGGCACACGCGTTGCAAACAGAAATTGGCAATGGTGCAGTTATTCGTTCACATACTGTGATTTATGCTGGTAATCGTATCGGCGACAATTTTCAGACTGGGCATGGTGTTGTAATTCGTGAAGAAAATGTGATTGGAAATAATGTAAGTATTGGGAGTAAGTCAATGGTAGAACATCATATAGATATAGCGGAAAATGTCAGATTGCATTCTAATGTTTTTGTGCCTGAGTATTCAATACTAGAATCAGGCTGTTGGCTCGGGCCTAATGTTGTTTTGACAAATGCAAAATATCCATTATCCCCGAATGTGAAAAAAGAACTTATTGGTCCTACTGTCAAGAGAAGCGCTAAAATAGGAGCTAATTCAACATTGCTTCCCGGGGTTGTGGTTGGAGAAAATGCTTTAGTTGGAGCCGGCTCAGTCGTTACAAAGAGTGTGCCGGCAGATAAAGTTATTGCGGGTAATCCTGCAAGAATTATTAAGGATGTTTCAAAGCTTCCTTATCAGGAGAAAAAATGAATATCCCTCTTGTTGATCTGAAGGTGCAATATCATTCCATAAAACATGAAATTGATCAGGTTGTTCAGGATGTCATAGATAACACAGCGTTTATTAACGGCATGTATGTAAAGGAATTCGAAGAGGCTTTTGCCTGTGCGATTGGGGTTAAACACTGTATAGGAGTTGGGAATGGAACTGATGCCTTGTTTCTGGCACTAAAGGCCTTAGAGATAGGTAGTGGAGATGAGGTAATTACTGCAGCTAATTCATTTATAGCTACCCCTGAAGCAATAACAATGACGGGGGCAAAGGTTGTATTTGTTGATATTAATCCGGATACCTATAATATTGATATTGCCGGAACCGAGGCAAAGATAACATCCAGGACTAAAGCTATTATTCCGATCCATCTGTATGGACAACCAGCGGATATGGCTCAAATTCTTAAAATGGCAGAAAAACATAATATTTTTGTAATCGAAGATGCTGCGCAGGCTCATCTGGCTGCATATAACGGGCAAATAGCAGGAGGTATCGGAAACATAGGTTGCTTCAGTTTTTATCCCGGGAAAAACCTTGGTGCCTATGGGGATGCAGGGGCAGTAGTTACCAACAATGATGAATTAGCAATAAAGATCAGGATGCTTGCGAACCATGGTAGAGTCGGTAAATATAACCATGAATTTGAGGGTGTAAATAGTCGGATGGATGGTATACAGGGCGCTGTTCTGAGTGTAAAATTACGATATCTCTCTTCATGGACAGAGAAAAGGCGAAAAGCCGCTGCGTTTTACAATGAATTGCTAAAAGAAAAATCAAATATTGTCACACCAAAGGAAGAAGAGTACGCTAAGCATGTTTATCACCTCTATGTAATACGTATCAAGGAAAGGGATAAATTGCAGAAACATTTGAAAGAGAAAGGAATTAGTACTGGAGTTCATTATCCAATAGCCCTTCCCAATCTTTCAGCATACAAATATCTGGGACACAAGCCATCAGATTTTCCCATCGCAAGTCAATATCAAGATGAAATATTAAGTCTGCCAATGTATCCTGAAATAGGGGCGGATCAAATACGATATATTGCGGACTGTATTGGGAGTTTTTGCCATGTATAGAAACAAAAAAATCTCTCTGGTCATTCCTGCTTATAATGAAGAGAAATTGATCTTGCCTACGCTCGAGAGTGTATCTGACATATTTGACAAAGTTTTCGTTATAGATGACTGCAGCCCTGACAACCAAAATGAAGTTGTTTTACAGCAGGCCAAAAAGGATCCCAGAATAGAACTCTTAAGACATAAAATCAATCAGGGGCCGGGTGGGGCAATTATTACCGGGTATTCAGAGTCATTGAAACAAGGATATGACATAACTGTTGTAGTCGGCGGTGACAACCAGATGTCATTACATGAAGTCGAACGTTTTTTAGACCCAATAGTTGATGGTAAGGTAGATTACACAAAGGGAAATCGATTCTTACTAAGTCACGTGGAAGACACTTTAGAAAAAATGCCTAAAATAAGACTCGTAGGAAATTGGATAATTACGGCACTTACAAAGGTTGCATCTGGTTTTTATAAAGTAATGGATGTAGTAGACGGCTATACCGCAATTTCAAAGAGGGCTATAGATACTATAGATTGGTCTCGTGCATGGAAGAAGTATGGCTATCCAATGGATTTCTTAATCAGATTAAATGCATATGGTTTTAAAGTTGAAGATATTCCAAGAACAGCAGTATATCTTCCAGGTGAAAGACAATCTCAGATTAAAGGATTTCGATATGCGTTAAAGGTGTCTCCTATGATTGTTAAGGCCTTTTACTGGCGTTTGAAATTTAGGTATATTTATTTAGATTTTCATCCACTTGTTTTTTTCTACCTTCTCGGTTTTATTTTGTTCCCGGCAGGTATTATTAGCGGCATATATCTTGTGGTAGACAAGCTTTTGTACGGAGGATACAACATAACAGGTCCGAGAACAATCTTAGTTGCTCTTGTAATCTTAATTGGTTTACAATTTTTATTATTTGCCATGTTGTTTGATATGGAAGAAGGCAAATAGATATCAACATGTATCGTAATATTATAATTCACATTACAACCAGAGGCTAAATTATGAAGATATTATTTGTTAATTCTAATCTTATGCAAAAAGAGAATATTTCTCTTGGTATTGCCTATCTGTCGAGCTATATAAAGAAACAAGGGCATAAAACCGAATTGATGGACTATACTTGGGGAGGAACAGCACAGGATTGTTTGGATAAGATCAAAAATACCAGTCCAGATATTATTGGTTTTTCTCCAAGGACAGGAGAAATTCCATTCTGTTTTAGTGTTGCTGCGAAAATAAAAAAACAATATCCGGACATGCCTGTTATTTTCGGGGGAGTGCATCCGACTGTAGCACCTGAAGAAACAATTAATAATGAATCTGTTGATATAGTATGCATAGGCGAAGGGGAAGATGCCCTCACAGAGTTACTTGATCGTATGGAGAATAATCTGGACATCTCCCAGATAAAGAATCTGTGGCTGAAAAAGAATGGTCAGATAATCAGGAATGATGTAGGTCCTATCGATAAAGACCTTAATACTCGTCCATTCCCAGACAGAGAGTTATTTGATTATGAGCGATATTTAAATGCTAATGCTTATGATGGAGAGGTAATGGCTTCCAGGGGATGCCCTTACAACTGCAGTTATTGTATTAACAGTACTCTGGGGGCAGGGTATAAAGATAAAGGCACCAGGGATGTAGTTGATGTTATCAAAGAGATAAAGTTTTTGATAGAAAATTATAAAATTAACAGGATTACTTTTCAAGATGAGATGTTTACTATAAATAAAGGATGGTTAAGAGAGTTTTCAGAGAAATACTCGATTAATTTTTCTCTGCCTTTTATGTGTAATGCAAGAGTAGAGACTTTAGATTCTGAAGTTTGCGACTTACTTAAAAATGCAGGCTGCTCTTCGTTAAATGTTGGTGTAGAGGCAGGAAACTCTGAAATAAGAAGAAATGTTCTGAACCGGAATATGAGCAACGAGGCAATTATTAAAGGATTTAGAACCGCTAAAGAAAAAGGTTTAAGGATTTATGCCTATAATATGATAGGCGCTCCTTATGAAACTGTTGCAAACATTAAGGAGACAATGGAACTCAATAGGCAAATACGACCGGATGATTTACAGGCAACTATCTTTCAGCCATATCCCGGGACAAAATTGTATACTGTTTGCAAAGAAAAAGGATGGATTAAAGACGGACAGTTCCCTGTGGCGCATAGGATGGAACCTATAACTTCATTTCCTCATATAAGTTCTAAAGAATTGGTGAGATTACAGAAAACATTCAGATTTCATGTGCTGAGAAAATCTAATCCAGCTAGAGCTATCATTGCTCTTTTGTTTGATTTAAATTATAGCCGTTATATTCGATTCAGGTCGTTCATCCCGAGCTGGGTCAAGAAGCTGCTTTTTAGGATATCCTGGAAGTAAATGATAAAGAAAATAGCAATTATTTCTCTGACTGGAATAGGTAATAATGTACTATTTGTCCCTACTATTAAGTTGCTGAGGAGGAATTTCCCTGTAGCGAGAATAACAATGATAGTTGTTTTGCGGCCGGTAAGGGATTTATTTGAAAACTGTCCGTATATTGATGAAGTAATATCTTTATGCGATAGGAAATATAATAATTTTATAGGCAATTTAAATGTAGTGGTGAAAGCTTTAAGTCTCAGAAAGGAAAATTACGATTTGAGCCTGACGGTCTTTCCGTCCAATAGAAAAGAATACAATTTACTGAGTTTTCTGCTCGGGGCATGTACGAGACTGACACATGCTTATAGTGATGGTTTTTACAGAAATCTTTCTTTCTTGCAGAATAAAAGGGTAACTGTTTCGGAGAGTCTTCATGATGTAGATCAAAATCTTAATCTTGTAAGGGCTTTAGGTATCAACATAACAGATAAAGACAAAGATATATCATTATGGGCTAAGGAAAATGATCGCAAATTTGCATATAAATTTCTTGATGATTATGGCATGGTTAATTATAAGCCCATTATAGGTTTCCATATTACATCTTATCTGGATATGATGTATAAGAGATGGGCGGCGGATAAATTTGTTTGCTTAGCCAATGAACTTATCAAGAAATATAATGCTAAAATAATTTTGTTTGGCTCTAAGGATGATGAAAAGGAGTTAGAGAGAATATCACAGGGCATCAATGGAAACTACATAGTTGCAACAGGGAATACAATTAGTCAGACAGCTGAGATTGTTCGTTACTGTAGGCTATTTGTCAGCAACGATTCAGGCTTAATGCATTTGGCGACAGCAGTAAATGTCCAGACCATAGGTATATTTGGTCCTACAAATTATGTCAGGACATCCCCGTATAGTAAGAAGAATAGAGTTGTAAGAAAGGAAATGTCCTGTAGTCCCTGTCACCTGTATCCTTTTGTCAGTGAAAAACTAAGCTCAAAATGTAAAACTATTGACTGTCTTGTAGAAATTGAAGTAGAAGATGTGCTTAATCAAATTGAGGAGTTGGTGCAGGATCCGGGTAATGGATTGTCAATGACTGCCGGCACAGCCTAAGGCTTGAGAAAACCCATCAAAGTAGTATAAAGTTGATTTAGAATTCGTTATTAATTTCAGGACACTTTTGTTCTTGTTAATCTCAATCCATTTTTTCCTGGTAGCGGACATATTTTTTACCTCTTCTTTGTCTTCACCAACTATACTTAAGCAATACCAAAAGTGAAGCTCCACAAAATCTCTGTTAAGTTTTAACAATTCTTTGTGAATCCTCATCGTATTTTCATCCAAGAGTTCAGTTTTTCTATACATGAATGGCTTTCTTTAAATTTTACAAATTTATTATATAGTAACATCGGTATAGTCGGTGGTTTACTTATTTAGATAATCTATGTCAAAGAACACTCAAAAAAACAAGAGCACTGTCTGGTCGGATAGTGTAGATGTATATGGCTTTAAGGCTGTAAAATTTGCGGGTTCACTCTTAAGTCAAAGCATCAGGTCTGACCTGTTCCGTTTGTTTAATTGGCCGCATATAATGCCTACTATGGTGAATCTTCTAGTCACATATAGATGCAATTCAAAGTGTTTGAATTGTAATATGTGGCAGTATTATCGTGACGCTCCGGATAAGGCAAAAAATGAAATGACATTTGAGGAATTTAAAACGTTCGTTGATAACAATTCTTTTCTTCAGGACATTACATTAGGTGGGGGAGAGGTTTTTTTAAGAAATGACATAGTTAAGATGTGGATGTATCTTGATGAAAGAGGATATCGTACCGGTGCAACAACCAATAGTCTGAACATTAAAGATATCATTGAGAAAGAGACAAAATTGTTGGCCGGTCTTTCAGGCAGAAATGCACATACTCTTCAAATATCAATAGACGGTTTCTCAGAAACACATGACAGGATAAGGGCAATCCCAGGAAATTTCAGTAAAGCTATGGAGTTGCTCAAGTGGGCGCTTGATATGGAAAAGAAATATCCATTTTTTAAGGCCTCAATATCTCATACTATTTGTCAGGAAAACTATAAAGAATTCCCTTCGTTTATTGATTATTACGTAAATATGGGTATTTCTCCGGGGCAAATCTCTTTTCGAGTGGCACACCACGCTCCTATAGTTTATGGCAATCTTGAGACGTTATCTTGCGTTGAGAACAAGGATGAGTTAATAGGTATCGTAGAGAGCGTTATTAATAAATACAGTGACTATAAGAATGATCTGTTTGTTAAAGGGATCATTGAAAATATAAAGAACCCGGATAAATTACTTATTCCATGCTATGCTGCCTTTACATTTTGTCATATTGATCCTTTCTGGAATGTGTATCCATGTGTACAGCTAGATAACATATTGGGGAATTTGAGAGATTACGGCTTCAGAATTAAAGATTTCTGGCATACAGAGATTATTACTAAAGCAAGAAAAAATATTAAAGATGGTCAATGTCCCAATTGCTGGACACGATGTGCAACTGCCCGTTCAATGGTATCAAGTACTGCGAATATATTGAAACTGGCTATTCATGAGAAAAACAGAATATTTAAGATAAATGGAGGATAATTAAGGAATCTATAATTATAAACCTTCTATGGCAAATAAATTTTCTTTAAAATTAAAAAAACTGTTTTCCTGGTACCTGATTAACTACAACACTCTATATTATATCTCCCGGTATAAGAGGTCTGAATATACATCACACAATTATGATGATTATTGGAAAAACCGCATGGAAAAAGAATTTCATTTTAGCGGGGATAAAGAGTTTATAGAAGGACCTGGAGTGAGTGGTGGCAAGTTGGAGCAGAAGATATTATTATTGCTGTCAGTTAAATACAAGAGGGTTAGGATATTGTCATCACTCATAGAGCCTGGCTCCAGTGTCCTTGATATTGGATGTGGTAGAGGTGAGGTATTAAAATACCTGAAAAAAACTAATAATATAAAAGGTTTTGGGATTGATGTCTCTTCTTACGCTATTGAGAGCCTTGGCAAGGAAGGAATCAATGTTCAGTGCTGTGACATAAACGATGATGATTCAATTAAGGCTATTGTCGGTGAATATGATTATGTACTGGTGACTTCAGTTATAGAGCATATTCCCAGGCCTGAAAATTTGTTGAATTTAATAAAGGGAAAAATCAAGAAGAAGTTGATAGTTGGCATACCCAATAGTGGTTATTATCAAGAACGTTTACGCCTTTTGTTCGGGAAGTTCCCAATGCAGTGGACAGAGCATCCTGCCGACCACCTGCGTTTCTGGACTCTGAGAGATTTTAAATGGTGGATTGGCTGGACCGGTGACTATCGTATAGTGAAGATTATTCCGGATTGGGGAACCCCTATACTAAAAAATATACTTCCAAGTCTTTTTGCAAGGAGTATTTTCTTTGTTCTAGAGCCTAAAAGTTAATTTGTTGGAACAAAAGAGTTGCCTCCTTAATATGGAATTTCTTTTGTGTCATGTGACTAATAGCAACCAATTAAATAGCATATATGTTAAGTAAATTAAAAAGCCTGTCGGCTACTTCTAAAGCTGTTAGGGCGTATAGAAATAAGCGGATTGAACTCTCCCATTTTCCGACTTTTTTGTGGATAGAACCCACCAATAGATGCAATTTAGAATGTATTATTTGTCCCAATAGGCTAATCCCCAAGCATGACACCGGTTTTATGGAATGGGATCTGTTTAAGAAGACAGTGGACGAAGCAAAAGATTTTGTTTCTGTAATAGCTTTATATATGAGGGGTGAGCCTTTACTACATAAAGATATTTTCAGGATGATTGAATACATAAAACAATACAATATAAGATGTATGATACACACCAATGCCACTTTATTGAATATAAAAAATGCAAAGCAACTTATAGATTCAAGGATTGACTACGTATCTCTTTCCTTTGATGGATATAACAAAAAAACTTATGAAAGTATAAGAAAAAAAGCAAAATATGAAAAAGTATTAGATAATATTTTGAATCTGTTAAGAGAAAAAAAGGGGAGGAAGTCTCCATATATTGCTTTACAGACCATTATTACCGGTACAGAAGAATATGGTGACAGTGATCTAATTGCTAAGGAGTTTTATCATAAATTTAGCGGCTTGCCAATTAATGAAATAAATATTAAAACAGCTCAATCATGGGGCAATCGCCTCCAGAACACCAAAGAATTTGCAATTCCTGACTTAGGAAAAATTTACTCACCGTGTCCATATTTGTGGGCTTTTACTGGTGTGCTATGGAATGGAGAGGTTACGCCTTGCTGCGTTGATTTTCTGCCAGATTATCATCTCGGAAATGTTTACAATAATTCTCTTCAGCAGATATGGAATAATAAATACTATAAAAGATTAAGAACCAAAATGATTGAACAAAAGTATGGTGAGGTAAAAAAAAACTGCGTGAATTGTCATATGTTGTGGAATAACGGTAGATTGCTTGGTTTGCCAGGTAACTTATCAAGACTGCTTTCTATTCCGCTGCTAAACATCTTCGGATTTGGGGCAGAGAAGTACATGAAACGTTGGGGTCGTCTATTAAACAAATCCTTTTCATATAGCATTAAGAGGAAATAGAAATTATGGATAATTTGCCAATCCCATCTTTTAATAAGAGGCCATACTAACAACTATGCCACGTAAAAGAATCGTCCAGCTGATAACAGTAATCATAGCTTCTATCTTTCTTGGTGGCTTGTTTTGGAAATACTCTGACAAAGTATCTAATTTTCATTGGGACCTAAACTACTTCTATCTTTTTCTGTCTGTCTTAGCGTTTTCCTCTTTGTTCTTTATTGCATCATTTGCATGGATGCTGATCCTTCATAAATTAGATATTAATATTTCGTTCAGGAAAAGCATGGAGATATGGGTTGCATCGTTGATCGGAAAATATATCCCTGGAAAGGTATGGGTTGTTCTGGGGAGGGTATATATTGGGCAGAAGCTGGGGATTTCTAAAATGAAGATGTCCCTGGCGACTATACTTGAGATTATCCTTATGCACAGCTCCGGGATAATAATCTTTTTTTTCTCACTTGTATTCTGGAAGCAAATAGCTTTTTCGTATCAAGTCTGGACTTATCTGGTAATCTTTTGTGTCCTGAGTCTCATCGTCATGCATCCTTTTGTACTGCAAAGAGTTGTAAAATTCTTTCTACGTATATTGAAAAAAAAAGAAGTCAGTGTTGATATAGCTTACAAAGATGTTTTGTCATTACTGGCCTTCTATCTCTTTTTCTGGTTTTGCACTGGGGTTTCAATCTACTTTCTAACCAAGTCTTTTTATCCTGTAACCATAGCAGACTTACCTGTTATTTCAGGGATATGGGCCATTTCTACCATTTTAGGAGTTGTAGCATTTATAGTTCCTGGAGGCATAGGGGTGCGAGAGGGGGTAGCGGTTTTTTTGTTACAATCTCTGATTCCGGTCCATCTGGCTTTGTTAGTCGCCATTTCTGCAAGAATCCTGTTGACAATTCTGGAGCTGGTTTTTGTTTGGATATTAGTGAAATTTGATGTCTCGTTGTCAAAATATTACGACGAGGCTAAATTCTCTCAGGCGCAATAGACAGACCATGACTTAGCACTTATAACATACCAATGAAAATCCACCATAATTATTTCCAATCATTATAATGAGAGAACTATTAAGGAAGAACAGGCGGAGAGTGAGGCAGGAACTCGGAGATGCAGAACGTCGTAAATTTTTCTCTCCATCTGCATATGGTGAATATCAGGAAGGTGTGCAGACAATTCCTGAATACGCATATGGAAAACTTATAGATATCGGCTGCGGGAATATGCCATATAAGGATATTCTTCCAGACAAAGTTACTCAATACGATACCTTTGATATTGAAAGACGCGTGCCAGAGGTCAAGTTTGTGGGAGACATCCAAAACATGGATATGATAAAGGATGGCAGCTATGACTCTGCTATATGTATCGAAGTCTTGGAGCATGTACAAAACCCATTTAAGGCAATTTCTGAAGTTTACAGGATATTAAAACAGGATGGTACATTAATACTTTCTATACCTCATCTCTGCCGTTTGCATGAGGAGCCTTATGATTTTTATAGATATACCAAATATGGCATTAAATTTCTGCTTGAGAATGCAGGATTTGAAGTTTTAAAGATTACTCCGCGGGGAGGTATTTTTTGTTTCCTGGGACATCAATTCTCAACGATATTTGTCTGTCTGTTCTGGCATATCCCTATTTTAAAACAGCTGGCCTTCCTGGCTAACAAATGGCTATGTGTAAAGCCCTGTTATTTGCTGGACAAGATTTTTGACAAGAATAAACTTTTTGCTTTAGGATATACATGCATAGCCAAAAAAAAATAACCCCTCAAAAGCCTCAAACAATACTAGTTATCAGCAGGGAATTTTATCCATTTACTTTCGGGGGTCTTGCCAAATTGATGTGGCAATATCTAACTCGTGCGGAACAATTTGATTTTGATGTGCTGACCTGGAAACACTCGAACAGGGAAGATGAAGAGAGAATGCGCTTTCTGCAACTGCCTTTTCCCGGAATGATAAAGGAAATGCGTTATGTCAAGGGTACATGGTTTTATGTTATAGGTTTTCTTTCTGTAATATTTAGATCCAGATGTAGTGCCATGGTAGGTGTCGCTTTTAACGGTGCTTTATTGTGCGCGGTGTTGAAAGTTTTTAAAAGAGTTCCCATAATGTCCATTATATATGATGTGGACCAGCTTAAACCCCATTCAAAGGACTTTCATCCTTTAATGAAAACAATCCGTAGGCTGGTATTTAAATATATTCTTAAATACTCTGATAGAATTATGTGCGGATCTGAAAAATCTATGCAGGACATTGCGGAAACTTTTGCTATTTCAACAGATAAGATTATTGTTAATCCCCCCGGCAGAGATATCCCTGAAAATGATGGTTTTAAGAGGGAACACGACAATGTCGATTATTTTAAACTCCTGACAGTTGGCTCTGTTACTCCTAAAGTGGGATATGAGTTTATTATTCGGGCTGTAAGGATACTTCTGGACAGAGGTTTTCCTGTAAAATTAACCATAGTTGGGACAGAGGTTTCAAAAGAATACGGAGAAATGCTTAGAGATTTATCAGAGAGACTTGCGCTACAAAAAGCTGTGATATTTACCGGTAGAGTGGATGATGTCTGGTCATATCACTGGAACTGTGATGTATTGGTAATTGCAAGCTATTATCAGCAAGGTTTTTCCATGCCTGTTATCGAGGCCTCTTCATTAGGCAAGCCGGTGGTTGTGACCAATTATCTTGCCGGATCAGGAGTTATTGTCCCCGATGTAACAGGTATTTCTGTAGAGGAAAAAAACCCCGAGGCAATTGCAAATGCAATTCAAAGACTCATATCAGACAATGAATTGAGAGTGAAAATGGGTAAGGCAGGAAAAGAATTTGTAAACCGTTTTGACTGGAATCTTTCAGCCCGTAATTTCGAATTGTCGATCCAGGGTATGGTATAAGGAAGGTTTTCTGGATAGAAACATGAAAAAATCTTCAATAAGCTTTGTATCTCCTCATGCTTATCCTGTTATTGCAGGGGGAGATTTTCAAACAGCTGGAGGGGCTGAAATACAGCAGTGGTTGCTGGCTCAAGAATTGGCTGATAAGGGATACAGAGTGTCTTTTGTGGTTGGCGATTTTGGCCAATTAGAGCTAGAAAGTATTAAAGGTATTCAATTTCACAGGTCTTATCGCTTATTTCATGGTAATGGTAAGGTCAGATATCCGGCAAATATGTTTTTGCTTATGAGGGCCATGTCAAGGGCCGATGCTGATATCTATTATCAGAGGGCAGGGATGTTTTATACGGGCCCTGTGGCACTATTCACCAGCCTGAAGAGGAGAAAGTTTATTTACTCTGCAGGACATGATAGAAATTGTAATCCCGAGCTTCAGTCAGGAATGAGCAATTTTATTAGAAGGTTTTACCGATTCGGATTAAAGAAAGCGGATCTGGTGACTGCTCAAAGTGAGTATCAAAAGAAACTCTTTAAAAGATATTATGGAGTAGAGAGTGTTGTAGTCAAAAATGGATTTCACATTCGTGATGTCCAATTCAGGAAAAGGAGTGACAATACTGTGCTATGGGTGGCCAAGGCGCATTACTGGAAACGTCCAGAGTTGTTCCTTGAGTTAGCACGAAGAATTCCTGATGTTATTTTTGATATGGTATGTGCTCCTGCTCAACAGTATTTGTATTACGAAAAATTGAAAGGTGATGCTAAAAAGATACCAAACCTCAGGTTCCATGGGTTTATTCCCATAGATAAGATTGACAGCTTTTTCGAAAAGGCTACTGTTTTTGTTAATACTTCCTCTTCTGAAGGATTTCCCAACACTTTCCTCCAGGCATGGGCGAGGTACGTTCCTGTTGTGACGCTTAAAGTCGACCCTGATAAATGTGTAAATAGTAATGAGATCGGGTTTTGCTCAGAAAGCTTTGATCGGCTCGTAAATGACGTTAAAACACTTATAAATGACAAGTTTTTAAGGGAGAAGATGGGTAAAGCAGGAAGAGAATATATTGAAGCTGAACATGATATCAGCAAAATAGGTGAAAACTTTTCGGAAATCTTGGGAAAGCTTTAACTATGCGTGTATTAATGGTTACTAACATGTTTCCAACTGATATAAATCCTACATCGGGGGTACAGGTAAAACTTCAGACAGAATCATTAAGAGAACTGGGTATAGATGTTGATATTCTCTTTATGAATGTTAGAGAATCAAGGTTCAAATTGAATTATATCAAAGGCATTTGGCGGGTCGCGTGGAAGACACTTTTAAACAGGTATGATGTTGTGCATGCTCACTTTGGGCTTAGCGGCTTCGTAGCTCTTTTTCAGTTTAGGTCACCGGTAGTTGTTTCTTTTGCCGGTGGTGATGTTATGCACCCTTATGTTGGAAAACTATCAAGGATGGTTGCAAGGAGAGTGAATGCTTCTATCGTAAAATCTGACAGTATGAAGACTGCCTTAAGAAATAAGGATGCCTATATAATTCCAAATGGTGTGGATTTTAGTTTCTTCAGACCAATGCTTATGGAGGAGGCGAGAGGTGTGCTTGCTCTAGATAAGACTAAGAAGTATGTCCTGTTTGTAGGAGATAAAGGAGGAAGAGTTAAGCGATTTGATCTCATAGAAAGAGCATTTAAAATAGCAAAGGAAGGGTATAAAGGTGATTTGGAGCTAATATCTGTTTACAAGAGGCCACAAAGTGAAATTCCTATCTATATGAACGCCTGCAATGTACTTGTGCTTGCCTCAGATTGGGAAGGTTCTTCTAATGTTACAAAGGAGGCAATGGCATGTAACCTTCCTGTTGTATCTGTCGATGTAGGAGATGCCAGGGAAATGATAAATGGCACCATGGGTTGTTTTATATGTGAAAGGAGGCCCGTTAGTATTGCAAATGGATTACTCAAGGTATTAAGAAGCAACACAGGAACAAACGGCAGAGAAAGGATTCAACATCTCGCTTCAGAAAGTGTGGCAAAGCAAATAATAGAGGTTTATAAAAAAGTAATCGTCGGCAAATAATAATAAAGGTTATGGGTGGAGGTGAGTAGTATATAAAAATGGAATATTCATTTTATAAGAATAGTATAAATCCAAAAGAAAAAGTTAATAACCTTGCGGGTTTTCCGAAACGAAATAAATCCACAAAGGTGTTAGGCGTAGAGGATCTTTATCTTAAAATATTGTGGTTAAAAGATAAAGAAACTAATCATATCATTATAACTCTGGATACATTGTATTTTCCAACAGATATCGCAAGTATTATATTCAAGTATTTATATATCACATATAGAATTTCTAAGGAAAGTATTTTGTTGAATGCTTCGCATACGCATTCAGCACCAAATGTTAGCTTTGAATCATTTGGTAGAATAGATCATTCTTATATTCATGAAATTGCAGACAAAATTGTTGTTGGATTAGATAATTGTTATAGTAACTTCCAGGATTGTTATATTGATTATGATAATCTAAGTTGTGATTACAATTTGTTCATTAATAGAAGAAAAAGAGGAAGAGATATAAGATCATTATTTATTAAAAGAAGAACAATTATGCTTCCTAATGAAGAGCGAAAAGTAGATAACAATATTCGCATTCTTAAAATATATAATACAGAAATGGAAATTGAAGGATTGATGTACAATTTATCTTGCCATCCGGTATTTAATACTTCAAACCATTGTACATCTGACTTTGTGGTTTTGCAATATTCTTACAGGGATTTGCAGGAGATGTTCGACCAAACTATACGCAAACAAAAACAACAATTAAAAACCTTAAAGATTATATGACTTTACTATTCAATAAAAAAATGTTTAAGGCATATGATCGAGAGTATTTTAACTTCTTTGTGGGTAAGATATATGAATGCATTCTAAATAATGTAAGGAAGAAGAGTACCTTCTTAGATATTAAGGAAACAAATAAGGCCATAATTCTAAAAAATAAAGTATTCTTTAGTGTCCTAGAATCACATACAGGTAAAACAAAAAAAACTCTTAAATGTAATCTTATATTAATTAATGACAATCTATTAGTTGGGATTTCTGCTGAAGTTCACTCTTGCTATTATGATTATATTGGAAGCCGTTTTCCAATGATAACAGTATTTCCTGTTGGCTACACAGACGGTGTGGTCGGATATTTGCCTTGTGAAGATGAAATAGGAGATGGTGGTTATGAGGTGATAAAATCCTGCTCAAACTACGGATGGGATGGGCATATTTCGTCTCAGAGTATTATTGATTTTAAGAAGGCGTTAGTAGAAAACATTAATATTATTCTATTCAATAATCACTTATAGTTATACTGGATATATTATCTAACAAGAGGTATGTGTGATGTTGCATGATGAGGATTCATTGGTAAACGATCTTGAAGCATTAGGTGTTAATAAAGGAGATGTATTACTTGTCAGAGCTGATTTAGGTAAAGTAGGAAAAGTAAAGGGTAGAATAGGAGAAACGATAATAAATGCTTTATTGACTGCAGTAGGAATTGAAGGGACAATTATTGCATTGTCATTTACAAAGACTTTTTTATTGCAAAAAATAGACAAAAAATATGTTTTTGACAATAATACAGTGCCAATAACTGGAGCTTTAGCAAAATTATTTTTAAAGCATCCTTCTTCAATTAGAAGTAGGCATCCAAGTAATTCTTTTGTTGCTATAGGAAGATATGCAAGTGAATTATTGGAAGGTCATGATGAAAATTCTCTTTCATTTTCACCAATAGAAAAGTTACTGCAATTAAATGGGAAAATGATTTTGATTGGATGTGTTGATACTAGCCCAGGGTTTACTACTGTTCATTATGCTCAACAAAAGTTAGGTTTAACATCAAGAAACCTACTAAGTAATAAGATTGGTGTGTATTTCGAAAGAAACTCGCAAATAAAACTATTTAAACGAAAAGACTTTGGGGGATGTAGCAAGGGATTTTATAAATTTTATAGTTATTATATAAACAATAAAAAGCTAAAGAGTGGAAGGTTTGGAAATGCCAATACAATAGTAATTGAGTCAAACGATGCATTTAATATCGAATATGAAATATTAAAAAAAAATCCACGCTTTGCACTGTGTGATATTCCTGATTGTTTGTCATGTCGAGGAACGGTGTTATATAACAAACGAGATATGCCACTTTTTTATTTAAAATATTTTCCGTTAGTAATAAAGAAAATGTATCTACGCCCAGTTAAGAAGTAAGGTATGATTTATGAGAGGATATCTTATTATTACACCAAAAAAGATGGCATAATGAAATATAGTAAATGGGCTCCAAAGGCAAAAGATAAGATTGTTCTGCAGGTACTTCAGAACAATCAGCCAGCTACAGAACTATGAAGATATGTTTAGCCGCTTCAAAGGGTGGGCATTATTTCCAGATGCAAGAGTTAACCAAGAAGATTAACTTTGAGAAGTTCCAGTCATTCTTCCTAACCTTTCAAAGGGAAGATATAGAAGTTAATCCAAATACGTATTTTGTAACCGATCCAAAGAGAAACCCTTTTAGATTTTTTCTTAATTTCCTTCAATCATTAAGAGTAATGTTAAAGGAGAGACCAGAGATAATTATTAGTACAGGCGCCGGTGTAACTATACTGCCTTGTTATATAGTAAAGCTTCTGGGTGGAAAAGTGATTTATATTGAATCATTTTCCAGAGTGTGGAATCCTTCTGTGTCAGGACGTATAATCTATCCGATAGCAGACCTTTTCTTTGTTCAGTGGGAAGAATTAAAGTCAAAATATCCTAAGGCTATTTTTGCCGGAAGGTTAAGATGATATTTGTAACTGTTGGTGGACATCCTTACGACAATTTGATTCGGGAAATTGACAGGCTTATTGAAACAGGAGAAATTGAAGATGAGGTTATTGCGCAGATTGCAGATGGTGAGTATATACCGAAGAATATCGAATTTTTCGACTTTAAATATCCGTTAACTCCATATTACAAAATGGCGGATATTATAATTGCTACTGAAGGAGCAGGAACTACATTTGAGGTCCTTAACGAGGGGAAGAAACTAATTACTATAGTAGGTTCTCTTACAGTTGATAACCCTGATATTGTTAAATATTTTTCACAAAACGGATATTGTATCTGGTGTAAGGAGTTAAAATATATTGTTGAATGCGTAAATGAGGCTGAACGAAAAAAGTTCAGAAAATATAATTCACCACCATGCAAAATACACACAGAGATAGAGAAGTTTCTCAAAAACGCCGTATGAGGCGTTAATGAAAAGGGCATTATTAATCCAAAATGAAAATTATTACGCTTAATCCTCCTTATTTTCCAATGTTCTCAAGGGCTTCCAGAAGCCCTGCTGTTACCAAGAGTTCAACTCTTTACTATCCCTTTCTTCTGGCTTATGCAACTGGTGTACTGGAAGATGATGGATTTGATGTTACTCTCATCGATGCCCCTGCAGCAGGACTTGACAGAAAGGCGACTATTGATATTATCAAACAACTAAGCCCTGAAATTATAGTATGCGAGACCTCTACTCCAAGTATTGAAAATGACATAGACTTCATCAGGGAGCTTAAAAATACAGGAAAATATTTTATAGTTGCAGTAGGGACGCATGTCTCGGCATTACCTGGTGAAGTTCTTGAAGGGAATCAGCTTCTGGATGTAATAGCAAGACATGAATATGAGTATACTGTCAGGGACCTGGCTCGGTTGTTGAAGAAGGAGGGACGAAACGCATGTTTGGATAGAATTGAAGGGATTTCCTATAGAAAGGACGGGCGTATCAGACATAATCCTGACCGGGCTCTTATTGAAAATCTTGATGAATTACCTTTTGTTTCACGAGTTTACCGGGATCATTTAAGGCTGCATATCAATTCATATTTTTATGGTGCTAACCGGCATCCGGTTGTTTCAATTCTTTCGGGGAGAGGGTGCCCGCACAGATGTGCTTACTGTGTATATCCACAAACCATGATGGGAAACCAGTATCGTCTTCGTAGTGTATCTAATTTTGTTGACGAACTTGAATTTATCAAGCATAAGTTTCCAGAGATACGTGAGATCTTTATTGAGGACGATACCCTTACTGTCAATCGCGAGCACGCACGTGCTATTTCACAGGAAATATTAAATCGCAGACTAAAGATTACATGGTCGACAAATTCTCGTGCAGATGCGGATTTTGATACGATGAAGCTAATGCACAAAGCAGGTTGTAGGTTACTTTGCGTTGGCTTTGAGAGCGGTTCCCAGGAAATATTAGATAAACTTGGGAAAAATATCAAACGTAATGTGTTCTTTGAATTCAAGAAAAATGCAGAGCGTGCCGGCCTGTTGGTTCATGGTTGTTTTATGTATGGGAACGAAGGAGAGACGCTTGAAACTATGCGTCAGACTTTGGAAATGGCTAAACATCTTAATTGTGATTCTGCACAGTTTTATCCGATTATGGTATATCCAGGCACCAAGGCTTATGATGCATATAAGAAAAAGGGGTATATTACAGCAACAAGTTATCGTGATTGGCTTACGCCAGAAGGTTTACATAGTTGTGTTATCTCTCTTCCAAACCTATCTAACAAAGAGCTTGTGGATTTTTGTGACCAGAGTAGAAAGGAATTTTATCTCAGACCGAGATATATACTGTCTAAGGTTATTCAACTAATTTTCAAACCAAAAGAAGCCAAAAGGCTTTTAAGGGCATCAGGAACACTGCTGAAATATATTTTCCGGCTCTCTTTAAACAGGTAAAAACCTTCAGTGTTGGTCCGATAATAATGGTATCATGCCCATAAACTATAAATATTGAACTTAACTATGAAGTACTCTCTTATTATACCTGCCTATAAAGCCGAGAAAACCATTGCATATTGTTTGGATTCTGCTTTAACTCAGAGTATATCTAGAGAGGAGTACGAGATTATTGTGGTTGATGATGGTTCAATCGATAATACCTGTGAAATTGTAAAGAGTTACCCTGTAGTCTTGATTCAGCAGCAGAATCAAGGCCCGGCATCAGCCAGAAATAAGGGTGTACAAAATGCTTCAGGAAGCATTTTGATATTTACTGATTCTGATTGTGATCTTGACCGCAACTTCCTGGAAAGAATGGTTTCCTCCATTGAACAGGGTAACGGGATAGTTGGAGTGCAAGGTTGTTACAAAACCAGACAAAAAGCGTTTATGGCACAATTTGGACAGACTGAGATTGAAACAAGGTATAAAATTATGGCTAAAAATAAATATATAGATTTCATTGGGACATATGCAGCAGCCTATAAGAAAGATATCTTTCTGGAACATGGTGGGTTTGACACAGGATTTTCATCGGCATCAGGAGAGGATACTGAATTTTCATATAAATTACATAGAAATGGTAATAAAATGATATTTAATCCATTGGCGTTCGTTTATCATCAGCATCCTTCTAAATTAAGCCATTATCTTAAGACCAAATTTCATAGAGGATACTGGAGAGTAAGGCTATATAGAAAACACCCTAAAAAGATTGTTAAAGATTCTTATACTCCTCAGTCCTTAAAGTTTCAGGTTTTAAGTATCCCACTTATTTTCTTCTTTGGGATTTTATCAGTATTCAATAAATTGTGGACATTCCCTTTGTTTGTTATACTTGTCTCGTTCTTATTGTTTTCAATACAATTTCTAACACTATTTCAAAAACAAAAATCTTTGAGAAATATTTTAATTCCGGTTGTTTTGTTTTTGAGGGCGACATCTTTGTTTTTCGGGATGATTTTTGGTGTAGTTGATGGGCTTTGGTCATTCATCTATACATCCTTTATTAATAGATGTAGTAAGTAGCTTCTTTCATTGGGTTTTGTCAAGTTAATCTCTATTTCTTGAATGTATCATTAACTTTCGTGATATGGGATTATACATAACTCGATATTTCTTAAGTAGTGTAACCATAGTACCAGAAAAGAATTTAACATTCATTTTGCTTAGAACAGATGGAAAAACACTCAAGTAAAGTAAAAAAAAATCCAGTTCAAAGAAGGGTCGCTGTTGGTGACTTCCAGATCGACCTTGAGGAGAAGGCTGCCATAAACGAAGTGCTTGATGCTGGCAGAATATCCGAATGGAAGAAAGTTGCAGAATTTGAGAAGCTCTTTGCTGATTACATTAACACTGAATGCTGTGTCGCTGTGAATTCCGGTACATCTGCCCTTATAGTAGGAATGTCGGCATTAATAAATGATTTTCGGTTTCCAAAGGTGAAGAAAGGCAGTAAGGTAATAACAACACCCTTGACATATATTGCTACAATAAATGCGATTGTGTTAGCAGGCATGGAACCGGTTTTTATTGATGTTGACTTAAAAAGGTTCTCCATACTGCCTCAGAAGATAAGAGAACATTTGGAAAATGTAAATGATCCGGAGAATTACTCTATCATATTGCCAGTACATCTTATGGGGTATCCATGTGACATGGATGAAATAAACAGTATTGCAGTGGAGTATGAAATGGTTGTCATTGAAGACTCTGCTCAAGCTCACGGTTCACTCTATAAAGGACAAAAGACGGGGTCACTTTCCCTGCTTTCAATTTTTTCTTTCTATATCGCACACAATATTCAGGCAGGTGAGATGGGGGCAGTGGTAACTGGTGATAAGGTCCTGGCAGGCCTTATAAGAAAGCTAAAGGCTAACGGGAGGGTATGCGATTGTTCTGTTTGTACAAGACCGAATGGTTATTGTCCCTATTTCCCACAAGAGGATGGTGATTACGACCCTCGTTTTGTTCACGATGTTATAGGTTATAATTTTAAGATAATGGAGTTTGAGGCAGCGCTGGGGGTAAGTCAATTGAAGAAAGCAGATATTATATTTGAACAAAGACAAAATAATGTACGTTTTCTTAATGAACACTTAAATAAATATTCAGATGATCTGCAATTACCCGAATTCTCAAAAAACGTTAGTTATTTAGCGTATCCAATTGTAGTAAAGGAACGCAGCCGATTCTCTAGAAAGTATTTACGAGAAAAACTGGAGAAAAATGGTATTGAGAGTCGGCCTCTCTTCGGTTGCATACCTACCCGACAGCCGGCATATAATTATCTTAAAAGGGAATATGAGGGTAAAATGCCTAATGCTGAATATATTGGGAAGAATGCTTTTTACATTGGTTGCCATCAGTATCTTGATCAGGTAGATCTTAAGTACATAGTTGCCACTTTTGACATGATACTCTCTTAGTCATATAAAGCTGATATTCTTTATGGCGGTAGAATCAATAGAAGAATAGGCGGATAATTTCTGAACTAGACCGCTCGTTATGCGAGTATAAGTAGTCTAAGGCAAGGTGTGTGTAGATCATACTTACGTATGCCTGTCAATGCCACCATTTATTGGGTGCATTATGACAATATATCAATATATATGGTAAGAACATGCTAAAACGTTTACGAAGAAAAAAATTAGTTCTTGCGGGAGGGGATTTCCTCTTAATCATCGCATCTTTCTATCTGTCATATGCAATAAGACATGGGGCGTATATAAATGTGCTTTTTAGTTATACTGTGGCCTTGGTTTTTTCTGTCATCGTATTCATTTCCCTTTTTTATATTGTTGATGTTTATAATCTTGAACGTAAGTTGTACAGAATTAATTATTTACTCAGACTTGCTGTTGCAATAATAATCGCAAATACCGTTATTGCTGTTGCGCTATATTTCTTTGATCCATTGAGATACAGCAGGGCAGTTATAACCTTGAATTATCCTATCATATTCTTGCTTTTGTTTTTCTGGCGTTATATTTATGAAGAGTTCTTTAGACATGAAAGAGCACCTGTGAGGGTATTGATTGTAGGTGCCGGTACGACAGGTAAAAAAATGTGTGTGGATTTGGATAAATATGACTACTTTAAAGTCATCGGGTTTTTAGATGATGATGAAGAAAAGAAGGGATTAGTTATTGGATCTACGAAAGTTATTGGAGATACAAACATGCTTATGCCTTTAGTAGAAAACAATAAAATTGATATCGTGGTAATTGCTGTTACTCATGGGGCTTCACCTCTGCTTTTAACAAAAATAATGAACGCTAAATTTAATGGAGTGGACACCTATGATATGCCTACATTCTATGAGCATATTACAGGGAAAATTCCAATATTGCATATAAGTGACAGTTGGCTTGGTTATGCTGATTTTTATGGAATAAGGAAAAATGTATATAATACGAAGGGAAAGGTAATTCTGGACATGCTCATTGCTGTGTTGGGAATCGTAGTATCGCTTCCACTGATGATTGTTTCCGTAATGGCTATAAAGATGTGGTCAAGAGGACCTGTCTTGTTCTTGCAAGAAAGGGTTGGGAAAAACATGAAAATATTTAAAATTGTGAAATTTAGAACTATGGAAAATGGGAGAGAAAATGAAAGAAATTTTGCAGGCCTAAAAAATGATCCAAGAATTACTAAAGCAGGTTTGGTTTTAAGGCTCTTCAGGATAGATGAAATTCCTCAATTATGGAATGTGTTAAAAGGAGAGATGAGTGTTGTTGGTCCCAGATCTTTGATAAAAGAAGAGGTTGATGTGTTTGCAGATAAGGTGCCGTATTTCTCACTCCGGCACTCAGTAAAGCCTGGAATAACTGGCTGGGCACAGGTTAACTATAAGCATGGGGTAGAAGTTAAGGATGCTTCAGAAAAACTACAGCATGACCTTTTCTATGTAAAAAATCTTTCACTTATGCTAGATTTGCACATCATTATAAAAACGTTAAAGGTGGTGTTATTTGGAAAAGGAGCAAGGTGATGAGATAAGAAATGTTCATTATACGTAGTGTGCTACCATTAATGATGACTGAACATGTTAAGAGACTGTGAAAGGTGTCAATTAGCACCGACAGGCATATAAGTAAGTGACAAGGAATTTTTATTGGGGGTTATAATATTATGGATAAAAAAGATATCGACAAAGACATTGTGGCGCGTGGTATGGAATCAGCGTTTGAAGATGCTGCGAGAAAACACATTAAGAACAGTGAGTCGATTTCGTATAAGTTTGACAGAGACACAGGAGAAAGTATGGCAATGCGGGGGGGGGCAGGAGATAGACCAATCAGAACTGGGAGCAATAGTCGGTCAAACTGTAAAAGCAAAAGAATATTTTAATAATAATCCAAGAAGGTCAATGACCGGTGGTTATGATGACGTTTACAAGCAAGTGATTAGATTGCTGCCGACTGGGAAGAAACACTTAAAGGTATTAGATGTAGGTTGCGGTATAGGTAATTTTGTGTATAGACTGGAAGAACAAAACTATACGAACGTAACAGGTGTAGACTTTGCTGAAACATCGTTAGGAATTGCAAAGAAAAGAACACCGAATTATAACCTTTTTCTGCACGATCTGACAAAACCATTACCTTTTAAAGATGATTCATTTGATGTTGCTGTTTGTTTAGATGTTATACAACACACTAAAAACCCCTTTGAAATATTAGAAGAAGTAATAATGGTTAGCAGGCAGTCCATCATAACAATCCCCAATGGTGTCTGGGCTGAAATTAGAACTATTTTTAAACCACAACTAATTTCTAAGAGTACTCCGGATTTTGTATACCCCACAGAGAATTGTTTAAGAAATGCCATCCATTATTTACTGGGGAATGTTGACAAGTGGCAATATCATTATGGTAGATTTGGTTTTATAAGAAGGATATGTCCACGATTGTTAAGCTCCAGGTTTATTGTCTCACTTTTAAAAACTGGGTGAAATGTGGTTTGGTGTAGGGTGGCTGGGTCTTATTCTTGTGATCATAGCTTTGCTATGCCGTTAAATAGGAGTGGTTTTAAATGTTAAAGAAGAATATCTCCTTATGATGGCATAGATGGTGTTGAATGTAATGTTGCTTCTATAACAACTGCACGAATTTTCCTTCTCTTGAGATTTTTGAAATTCTCCAAGAACGAGGAACCCAATTCCTGATATAGTTGTCTCCATAATAGCACAGTAGGACGAGATGAAGGGATATATCCTGATTTTGTACTCCGTCTGAGTATGAAAAAGACACTTGCCGTTTACTACTAAATTTTAATCTTGCTTACGGGCGGGGCGGTACGAGGTTACTGCCTTCTTATAAGGGCATGGGTATTATGTTTTGGATTTGTACAATTAGCGTAGTATGCATGGTTGGTAGTGCCGTTTATTACAAACCGTATTTAGGTATTGCATTTGTAATTATTTCCATACCATTTGAGGGGTACGTAATCAGTGATGACATTTCAATTTATCCTATAGAAGTAGTTCTGGCTATTCATATTTGCATTTGTCTCTATAAGCTTGTAGTGTGCAAGGAGAATTATTTTAGGAATACAAAGTTAGTTTATTGCTTTCTTCCTTTTATGTTGTGCATTCTGCTATCTACTTTCAAAACCATGGCATTTTCGTTATCAGTAAAGGAAATTGTTCGTTGGTTAGAACTTATTGTTGTTTATATATTAACAATAAATCTGATGAATGACGAAAAAAAACTCAGAGTGATTTTGTATACTATGATTTTAACTACTATTATGGTTTCTATATATGGAGTCTTTGACTATTTAATTGACGTTAGGCCTTCAATACCTGGGTGGGAACGATGGGATCATCGAGCAAACTTCCCTTTTGGCTGTCCGAACGCATTGGCATGTTATGTTAACTTATCAATACCTGTTGTCATTAGTATGTTAATAGCGGGTGTGTTATTGAGGGAGCGAATTGTGTTAGGTTTCTGTGCTGTGCTATCAACCGTAACCTGTTTTTTGACAATTTCCAGAACAGGTTGGTTGACATTTTTCTTGGCATTAATCATTGTTTTTATTTTGACTAAACAAAAGAAAAGAGTTGCCGCTTACTTAGTGGTATTCCTTTTAGTATCAATCATTATTTTCTTTTCATTTTCTATGAAAGATTCCTCCAGGGATAGAGATTTTACCATGGATAGATTAACATTACAAACGGCACTAGAGGGTTTAGGAGGTAGAGCGGAATGTTATTCAATAGGATTTAAGATGGTTAAAGATGACTTGGTTTTTGGAATAGGAACTGGTAACTATTCTATACTCATTAAGAAGTTTACTACAGTTCGTCAATTTGTACAGAATAACTTACACAACCTATATCTGCAAATATTTATTGAGACAGGATTGGTTGGTTTATGTGCCTTTGTTTTCTGGCTAACAGGCATTCTCAGGTTTATATTGAGTTCTCTGAAATCGTTAGAGAATTCCAGGAATTATGGACTTTATATTGGATTAATTGGAGGTGTAATTGCTTATTTATTCGCTAATTTTGTTAACGTCTTAACGGTTCATGGTATTCATCTTCAATGGGGTATAATATTAGGGCTTGCTGTTGTATTAACACAATCCAGGGAGTCGGAAACGTGCCCAAAGGCGGCTTAATTACTCGTACAAGGCGGAAATTTTCTATAGGTTTTATCAAGCATTATGGCTTGACATTAGGTTCAGAGCTTCTTCACAGGCCTTTTGTGGCTGAAACAACCTGTCATAATTTGTTTTAAGGAAGACTTTTGTGAAAAGGCATTTACTTTCATAATGAAACTGGAGTTAGATTCTTGATGTGTACAATTTGCGTAGTATGTATACTTACTGGCATTATTTTCTACAAGCCGTATTTAGGTATTGCATTCGTAATTATCGCCATACCATTTGAGGGAAGTATGCACTTTGATAGTATTTCAACTTATCCTATAGAAGTAATTATCGCTATCATTGTACTTATTTGCGTAATTAAGCTTATAATGAGGAAGGAGAATTGTTTTAGAAATACCAAGTTGGTGTTCTTCTGTCTCCCTTTCATATTCTGGCTCTTCCTCTCTTCCGTGAAATCTATAGAATTATCACTGGCGATAAAAGAGATTGTGCGTTGGTTGGAGCTGTTTATTGTTTATTATTTAACTATAAATTTGGTAAATGACGATAAAAAGACAAGAGTAATTATGTATACTATGTTTTTAGCAACAGCTACGGTCTCTGTATGTGGAGCTATCAGTCATTTTTCAGGTGCTCCAGATTTATATAAAGGAAGGCCCGGGGTTCACGTTTTTTTTGGACATCCAAATGTATTAGCAGGTTATGTTAACTTAATAATACCCGTACTTTTTGGTATGTTGCTAGCAAGTGCCTTTTTATGGGAGAGGATTGTGCTATGTACTTTTGTTGTAATATCGACAATGACTTGGTTCTTAACATTTTCAAGATCGGCCTGGCTTGCGTTAATTATGACGATGATACCTTTCTTCTTTCTGGCGAAGAAAAAGAGACGAGGTATCTTTCTCTCGGCAATATTCTTTGTTATTCTTGCTGTTGTTCTCTTGTCTTTTTCCTCAAATGTTAAAGATGATCTGGTAGAAAGATTACTGTCAAAAAATGCTACTTTAGAGAATAGACTTTTGAGCTACTCAATAGGGCTTGACATGGTAAGAGATAACTTGATGTTAGGGATAGGAATAGGCAACTATCCTTTGCTTATTGAGAAGTTTACCGCATCAATGGACCTTCCTTCAGTATACTTTTTTAGACTTAATGATCTCCACAACCTGTACTTGCAAATATTTGTTACTATGGGTTTAATGGGTTTGTCATCTTTTGTTTATTGGTTGATATGTATCTTCAAGTATCTAATAAATGCCTTGAAATCGTTAGAAAGATCCAGGGATTATTATCTTTTCGTTGGCTTAATGGGAGGGGTAATTGTTTATTTAATTAATAATCTTGGAAATGTTTTAACGGTACATGGTATTCATCTCCAATGGGGCATAATATTAGGGCTTGCAGTGGTATTAACACAGTTCAGGGAGTCAGAAACGTGTCCAAAGACGGTTTAATTAATCGTGCAAGGCAGAATATCTTCTATAAAATTCTGTCAGAATCTACGCGGATCTTACCAGCGCTTCTGTTCATATATATAGCAAGGAAGCTGGGTGATGAAGATTTTGGC
>Ga0233429_1000961_pt1 | contig 39232 bp, 39 predicted proteins | sample SI_118_April2016_3_FD_179879 | JGI IMG/M metagenome (GOLD analysis project Ga0233429, IMG submission 179879) | Seawater microbial communities from Saanich Inlet, British Columbia, Canada - SI_118_April2016_135_MG | ecosystem: Environmental > Aquatic > Marine > Inlet | place: Canada: British...
TTAAATGCTGAAGTGTAGGTTGTGCGTTTTTTACTCATATTTTTTTACTCCGAATTGTTGGGTTAAGTTTAACTCGTTCGAAATAAGAAATCTTAAATTGTTGTCTTAATTTGTTGGGGCACTATAAAATCAATTCTTGTGCAGAAACGTCCCATTTAATTGTTAAATTACTTATATCTTTGTACGACAGTCCAATATTGCTTATTGATTGATGTATTTTATCAATCCACTCTTTTTCATACCATTTTATCTTGATGACCACTTTAATACTGGGATTCATGTGTGCAAATTTACCAACTACTCCATGCACCTCGTTAAATAATTTTGAAAATCCAACTCCTGACCATTTTCCATCTGTCGTCATTATTCCAGATGTGTATAAAAAAGAAAACAACACCACTGAATGCTCGCTACACTTAAACATATCTTTATTAACCATATCAACAAGATTATCTATTTTTATCGATCCTGTCACTTTTACACGTTCTTTCTCAATATAACCTACACTCAATAAAAGATTTTTAAAATGATGTACGCCAACAAACAACATGCTTCCGTAATATTTTCTAGCCTTCAATGAATAAAAAGACTTATTAATCCTTGATGATAGTCTTTTGCTTAAACCAATTGCTTCTCTATGCATACAATAGAATGGATAGCTTCCATTTGATAAAGCTTTCTCCCAGTTTATATTTCTTCTATACAGCATGCCACACGACATAACACAATCCATATGCATAAACCGCATTATTTTTGGCAATATTCTACGAATATAAACCAATCCTATTTCGCTTGGAAGTATCAACGTATTATTTGAATTATTATTTTTAAATAAATGGGAAACCCTATACTCAGAAATCCCAGTTAACTTATCCTGTATGCCTATGTCTAAGCTGAAAATAGATATTCTTTTTGTGCTGCATAATGCTTTAATATCTTCTCTAAATCTTTCAATATCAAGAATAAGGACATTCAAACCAACATCACTTAAACATACCACTTTTATATTATTAGCCACATATCTAACAATTAAATAATCAAATATAGTTAGTCTAAGAGAATAAGAAATAATAACTTTAAATAAAATACTTATAAACATAATTTACTAAAATAAAAGGGTCAAGATAACTTAAGCGACTCTTTTCTAAAAATTCTAAGCAAAACTCTATAAATATTTTTCTTGCAATTATTAAACCTAAATTCGCATTCTTTTAAGTGTAAATTAAACATATTTTTATCCATTCCTTTAAACTTCACTAATCTGTTTTTAGCATAACCCCAGAATGATTCAATTCCATTAATATGAGAATTGCCTCTGGCAAATTCATTCTTACCATGATGCACTCTAAAATGCTTCTTATAGTTTGTATTATAAGACTATCTTTGTGTCCAAGTTTGTCAGACCACTACAGTCTGGTACTATTTCTGTATAAACTTCATTACCGCGTTTTAACAAGCCAAATACTATTGTTTTACCTCTGGCGCCACGGCCGCGTTTTCCGCGAACGCACCGCACCCGAAGAGCAGTCCCTGCGCCAAAATAACTTTCATCAACTTCAATCTGACCAACTAGCGGGTCAGATTGAAGTAAAGACAATTCCAAGATCCTAAGTCTAATAGCAGTTAAATATTTATTAACTGTTGGTCTTGATATTTTTGTTAAATGAGAGATTTGAGTTGCACTCAAATCCTCAGAAAATAATAAAATTATTTGTCTAAATTTAGCCTTAGAAATACGTGAACGAATCACATACTTGTTTTTTACTTTCATGACAGTACTTTAACAGTTTTTTAAACATGCTTAAGTTGTTTTGACCCTAAAAAATATTTTCTACCATGTTGTTCTACCACCATCAATTGCAACAATAGAGCCATTCAAATAACTTCCAGCATCACTCAACATTAACAACAATATTCCCTGGTATTCATTAGCTTCTGCTAATCTATTCATTGGTATTCTAGATGAAACCTTTTGTATAAAATCATCCGGCTGTCTATTATTTACACCGCCTAGACACATTGCATTGCATCGAATATTTTTATCTGGCCAATATGTCGCTAAGTATCTTGTAAGGCCTATAATCCCTGTCTTTACTACAGAATAAGTAACTGGCTTAACTAATTGCTGTTGCTCTGACAAGCCATCTTTAGAGTAAAGTCTTTGATCTGGCGATATCAGCCCCAAATCAGATGAAATATTTACGATAACTCCGCCTTTCAAGTTTTTAGAAATTTGATAACCATAATGTTTTGCACACAAAAATGCCCCAGTTAAGCCAACAGCTATATCTTTATTCCAGTCATCTAACTGGAAATTTTCCAATCTAGAGAAATTTTTTACCAAATTTTCCTCTATTTTTGGATTGTTGGCAGCATTATTAACTAGACCATCAATTTTTCCATATTTACCAACTATAAGCGATGTATTTGACTTAATTTGTGATTCATCCGTTATGTCTACCGCATATCCAGAGGCTTTAACTGAATATTTTTTATTTAACTTATCAGCCATCTTCTCCACCACATCTTTAGATAAATCTAATAGAATCGGATAACCGCCATAAGTCGCTATTATTTCAGCATGTTTTTGCCCCAAAAGACCAGCAGCTCCAGTAATTACAATTACCCTCCCTTCAAGACTAAAAATATTTTTCAAATCTCTTAAAAAGATCAAAATACTCCCACAGTTTGCCCACCATCAACAACCAATACTGAGCCAGTAATAAATTTTGCCCTTTCTGAGCAAAGAAATACTGCAGCATCGGCCATTTCTTCTACAGTGCCAAAGCGATTCATTGGCACTGTAGATCTAATAGTCTTTTTTACTCGATCTGGGTTTTCTTTAATTTTTTTATCCCATGACCCGCCGGGAAAAAGTACATTACCTGGCGCTAGGACATTAATACGTACTTCTGTTGCTAATTTTCTAGCCATATTTTTAGATAGTGCCAATACGGCAGCTTTTGCTGTAGAATAATCAACTGGCGCCCCAAATGCTTCTATCGCTGTAATTGATGATATAAATAGCAAGCATCCCTTTGAACCCCTCAACATTGGTAGAAATGTACGGGCAGTATGCAATGCAGACTCGAAATTATTATCCCAAATTTTTTTCCATTGATTATTATCAGGCAATGGGTCTGAAACACTGTGGCCATCTCCTATATTTGCCACAACAATATCAACCTCACCCCAATTTTTTTTTATATAGTTACTCAATACTACAAGTGATTCTGGATCAGTACAATCACATTGATTTGCTATAACCTTATCCTCTCCAAACTCTTCAATAAAAGATGATTTAGTTTGATAAAAAGATTTTGACCCTCTGGAAACAATACAAACTTTAGCACCTTCTCTAAGAAATCTATACGCAATAGCTGATCCAATCCCTCTAGACGCTCCTGTAACCAATACTCTTTTATTTGTCAACCCAAGGTTCATTTTTATTTCTTTTTCATTTCAATACAAACAAGGTCAGCCAATCCTTTTGATTCAAGAAAAGAAATCCAACAATCATTTACTTTTTTATCTAAAAAACCTATCTTACCATTGCCAGATGGTTTTTTGTCACGCAACCACATCATTGTATTAGACAGATCAAAATTCTGCCTAAACGATATTTTGATATTTGAAAATCCTGAAAGCTTAGATATTTTTTTTAAAGTTTTTCTATCAAAATACCATAAATGTGCTGTACGAAAGAAAAATTTATTACAGGCTGTCGTATCAAGCTTCATAATAATATCATCAAGGTTATTTGTCTCTAAATACATCACCCCCCCTGTTTTTAACAACTTAAATGCATCCTTAAGGTATTGAGTTGGATATTCAACATGTTCTAACACACCAAATGAGACAATAATATCTACCTTCCCCCGATAATCATTCAAAGCATTCTTTGCACTTGAAAACACTTGGTGACCACGCTTTATTAATGAATTATGATACCCTTTAAATGGTTCAATACCAATTGTTCTATTTGATAACCCATAAACTAAATCAAGAAAAGAACCTCCACCACAGCCATAATCTAATACTACTTTATCTCTAAATTTACTTGCAGATATTTTTTGTAATCTAGGTGGCTGCTCATTGTCATGCATCTGAACATAATCAGATACTTCTGATGTCTCATTGTAAGAATTTCGATATTCATCTGATTGATAATAATCAATTGTTAACTGATTATTCAATAATCGCACTAATCCACAACCATTGCATTTAACAACCTTATATTTATTTTGTGATTCTGTACCAAAAACTCCATCACGAATAACTCCACTATAAACAATACTGTATTCTTTTGATTCACATAAGTTACAATTTGTCATGAACTACCTCTATTTGTATTTTTAAAATATTTTTTTTAAAAGGGGGTTTTATCTTGCCTCCATCCTTTTAAGAAATACCTCTTCTGTCATAATATTACTATTAAAAGATATTGAAAATATTATATATTTAGCAATATCATCTGGATTCAAAAAGGTCGTATAATCCTGCCCTTTTGTCGCCATTCCCATTTTACTTTGTGTTGATGAGGGAGATATATAATAACTTCTCACATTAAATCGCTTCAATTCATCATGTATGGCACGTGAAAAACCTAACAAAGCATGTTTTGTGGCACAATAAAGGCTAGTGCCACCAAATCCAAAATATGCAGAAGATGAACCAATATTTACAATTCTTCCCCACTTTTTCTTAGACATATATTTAGAAAATTCCCTAGTAAATATAAATGCTGATCTAAAATTTATATCCATCACTTTTGAGTATGATTTATCATTAATAGTAAACAGATCTTCATTAGGAAAAATACCTGCAGAGTTAATTAAAATATCAATACCTGAAAAACTTTCTTTTGCATATTTAATAATATTATAAACATCCTTTTCATTTGACAAGTCACCACTATACGCTTCAACTCGTACATCATACTGTTTACATATGTCAACAATCAGTTGAAGACTAGAATTAGTTGTTGATGTTAAAAATAAATCACACCCCTCTTTTGCTAAACTAACAGCAATCACCTTGCCAATTCCCCCTGTAGCGCCTGAAATAAATGCGCACTTTCCTTTTAAATTATCAGTATTTATTTTCACAGCCTATCCTGCATAGTTCTATTTAAATATATTCTTATACTCTGGATTTTTTTGAATTAAATATTCCAAAAAATCAACATCACTTATCTCATCAATCTCATGGGAAGTATTCGTGATAAACGCTTTTACTTTATCTCCATGAATTATACTGCACTTACTAATCATTTTAGACCTCACAATATCGATATAGCCATTTGCATCATAAGTTACTGGGAGCGATTGTCTTGCAATATTTGAACTCTCAATGTCACTATTACCATTGCATATACATTTGAATACATCGTTTTCAACTTCAAATGTCTTGTATGATGACTCTGACATTTTATGACATGACCTAAGTGCACTATAGTCACTACAAATAAACTCTTTGATAGCTTTGTCAAGAATCTTAGGGTCTCTAAAAGGTGTTGTTGGACGCAAATGAATAAAATATTCAGGTACAAAATTCTCATTCTTTTGAAGCCAATCAATAGCATGTTTAAAAAACTCTAAATCAGTTGCTAAGTCTCCAGAAATATTCTTGGGCCTAATAAATGGAGTTTCAGCCCCATAATTTCTTGCTATTTTGGCATACTCTTCCGAGTCTGTAGAAACTATCACACGATCTACAAGAGTTGATTTTAATGCAGCGGCAATTGAATAAGCGATTAATGGAATTCCATCTATGTGCTTAATATTTTTATTTGGCACTCCTTTTGATCCACTCCTGGCTGGTATCAAGGCAACAATATTGTTCATTTAAAATAAATTCATTGTAATTCAACCAGCTCTATATATGTACCTTCTGGAGCCTTACAAAAAGCAACTCTAACACTACCATCTTGGGATATCTCTGGTGTAGAAATAAATTCAATTCCATCATTTGTAAAATCACTATAAATTCTATCTAGATTGTCAACGGTAAAAGCCAAATGTGTTGGCCCTGTATCATTAATAGATCTTTTTGAAATATTTTTTTTATGGGTATAAAAATCTAACAATTCAATCATTTGCTCATTCTTCAGCACCATTTTAACAGTTGTAACCATTATTTTTTTCATGCCTAGAACCTTATCAATAAAGTGACCAGACTCATCCATGTGCTTAATTACTTTAAACCCTAACTTCTTTTTATAAAACCATAATGATTTACTCAAATTATTAACAACAATGCCTGTGTGCCTGATTTCTTTAATCATATTGTTATGGAAAATATTTTTTAATCCAATTAAGTTGGCTTTTAAATATAGAAACCCCTTCTTCATCACGATATGCCTGCATAATAAAAGGACCTTTATAATCCAATTCTTTTAATTTTTTAAAAAACTTTTCAAAATCAGCATTACCCTCTCCCAAAATAACTGGGCCTCCACCTAATGTCCTATCTTTAATATGGATATCTGTAATTTTATTCCCATAAGCTATAAGTTCTTCATCAGAATCGAAGTCTAGCGCAGCACTATTACCGATATCGTAATTAACTGTAATATTTTTTGAATTCAATCTGTTTAACAATCCAACAAATGGTTGTGGGGGCAGATCAGTTTCTAAAGACAGATTAATACCCTCTTCTTCAATAATTGGAATAAGTTTTGTTATTTGCTCAATAAAGCTATCAGTCGCCTCTTTTGTTTTTAAGCTAGATTTATCAACACAAGGAATAACAATATCTGTTATTTTTAATATTTTGGCCGCTTCTAACAACCTTTCCAGAACATGAACACTTTCTTGTACAACCTTATTATCATTTGAGTGCAATGGTGCTTCCATGAAATAATCAGCGCAAATAGTTTGAACTGATACGCCAGTATCTTTAATAGTGCTGGCTATTTCACTAATGCCATTTGTTTTTAATAATGGATTTTCTTCTGCATCGTTAAAATCTAAGATAAATTCAATTAAATCCAGTCCATATTCCCTAGCTACCTTAAACTCATCTTTCCACCTTCCAATAGGAAATGCTTGGTATCGACCTTGATATTTGGGCACTAAACGCCCTTGCATTACTCCAATTTTGTTTTTCATGCACTATTTACCTATTTCCAATCAAGATGTTGACGAAGATTATTTGCAATAGGTACTTCCTCCTTAATAGCTTTCTTCACACCATCACCCATAGCTTTTTCAATTTTACGTACTGCGCCAACTAACTGCTTAAACCCTGCAGGCTCAACAGATGCAGATTGATCCGAACCGTACATAGCACGATCTAATGTTATATGCCTCTCTAGTGAGGTAATTCCAAGTGCAGCAGCAGCATTGGAAATAGCCAAACCAACTTCATGGCCACTATAACCAACATCACATTTATACCTATCTCTTAATGTATTAATAATATTAAGGTTAGCATTTCTATCTTTCATTGGATAAGTAGATACTGCATGCATTAGTTCAAATGAGCAACCCTCCTGTCTAAATATCTCAACTGCCTTATCAATATCTAAATATGTTGTCATGCCAGTAGATATAAAAGTATGCTTTCCTTCTTTTGCAACCATTTTAAGCAAATCTTCGTAAACAATCATAGCTGAAGCAATCTTGTTATATTTACAACCAAATTGTTGTAAAAAAAATTGACTATTTAAATCCCACGCAGAAGCGAACCATTCAATATTTTTTCCTTTGCAGTATTGCTCAATTTCTTTATATTCATTAACACCGAACTCCAGGCCAATTTTTTGCTCACGTTGAGTAGTGCCCCAATGGCTTTCTCTTGGAGAGTCTAAAAATTTTTGAGTATAAACTTTATCAAGATCACGCTTTTGAAACTTAACTGCATCACAACCAGATTCAACCGCTACATTAATCAATTCTTTACAAATTGACATATCTCCATTATGATTAATTCCTATTTCTGCTACTATAAAAATTGACATATTTACCTTTTTTAATATTATTTAAAATAAAATCTTAATAAAATCTAACTCTAACACACTCTCCAGCAATTCCCTAACAGCGCCATTGCCTCCTTTTGCAGTTAAAACAATCTTAGAAATTTCTTTAATTTTTATATGACTATCTGAAGGACATGCTGTATAACCACACAGTTGCATAGCCTTATAGTCATTTAAGTCATTACCAACATACATAATATTACTTAACTTAAATCCATTCTTATTAGATAATTCTTTTAAAACTTTAGTTTTATCAGAAATACCTTGTAATACCGGTATTCTTAACTTTTTTGCCCGGGACTCTACTACTAGGTTTTTTTCTGTTGAGATAATATAAGCTGGTTTCTGTATTTTACGCAACACATCAAATGCCAAGCCATCTGCCCTACTACAACTAACAAATTCCTCTCCATTTTGACTAACATGTACTAAATTATTTGTTAACACTCCATCAAAATCAAAAATAATGGCATCAATTTTATTTATTGGAATACTTATTACTTTCAAAATTCAATCCTACAATCTATCATTGATAGGGGGGTCCTGTTAATACCACATTGGTTTATAATTATAGATACCTTAAAGCATATTTTTAATAGTTTTATCGGTAATTTTTTCTGGATTACTATCTTTTACTTCACTAATAATTAGCTCTGAATATTTTTGTAATGCATCTGAATTCAAAGAGGAAACATTTTTTTCAAATTGCAATTTTCTCAGTCTCATTACTTTTTTCGATACTACTGAATACTTCATCCTTTTCACAATCAACTCTTTGTATTCATCCTTACTAGTAGCTACATCAAACATGTTCAATGAATCACTAAAACACAAAAAATCACTATACCTCTCATCATTTGCCTCATCAAACAATGGATAAACAATGGCCTTACCAGCAATTGCAGCCTCTAACAATGCCGTTGAACAAAAACCAGTTACAACATCCGACTCTAAAATTAATTTTTGTGCATTATTACACGATGAATCTCCATATATTTTTAAGTTACTTATATTAAAAGCATCCAGGTCATTTAGTAGCTTCTCAGTCTCTTTCCACCCAACCCCTTTATGTTTAATTACAAATTCAATTCCTGGATTTTCAACTGACAATTCAACAAAAGAAGTATGTACTTTATCATGTAACTTATGCCATCCAAAATTTTCTTTACGATTTGTAAAAATAGCGTTGAATGAGGCAAAGTGAAATAACACAATACGTTTATTATTATTCCTATTTTTTTTACTTTTTGTATCAGAGATATACTTGTCCATTCTCAATGAGCCTAATGCATGTATTCTATCTGAATTAACCCCACTGTATTTGTCGTATATACCCTTTATAATTTTATTATGAAATACTATTGATGTGCCAACAAATTCAATCTTATTTAAATACTTAGCCCACTTTACAAAGTCTACATATAAATCCTTATTTACAATAAGATTTTCTCTATGAAATACAATGTAAGGATAGCCTAATTTTACTGATACCGCACCCCAGTCTAAATCTTGATTATAAAATAATCCAGCACTAATTATACAATCAATGTCTTTTTTAAGGAAAATTTCCTTAAGTAAACGTGACAAATATTTTCTTACTCTTTCTCTATCTATATAAATTGAAGAATTAGCAGATGGAGCATTAAATTGATCTCTTAAGTTTCGATCTTTGTAAGCATGAAAAATTCTAGTCTGCCATTTATATGGCATCTTATATACTTTAAAGCCAGATTGTGCCAGAACTTCCAAATCACCGCGAAACCTATTAACATTTAGTGCTAGTATAGTTATTCCATTACTCTGAACAACCCTATCAGCCCTTACTTCTTTCATTAGAAAAATTATTGGATAATAGAAGGGCCACAATACAGCCTTATCCACGATAGTATTAACAATATATCCTAAAATAAATTCAAGTTTAGAGCGCATATTTATTACAAATCATTCTCAACTTTTTTACAACCTGGCTCTAAGAATCATAGCAAACCTCGATAAAGCTCTACGCTTCATCGAACTACAAGCCTCTTCTGGGTATATTTTTTTAGATTTTTTATTTGTTTAACTATTCTTATTGAGACGCCTTCTTGTCCATATAAGTTTGACCGTTTGTATTTACCATGCTTTAACTGAACTTTTACTTTTTTTACAATCTCTTCTTTTTTTGGCTTTACTCTTATAACTGCGTCAGAACACTCTCTTCCATCTTGCCTTGAACCAACAAGAACCACTGGAACACCTAAAAAAGATGCATCTCTAATAAAACTAGACGAATTGCCAATTGCACAAACTGCATTATCTAGCAGGGGTATGTATTCTTCAGGTTCAAAATTTTTATATGCACGAAGCTTAACATGTTTATTATCTTCTCTAAATCTACGTATAGCTTGTGATATACCATCTGAACCTGCATCAATATTTGGCCAGATTAATATTGTTTGTATATTAATTTTTTTTATGGCGCCAAGTAATTCTATCATTTGCTCTTCAGAACTACTACATTCTGTCGTAACAGGATGAAATAACACAAGAAGGTAATCTTTGGACAAGTCTAAGATTGACCCAACTCCCATATTTAATGATATATTAGAAGGAGTTAGTTTTGAATTAGATACTACATCTGCACTAGGACAACCGTACGAGAATACACATTCTTTATGTTCTCCCATTTGCACGATATTCTTCTCTGCTTGTTTTGTAGACGGAAAATGGTAATGCGCTAACTTTGTAATTGCGTGCCGTGCAGACTCATCAATTGATCCGGTAACCTCTCCACCCTGAATATGAATTAAACAAAGATTTTGATATACTGCAGCAATAGCTACACCAAGCGCTTCACTACGATCGCCTATCAATAATACAAAATCTGGTGAATGCTTTTGAAATACATTAGATAGTTCTATAACTGCAAGTCCAATTGATTTTGCCATAGTACTTGGCACTGACCCTTCAAGTTCAATATATATTTCCTCAGAAACACCAAAACCATCATTTTTCACTAAATCTACAGCCTTACCAAATCTGTCAAGCAACATTGTACCTGTACAAACTAAGTTTAATTCCACCCCTGAATCATTGCGCATTATATTTAAAACTGGTTTAAGACGCCCGTAATTTGCCCTATCTACCAAAACTGCGCTTATTTTTATAGGTTTATTCATGCTTATAATTTGATAAAATTGCTTTGCAATAAGAATTCAGCCCATTTTAAATCAATTGGTTCATCAATATTTACAATATGACGTTCAACTAAAAATGCTCTGGTTTTGTTGGTAATAATATCATTACTATGCAACAAGCAATTTTTAGTTATAGCATAACAAACACCATTTCTTGCATAAAGACTTTCTAACTGTTGGCGAGCTGTAATGTCTTTTCCTTTTTGGCTGTAATGACTCAATCTTCCATTCTGAATAGTTAACGCTTTTGCTGGATGACACTTAGTATCTAATGGACTAACACAAACCACTGAATCTGCATTATTCTCAATCAATTCTATACAAGTATTTTCAATATCTAAACTGGTTCTAAATGGCGATGTAGGTTCAATAATAAGCAGCATGTCAAATTCCACATTAAACTCTTTTTCTGCCTCTTTAAGAGCGTGTCTCATTGTGTCAATTGCTGTTGCACTATCATTACTCAAAAAATCTGGGCGCAAAAATGGAACTTGCAAACCATATCTTCTGCCCTCATCTGCATATCTATTTGAATCAGTAGAAAGTATTTTTATGTCTATCCAGTCTAATTCATTTAAACATTTAGCTGCTCTAGCAATTAACGAAATCCCTCCAAGAGTTTTCATATTTTTATCTTTAACCCCTTTACTGCCACTCCTAGCAGGAACAACAGCTAATATTTTTTTATCTAAAAACATTTTATTTATTTAAAAAATATATTATTTGCATGCCCAAGCTATATAACTCATTGGAAATGCTTTATTTGGCTTTACTAAATTTGATCTATATTTTTGATCCATTTCCTGTAAATACGGAAAGTGCTCATCATAAAACCATTTCTTTTTTTCTTTTCTAAGCTTTTCAGGTAAATATTCAAATGCATTTTGCCAAACATAAGCTATAACATCAAACACGCCAGTTCCAAATTTATAGCTATCAAACTCTAAACCATTTTTTTCAAACATAACCTTTAAGCCTTCGTGTGTGTACCTAATATAATCATATGGCATATGATGAAGTTCGCGAACTAAACCCTCAAAAATCAAACACTTCCCATTCTTTTTGAGTACTCTTGCAAACTCTTGAAACATCTTATCTTGGTTTTTTTCATGGTGAATAACATTTGGAACAATTACATAATCGACTGATTCAGATTTAACATCAACCAAATCACTAATTCCATTAACAAAATCTGGCCTCCATTTAATACACCTATCATCCCCTAGCCAAGACTCTTGCTCTCCCCATCTATTTTCATGACTGCCTATTACACAATCAATAGATACAGCCTTTTGTTTGTGAAAAATAGGCGCAAATAATGTCCAGCCACCGTAAAAATAAGCCCTTTCTAGAATTAAAACTGTTTTACCAGCGGGTATTGTTTTTGCCAAATCCTCTAATGAATCAAATAAAACCTTAAACTGTGGCCATTTTGTTTCTATTTGGTAAAATCTTTCTTTTAGAAAATCTACATGGCTCAATACACAATTGTTACCCAATTCATCTCTATCACTAAGATTGTTTGTTTTATATTTCATTTAACGCAACCACCTTTCCTTTGTTAGAGCTTATACGACATGCCTCAATTATACGCATCACATTAACACCCTCATCAACTGTACATTTATTTACCGAATGTCCGTCAATAATCTTAATAAATTCTCGTGCCACATCAATAAACATATCATTCCTTTCAAGATTAAAATTCTGCTCTTCCCAACTACGTTCCATACTTTTACTGTATCGAATTTGATTTGGATCAAAACTCCATTCTAGAGTGCCATTATCTCCAGTTACTGAAATATATTTCTCATGTGGACGGCCATATAAATCCAGATGAATAATAACCCGCAAGCCATTTTCATATTTTATTACTATGTCAACATTATCGTCAGTCTCTATATCAAGATTGCTAATCTTCTCAACACTAGCATAAACACTTTTAGGTAAGCCGAACATCCATATCATTAGATCAATAAAGTGACTCTCATCCAATAATGCACCACCACCTAACTCCTTGCTAGCCATAAAAAAATCTTGATAACGCTCCCATGGATGCCAGTCCGCTAAATGCGCACTCATAAAAAACTTAGCATGTAAAGGTTTGCCAACTTTACCATTTTTTAATTTTCTGCGAAATTCAACTAATGGCTGCCACCAACGATATGTGTAACCTAACAACAAACTGCTATTTAATTTATTTAATGAATTATAAAGTTCTATAGCTTCTTTTAAATCTCTTGTTAGAGGCTTCTCAAGAAGAATTGGGATATTTTTTTGCGCAACTACAATGCACTGCTCTTTATGAAACTTTGGCGGAGAGCAAACTATTACACCATCAAACTTATGCCAATACCGATCAATTTTCTCCAAGTTTATAAACTGGAAAACTAAAGACACTTCTTTAGAGGCATCAGACAACCTATCAACATTTGGGTCCATAGCTGATAACTTACAATTCATATTTGCCAAATTACTCAAATGACGCTTACCAACAGAGCCAACACCAAAAATCAATATATGTTTATGGGTCAAGATAACTTTAGAGGCTCTTTTCTAAAAATTCCAAGCAAAACTCTGTAAATATTTTGCTTACGATTATTAAATCTAAACTCACATTCTTTTAAGTGTAAATTAAACATCTTTTTATCCATTCCTTTAAATTTTACCAGTCTAGTTTTAGCATATCCCCAAAATGATTCTATGCCATTAATGTGAGAATTCCCTCTTACAAATTCATTCTTTCCGTGATGCACTCTAAAGTGCTTCTTATAGCCAAAATCTACAAGCCCATTATACCCACGCCAACCATCTGAATGAATAACACTCTCTACGCCAGTCTTACCCTTGATAATCCTTTGTAGAGTAGCACTTTTGCAATCTGGCACTATTTCTGTATACACTTCGTTACCTCTTTTTAACAATCCAAATACTATCGTTTTACCTCTGGCGCCACGGCCGCGTTTTCCGCGGACGCGCCGTGCGCCAAAATAACTTTCATCAACTTCAATCTGACCCACTAGTGGGTCAGATTGAAGCAAGGATAACTCCAAGATCCTAAGCCTAATTGCAGTCAAATATTTATTGACCGTTGGTCTTGATATCTTTGTTAAATGAGAGATTTGAGTTGCACCCAAATCCTCTGAAAATAACAAAATTATCTGCCTAAATTTAGCCTCAGAAACATGGGCATGTTTTACATACTTGTTTTTCACCGACATAACAACATATTATCATGATATTATGCCTCTAAAGTTATCTAGATCTATGTTTATTATTTGATGCCATTAACGCAATTTTATAGAAGTTCTTGCATAATCTTCCGGTTCAAATGGAAGTTCTATAAATAAAGGTACTGTTTTTCCTTTCCAATTATTTAATGCTTTTATTAACTCTATCTCATTAGTTGCCTGGATAGCTTCACAATTTAATCCACGTATGGCATCACACCAACTATCTACACCAATATTCACTGCTCGTTCTGTTTCCACATCATCTGGTGAGAAAGCTGCTACACTTCCATAACGACCATCAGTCATAAGCACAAAAACTATAGGTAATTGCTCTTTAACTGCGAACGATATTTCACCAAAATAAGGAGAAATTCCACCATCACCCATTACACATAGCACTGGATTATCTTTAGAAGATATTGATACGCCAATAGCAGTTGGTATAGCACTACCCATAAAACGCCCTATACTACTACCGCAGAATAAATTTGAACTCTTAGCTTTCCATATAGTCTCGCCAACAGTACAAAAGAAGCCTGTATCAAGTACCAAAATAGTCTCATCTACCATATTCTTCTGAAGTGCATTAAAAGCTTTAGCAGTTAGCCATTGTTCAGATAATAAAGCTTTATATATATCATATTTCTGTTTAGCAAGAATATCAGCACCCCAAGATTTACTTGCTAAACTCTCCAGTAGTATAGTAAATATACCACTCAAATCATTGTTAATAATAAGAAGATCTGGACCAAACCCCTCTTGTAAATCCAAACCAATATTATCAATCATAACCAATGGTACAGAGTATGATTCTATTTTAATTACCTCTGTATTCCTTAGTCCAATAGCTATAATCAAATCAGATTTATACAAAGCACTGCTTTCTGGTGAAAATTTAGTAACCTCACCAGTGATTACACCTGCAGAATAAATTGATGTCTCGTCATAACATCCCTTGGCTGCAGCTGTAGTCACAACTGGAACTTTTATTAAATTCCAATCAAAATTTAAACGTGCGGCCAAAGATCCTAAAATTAAACATGGGCATTTACTATTTTGTAAATACTCTTTTAATATATGTATATATTGCTTATCAATTGGTAATTTTTTATCTTCTATTTTAGGGCTATTGTCTTCAACCGTATTGAAATCACCTACAAGATCCAAATGCACTGGTCCTGGAGGATCTTTTTGGGCCTTTCTCAATAATCGAGATACAACCCCTTTATCACTTGAAAATCCATATGCCTTACACACAGATTGGCAAATTAACTCATGATTCAGCCTCTTGTGTGTTTTAAATAATGGAGTATCTTGTGAATAAGATTCACTAATAGTTAACGCAGGTCTATTCTCATAATAGTTCGATACAATACCCGGCATTAAATTAATAAATCCAGGTCCTTTTATTGTAATAGCTGCAGCTCTACTAATCCCATCTCGGCAACATGATCCAGCCATAAAGGCAGCTGCGGCTTCATGACTCACGGGATAATATTCAACACCTGCACGTTGCAAGCCAGCAATTAATTTTAAACTAGCGCCACTGCCAGTAATTCCAAATGCATATATTATGCCACTATCAGTAAGATTTCTGATAAGTTTTTTCACAATACCATTTCATTTATTTTTAAAAAAATCAAGAATCCTAGAACAGGAAAAATCCACAACCTTATTCACGGCATCAGGGCAAAATCCGCCAATATGCGGAGTAATAATAACATTATTATTATTTTGAGAATATTTCCACAAAGGATTTTTCTCAATATTAGGCTCACCAGATAAAACATCTACACCTACAGAGGATAATTGACCAGATTTCAATGCTTCAACTAAAGCTTTTTCATCTGTCAATTCACCACGGGATGTGTTAATAAATATGGCGCCTTTTTTAAGTTTCCCAATGAGATCTTTATTAATCATTCCAGATGTTTCATCGGATAGGTGGACATGAATTGAAACTATGTCTGACTCTTTCATAATTTCATCTAATGAAATGCGCTCTACATATTTTGGAAACTCATCAATATAAGGATCATAGCCCAATATGCGCATACCAAATGCATTAGCATAGCGAGCTGTCCAACTTCCTAATCGTCCCATTCCAATTATACCAATGGTTCTATCTTTTAATAAAACACCTGGAAATTCTACTCTATCCCAGCCAGAATTTTCCACATGATGGATCGCTCCTCGTAATTTTCGTGCACAAGCCATTATGAGTGACCAATTCAGCTCTGCCGCAGGCGTTAAAGAGTGCAATAATTCATTCTGCCCTTTCAAGGTAAGCAGGGGGATATTACGCTTTTCTAGCGCAAAACCATCAATATGATTGGCTCCTGTTGTCGCGGTTATTACAAGTTTTAATTTTGTTGATTGTGCTATATTCATATCATCGATAGGCACTTTCATAGATGCATCTAGAAAAACTGTGCATTTTTCAAATTCTGGCAATAAAGATTCTGGTGTTGGATCTACATACACCACCTCAAATACATCACCAAGCCGATGGTGTAAAATCTTTGCACCATATTCTGGCCCTGTATAAACAATCCTATCCATATTTAACTCCCATTAAAATCACTCTAAATCATCCCAGGTTAGTAGTTTATTGGCATTCTTACCTGCCTTTAAAGAGCGTCCAATAACTTTATTAATATCACCGTATACAATTCCCGTTCCAGGTTTTTTTAATGTTAAATCTTTTTTGGAAAGTTTAGCTCCAGGAGGAAGATCTGAAACTAGAGCCAAGCTTCTGCCAAAAGTTTTTTTAAGACCTTTAGTACTAGAAACCAATAAATCTTTATCTTTCTTATTGTTTAACGATGTTCTAATTGCTTTAGATCCATTTACTAATTGTTTTAGCTCACTAATAGTTACCGAGGAGCTGACATCTGGACCAAACATCCTTTTATCAAACGTAACATGCGCCTCAATGAAATCCGCACCTAGAGCGGTAGCAGCTAAACCTGCATATATATAACCAGAATGGTCAGATAACCCAACTGGACAACGGTATCTCTCTCTAAGGCCTGAAAGGATCTCTAACCCCCACAACTCTGGCGGAGTGGGATAACTAGAACTACATTGAAATATTCCAAACGGAATAGATTTCTTTACCACCTGATTAATTACATTATCAAGATCAGAGATGCTACTCATTCCAGATGAAAGAAGTAGTGGAATTTTAGTATCTAACAAATACTCTAAAAGAACAGGATTATAGATTTCACCCGAGCCAATCTTCCATTGCTTTACACCTATTTTTTCTAAAATCATTGCTGCTTCAACAGAAAATGGGGATGATAAAAAATCTAAGCCTCGACCACGAGAATGTTTTGCTAACTCAGCCCATTGCTCAGCAGTAAATTCCATTCTTTTCCAGTAGTCATATCGACTTTCATCTTGTGGGCTAAATTTTATCCTCCAAGGCTCTTCAAGAGTGCTTTCTGCTTTAGCGATATGTGTTTGAAATTTAACAGCGTTAGCCCCCGCATCCGCAATTGCATCAATATATGCATGAGCCAAGCCAAGACTACCATCATGCGCCTGAGCCACTTCACCAATAATATAGCAAGAACCGTCGGGAAGGCCAAGATCAGATGGCTTGTAATTATGCATATTAAATAACCCCTGCCCTGCTAATTGATAGGTACCCGTAAATGAATATATAAATTATCACTCTGATGGGTATTTTCTAAATACGCCTTCCAAAGGCCGTCAGCAAGTATATCAATCCCTTTAATTTTTTTCATACCAGTGGGTTGCTTGTCTCGCAACCAATGCATTGTATTTGCCATACCATATCGGTGAATATATTTTGTTTCTATCACTTCAAAACCAGCTGAACGCGCACAAAATTCAAGACTTTCACTGTTAAAATACCAACGATGTGGAGTCCTATAAAAAAAAGAAGGGAAATCTTCTGGTAGTAAAGACATTAATATATCATCTCTATTTGGTGTACTAACTATAAAATCTGCACCTGGCTTTAGCAAGGCCAATATTTCTTCTAAAAATAATTTTGGATTTAATACATGCTCAATTACTTGTATTGAAAAAGCTAAGTCAAAACTATTAAGTCTTTGCTGCTTCACGCAATCATCAATAGACCTATAACCCATATACCCTTTATCAATAATACTGTCCAAATAAGGCTGGCAAGGCTCAATTCCAACTTGATATTTAGATATATTGTTTACTGCATCAAGCAATGAGCCAGTGCCACAACCAACATCAAGAATATATTTATTGCGTGCACTTAAGGGCCACATTGATTCAAATGTAAAACGATTAAGAAGCTCGTGTTCTTTTATTTCATTATTAAGAGCGAGGCTTTGATTTAGTTTCTCTCTATATTCTCCAGTCTCATAATATTCAGGCGGAATACAGTCTGACTCCAATAGTCTTTGAACACTACATTTTTGACATTGATACACCAATGCACCGTCAAGAAACTGTCCATACACACCATCTCTTATGATGCCAGAATATACATTTTTCCATTTGTAATTGCCACAAATATCACAAGGTGCATCATACTCTGTCATTTGCTACCCTCTACCACTTCAGTAATTGTCTCAACATATTTATTTAATGACTCCCCTTCGATATCATTAAAGAATTCCTTAAAAACACTCTTACGTTTATTTAATATATCACCGTCAACAATTGGGTGATTCATTAAATCTATTATCATCTCCTTTAAATGGCTCTTATTATTTGCAACACTAAAAATATCCAAGTGATTTCTCCAAGTAAAATCTTTATAATTTTCAGTTATTCTATAATTCTTAAATACTGGCAATATAACTGGCTTACCTGATATTGCAGACTCAATAGCTGTACTAGATTGTAATGCACAAATTATATCACTATTTAATATTAGCTCATGAACATCAGCATACGGCTCTACTGAATAATTATCAGCCTTTTCTTTATTAAATTCAATCTCGTCAAGAACTTGCTCATAAAATAACCATGACCTCACATTCATCATTATTTCTTTAGGCTTAATAATAAAATTAATTTCTGGATGTTCTACAGCAAGTTCAGCTATAGCAACATGCACATCTCTAAACAATGACTTGCGTTCGCGCCATATAGAATATGCATACTTATATTTATAACCATTTGGCGGGTTACCATTTTTTCCAAATAAACTCATATCATATGGAAAATAAAATAAAACAAACTGCTTCTTTCTTCTTTTAGTTTGGCTGTTTCTATTTTTTAGTATATTTAAGTATTTATCCATTCTCAATGCACCAATTACACTTATATCTTTTTCTTTACAATAATTGCTTTCTAAGAATGCATCCTTACATGTGTGATTATGAACAATTATATGTGAACCATAAAACTTATACTTTAAATTTCTCTTAACTACTTCATCATAAAATCTATACCCTTTTTGCAATAAACACTCTCGATACAACATAATATACGGAATGCCAATATTTTTTGCTGCTATCGTCCAATCTAAATCTTCTATATACTTATAGTTCACAGTAGTTATACAGTCAACCTTTATGATTGATAATAGTTGAATTAAAGACTCTTGCATAAACTTTTTTGCCAAAACTACTTCTTTATAAATTGAATCACCTGATATAGACCCAAAATAATCATCCAAAGATACATTGTTAATATTGCTGTAAATCCTGCCTAAAAATAAAACTTGCCATTTTTGTCTAATGGTTAGTACTCTAAATTTTGATACACTAGCTAGCATCTCAAGATCTCCACGGTACCTATCAGAATCTAGTGCGAGAATAGTTAGACGATCATTAGCCTTAGAATATATAGTTTTATTTTTTCCATTAATCGTTCTCTCTCTTATAAATACCCTTAGAATAAGTGCAGCAATATAATAGTGCTGATTATTTACAATATATAAAATTATTATTTTTAAAATTTTTATTATAAAATTCACTATTTACCAGTTAGAAACAACATATTATTAACAATCTTAGCTTATATTAAAAATTAGCATTTTTATACCATTCATTATTAGACAAAAGGGTGTTATGATTACCAACACCTGTAACCACTCCACTCTCCAATACAATAATTTGCTCATAATGACTAATATGATTTATGTTATGTGAAATAACAATTATTGTTTTTGTAGTCGTGTGTTTAATTTTATCAATTGTTTTGTTAAAATTATTTCCAGACACAGCATCAAGACCTGAAGTTGGCTCATCAAGTATTAATAACGATGTATCTCTTAATAATGCACGAGCAAGATCTATTCTTTGTCTTTGACCTCCTGATAAATTAGAAGCTCCTTCAAGCAGCTCATAATTAAACCCACCTGGCAACTGCATTATAAAATCATACGCACCTGATAATTTAGCCACACTTACAACCTCCTCTTTTGTTGCATTACCCTTCCCATATGAAATATGGGAAAATATTGTGCCATCAAAAAGCTGTGGGTCCTGTGGAACAAACGATACAAATAAAGAAAGGAGGCTTTTAGAATAGTAACCTGAATTAACGCCATTTATTTCAATACACCCTGTAGTGGGCGCTCTAAAACAAGAAACGATATCAATCAATGTCGATTTTCCACTACCGGATGGTCCGACTATTGCTGTTAATGTATCTCTTTTAAAATCTAAATTTATATTAGAAAGTGCGTTAAATTTAGAAGATTCATATTTGTAGGTAACTTCTTTTAAAGATATTATATAAATCTCTTTTATAGAGTCAATCAGCATATTTTTTGCAATATTAGATTTACTCTTATCAACATCTTTTTGCATTTCGTCAAATATTCTGTTTACTGATTCAATGGGCCCTCTTGCTCTATTTATATCTTGTTTCTGCTTCATAATATTTTTAACAATTGGAATCATTCTGACCATAATAATAAGGTATAGCATAATAATAGAGAAGGGCATATTTAGTACTTCTAATGCAATATATAACATTGTTAAACTAACAGCTATAACTACAGGTTCTAGAAATACATCAATACGAGCCTTTAATAAATGCAGCGAAAGGGTTAGTCTTCTTTGCTTTTCAGTTAATGCTGAAAAAAAAAAAATTTCAGGTGTAGTTGTGCCTGAAAGCCTAACCAATCTTGGCGAACGAAAACGATTAAGTAAAAATGATATTATTACTGAATTATATCGACTATTCTTCCTGCCAGCTTGAGTCGTTGCCCTAACCCAGCGCATTGGTAACAGAATACTGATAAAAATCATAAATAGAGAGAGTAGTGTCAACTTATATGACAGCAACATTAGCACAATAAAACCACCAATTCCTGATACCAATGTTATTAAGTATTTAATTGGAAGCATAACACCATTAACCGCAGCATTAAGCTCAGTAGTAGTGCAATTTGTCATATAGCCTATACTTACTCGATCGTAATATTCAGGTGATACTTGTAAATAAAGAGACATAATTCTATCTCTAGTTTTCTTTAGTGTTAAACCAAAATAATATGACTGAGCATATTGACCAATAAATAAAATAATTTTACTAACAAGAAAAACAAAGAAAGTTGTTATTAAAAGGATTTCTGTTGTTATGCTTAATCCAATTACTGAATAAATTGAATCCATGTATTCAATAATATTGTTTTTATGCTCTGCATCTACACTCGGATTAATTGTTTCAAAAAGAGGTAAAAATACGCTTATACTAATCAATTCAACCGTAGTAGATATAATGGCAATTAGCATGAGTAAAACTATAATTTTACCTGTTAATCCGTACCTGTAAAGTTCAGACCTCCACTTTAATAAGTTTAATTTCATATTATATTAATTCCTACCGTTAGCATTGCACACACCTAAAGTATCCCTATTTTTAATAGACTACATCTTGAAAGTTGTAATTAAATTTTCCCATATTTACCCCATAGAATTTCTGCTATCTCAAAGTCTTCTTTCCAGTCTATATCAAATGATTGCTTCCAATTTAGCGTATATAAAAATGGATTTATTCCAATTCTGTCTTTATACTTATCATAGTCTTTTAAATCTAAAATAAAAACTCCACTATTGACTTCATACAGTGGATTGATGACTTGAGTTTGAGGCCATTTTTCTTTATTTCTGTCATAATTTACAGGGCCACTTCCGTCCCAAATAAATTTTTTCAACCTTGTTACCGTCATTAAAGAATCATACTTTGTTAAATTCTTTAAATACTTTTCTATCGTATCTTCATATACATTTTTATCAACAAATGGAGAGGTCGTATGCGTCCATACAACCACACCTGTTTTAACTAGAGAAAACATATAGTTAATTAATTCTATTGTTGTTGTTTTAGATAAAGCCAAAAATTCAGGCCTATCGTCAATAACAATTCTTTCATCATTAAATAACAACGCTATTTTTTTTACTTTGTCATCATCCGTAGATATAATTATTTCATCAATATTTTTTACCTGAACTAATTGTGATATTTTAATAAAGGTCAAACCACCTTCTATGTCAAAAAAGTCACGAGTATTCTTTCCTACAACCCTCTGGCTGCCTTTCCTTACAGGAACAACAATGGAAATTTTTTTTCCGTCTACCATGCACTCCAACCTCCGTCAACAGAAATAACTTCACCTGTTACATACGAAGACATATCAGAGGCCAAATATATGCAAGTATTACTTATATCTCTCGGTGAACCCCATTTTTTCATAGGTATCCTTTCTAAGGTAAAATCATATAATTCATTATTTTTTTTAAAACTTTCTGTATATGATGTTTGGCAAAAACCAGGGGCTATTGCATTTACTCTTATTCCAAATTTTGACCATTCCAATGCTAAAGATTTTGTTAAACTTACAATTGCACCTTTTGAAGCCCCATACCCAACAAGCCCCGGCAATCCTAAGGTCCCTACTATCGAAGCTATATTTATAATACTGCCAGATTTTTGTTTCACCATGTAATTACCAACCTCTTTGCAAAGCAAGAATACACTTCCTGCGTTTACATCCATTATATTGCGCCATTCTTGATACTCTATTTTTAAAAAATCCTTTCTAAACCTTATACCGGCATTATTAACTAGCACATCAATTTTTTTAAATTTATCAAATACCATTGACACAAAAGACTTTACAGTGGACTCGTCAGACACATCACCCACTTGAAAACAAATATCTGTATCGCAAGCACCCAACACTTTTAGAAGTTTATTTAAGTCTTTTTTATTTCTTGTGATTAAACCAAGTTTTGCTCCTTGATTCCTAAACGCGATTGCTGTTTCATACCCTATGCCTTTTCCAACGCCGGTAATAATGCATACTTTGTTTTTTAAGCTAATAATATCTTCCATTATTTAATAATATACTTAAAAGCTTCTTCTATATATTTAAATGGAACTTCTTTATACACAGAAGCTTCTCCAATATTTTCAGATAATATTAATCTCAAATAACCACCAATTCTTTTCTTATCCTTTTTTACATTTTGAATACATTGTTTAAATAAAAAATCTCTGTTAATTTCTAGCATTTTAGTATTAACAAAAGTTGGTAAGCCATATAATTTCATTATTTTTAAATATGATTTCTCAATATCTCCTGAAATTTTTAAATATTTAGTTGCAATGTGTGCCACCGCTATAATGCCAATAGAAACACCTTCTCCATGCCTGTATTGTTCCTGATTATTTTTCTCCGTTGATATTTCTATAGCATGCCCTAATGTATGTCCATAATTTAATAATAATCTCTTGCCCCTCTCCCTAACATCTCCTAAAACATGGGAAATTTTAATTTTAATTGCTTTAGATAAAAAATATATTACATCTTTTTCTTCTCTATTAAGAATGCTGTTAGCATTCATTTCCAAATAACCATATAAATCTTTATCACTTATAATTGCACATTTTATAACTTCTGCAATACCAGATATATAGTCCCTATCCGGTAATGTATATATCAAATCAAGATCCATTAAAATAAATATAGGGTGATGATAATTTCCAATAGCATTAATTGTATGCCTATAATTGACTGCTACTTTACCTCCAACACTACTATCCACCATAGCCATCAATGTTGTAGGAATATGCACTAAATTCATACCTCTATACCAAGTGCTAGCAATAAATCCAGCTAGATCTCCAATAACTCCACCACCAACCGCCAGAATTGTAGAATCTCTTGCTAAATTATTTTCTTCAAGAATAGCGTAAATTTTTAATAATTCATTAAAATTCTTATTCCCCTTGCCGGCATTCATGAAATAAACATGAACAATATAATAATTATTATTTAAGTCTGAAATTATTTTTTTAACAATTGAATCTTTAAAAAAAATATCCGCAACAATTAATACTTTGTTGTTTTCAGTTTTTTTACTTAGTAAGGAACTTATTTTGTTTACAATACCATTCTTTATATAAATTTCATATGAACAAGAATCAAGATTTACATTAATATTTGGCTTTATATTATTCACATTATTGTCCATAAAGCATGCCAGAATTAACAATCAACTCTGCAATTTCAAGCTCTTTATTGCTGTTGACTTCAAGGCCTTCAAAATTATCAATAATCTTTATATATGGATTACTCCCTATACGATTTACATTACTCAAAAAAACATTTCTTTTAAAAACATACATTAGACCTTGCTCTAAAATAATTTTATCTAAAGATTGCAATTTAGATGAATACTTGTTTTTATCAAAATTTAAAGGTTTGCCCTTAAACCAAGCATATTTGTAAAACTCTAATGCAGGAAATGCCGAATCAAACTTACTATTTTTAACATTTTCTATACATTTATTTATTGTTGATACTTGCATAAAAGGACAGTATGGGTGCAGTAAAACTATAATGTCCGCTTCATCATCAGAAATAAACTCATTTATTATTTGCTCTGTTAATATTTTTTCATCATCTAGATATATTGGTCTCTTCTTGTATTTAACTTTTAAATTATTTTCTATATATTCTAATATCCTGTCGTCTGATGAATAGATAATTACATCGTCTATCAACTCCGAAGAGTTTAACAGTTCTATACTATAATTTATTAGATACCTTCCAGCAAGTTTCTTTAAATCCCTATCTTCACCATAATCCATCCAAAAAGGTATTAATCCTATCACTTTCACTTTAAAAACTCCTTAGTAAGCACTATAAAACCACCTTATACTCGGATTATAGTTGTATCATTAAAAACAGAATCATAAAAGTCATCCATAAGACCTACATAGCTCTTATTGCCATACACATGATATTCAATAAACTCTTTATTTTTCTCTTGTTTAGTCATATTGGATAACTCTTTGATAGAACACTGCATAAGACTCATCAAAGATGAAAGGTTATTGACCAAAATACAGGCATTATTATCTTCAAAAATTGTTGTATTACCATGTAAATATTTTGGCATTATAATGGGAACATTATCCATTACCAGCTGGAAGGATATGCTACTACCGTAAACAATTCCAACATCTGCCCATGAGGATAACTCTATTGAACTAATATTAGCAGCATCATATCCGCCATTATTTTTTTTAACATCTATTCTATTTAAACCGTTTCTTGTATGAGGTTTATAAACAAAGTTTATACTATCGCACAAAGATAGGGCATTCATAGTGGCAATTAAATCATCAACATATACATTGTACTTTGGATGAGTTATAAATAATACAACATTCATTTTTTCTTTACTACCGTATGCAAAGCTATTTCTTTTTACAACACTTCTTCTGTACTTAGAAATCCATTCATATGTATATCTTATAGAGCCAATTTCATACACCCTATCTAAATATTTTTCTTCATAATTTGGCATCATCGATGTGCTAAAATATGATTTTTTTTGACCCATTCCACCAACATACCTGTCACAATACCTTCTCTTTATTCGTGGTTTCGATAGTCTTAATAATATTTCTTTAATCGGTGTTAACTTTATTTTATCTTTCTGAAGCGGATCAATATTTGTATATATTGAAGAACCATGAGCATAGCCTACTACTGCAGTATTCTTATTCTTAGCATATTTTACAATAGCTGAACCATAAAACCCGAGCTCCTTTCCTTGGTCAATCATAATTACATCTACATCCAGATTTTCTGAATTTTTATTAACTTCTCTTTCTGTTAGATATAAAGCTAACAACTTAAGTCTTGATAAAAAAATCTTAAATGGAATAAAAAATGAATTTTCTTTTGCTCTGCCGGAAAATTTAACTACCCTCAGATAAAATTTCATAAATACACGATACCGTTCACTGAAATCCCTATCATATTCTATTGGAATTAAATTATAAGTGTCTTTAAGATAGCTTACATGGTCCTTGCATGTATTTAAATCGCTTAATCTTGTATAGCATAGCACAACCTCTGACTTGCCATTCAACAATAGATAGTCTATAAAAGGCAGTATATTGTCAGTATCATTATGTGAATTTATAAAGATTGTAATTTTTTTCATGTTGCGTTATTATGGCTCCACTAGTTGTTATTTACTTTTCAGTATGAATTATTTTCTTGGAGATTAATTCTTGCAAATCTAGAAACATCTTAGTTTTTTCTATTTCCCCTGACTCAAATCCAACTCCAAGCTTCTTTTCTAAAAATAACATTAATTCAATATGTGTTAGAGAGTCCCATCCTGGCAATAGATTTATACCTGCATTTTCCAAACTAGCATTCTCTTCTAATTCAAAAAATTCCTTCACCAAAAGCTCTGCTGACTTATTGCTAATTAATGAATCTTGAGGGGATCCGGACCCTTCTACACTTACATCAAGTGTATTTTTAGTTGGTTGTGAAAAAAATCCCCATTTACCACGCCGCAAACCTGAAGTCTCAAGCCACAAGTATGGATCTTCACCCCCACCTTTCTCTAAAATAGCTTCTACTACAACTTCAGCAACTTGTTCTGGTAACAAAACATCTGCCCCATCCTTTCTAAGTTTGTCAGAAAATGGGGTTTTAACATACCCAGGCGATACCACTCTCCCCTCTATATTGTGTTTTTTATATCTACTATGCCATGCCAAAAGATACTTGCTAGCTGTTACTTTTGCTGCAACATAATTCTCCCATCCTTGAGGAAAGTATTCTATTGCACTTGACCCAATAACTACAACTCGCCCATTTTGATGTGCTAACCATACTGGGGTTAAAACTTTAAGCATGGTAACCAATGACTGATAATTAATAGCCATATTCTGTATCATTGGCGCATCTACAGCTGGACTGGCTAAATGTATTAAGCCTGTTATTGCCTCCTCTTTGAGAAGCTCTTGCATCATCAATTCTATGCCTTTTTGGTCTTCTAATTCTGATGCCACAGATAAAGCTCTTACACCAAATTTACGACACTTTTCAACCAAATTTTTAGCTTCTTTTTCTCGTCCGACTCTATGTTGTATAAGTATTGAAATTCCTTTTTGTGCTAAAGCATAACAAACAGATCTGCCAATAGCACCAAGTGCGCCTATTACCAATATTGTTGGTTTTGGAACACTGTAAATCTTATTAAATTCATTATTATTTAAGGATTTTGATTCAAAATCATCAGATCTAACTTGTACAACCATTTCAGCCTCAACGAGAACTTTATCTTTATTCAATAGTAGTACTTTTAAGTCTAGTACTTGACGTGCCTCATTTATGGTCACAATCTTTGCTGAATAAGTTATTTCTTTATCATATGGAACTGCCTCAATAGCACGCATATGATTAGTTAAATATAATGCGCTATCTCCTGGAAGCATCATTCCTGCTATCGCAGAAAGTGGTAAAGTTGCCAGGTGCAGAGGTACTATTGGCTTGCCAAAATATGTTTTAGATGCATAAGACCTATCATGATGCAGAGGATTATTATCTCCACTAATTTGTCGGAATTCTTTAAATATTTCTATATCCCATATTCTAGTAAAAATAACATGATCTCCAACAGAGAAATCTTCAAACTTTCTTTTATGATTTATTTTTTTACTATTCATGTAATTGTAGTTACCTCTTTTACTGTTAACCATGTAGGTTTTTTTACACCTAAATCTTTTGTTAAATCAAGCGTCCAAATTTTACGCTTACTATCAGGATAAAAGCCATGGTCTTCATACAATTTTTGCACTGGAATATTGCGTGGCGTTTTTACAATATGTCCAATAATTTTGTCTATTTTTTGTCTCTTACATTGCTCACAAATCCAAGCTAAAAAACCTGTTTCAATACCTCTCTCTAAAATACGGCACGATAGAAGAAAAAGCTCTATTATTGCACTTCCTGCTAAACTATCATAAAAAATTACTCCAACACCAATATTTTCTTGTTCAGTAAAACGGTCCTCTAAACCAAGCACGTAAATAGTTCGCCCTGAATTTGTTAACTTGTCTAATTCAACTCCTGTGTATCTAATTGTAGTAGTGTTAAACTGGTTAGTTTTTGTAATCAGCTGTACAGCTCTAGAAATATTTATTCCAGATAGTGTTGCTATATAAAGATTAAGTTTTAGACTAGCAAGAAACCCTTCTGGAGAAATATGATTTATACGATCTTTCTCCATTAGTCGTTTGTTGCTATACTGCTTAGAACGCTTTTTATCTTCATTATTAATCCTTACCTGCTCAATATAAGGGCAATCTAACAGTGCTTTACCATAATCAGCAGAATCATTTGGCAGTTCAAGTACTTTGACGGCAGGTATATTTTGCCTTACTTTCTCTCTTTCTACCGGATTATCATCAATAAAAAGAATGTTCTCTAAACCTAACCCTAACTCATCTGAAATTTTTAAGATATTGCACCATTTTTCATCCCAATTGATACGCCATGTAGCCAAATCCTTTTCTCTAAACTGCATATCAGTTAATATGTTAATTGCACTTAAAGCATCTTCTTCATTGTTTTTACTTACAATAGCCACAGCAATACCACTATCCATTTTATTTTTAATAACTTCTTGGAAATATTTAAATGCATTCCCTGGATAATCTCCTCCTAATTGCAATTCTTCAATGCCATCCTCACCTAAAACTCCTTTCCATAGTGTGTTATCCAAATCTACAACCATAAGTCTAGCATTTCTGCCAGATTCTGCCAGTACAATTCCTGTTAAACGCTTACCAAGATAATCAGAAAATAAGTTTGAATATGGAAACTTTCCGATAAACCACAAGCGCTCATCTTCAATACTTCTTTCAGTAAAAGAACCATACCAATAATCAATATCTATCACTTCAACATTACTAAAACCATATAATTCTTTAAGTAATAGCTTATTTTTGGTATTTAAATTAACCTTATCTTTACCAGTTTTATTTTCAGTATTAAAAATAGAAGTCTTACTATAAGTCAAGCTAGTAACGTAGACCACTCCCCTGGTATATGATGACGCTTTTTGTATAACACCTATATATTGTAGAAGTTTATCATCATTAATACTGTTAACGTCTTGTAATAACTTTTGACAATATACGTCTTCTAGCCTATCTAGAAAAAAAATATAGTCAGGGTTAAAATTCCACAAATTAGAGTTTTTATCCATTACCATTTGGTAGGATTGCCCAAAAGGAGGCGTATAAACTTCAATGTTCTGGTCATTTATCATTCTTTCCAAACTTTTCTGTGTAGACTTCTCCACTAATTGCAAATTAGACTGTCCCAGTAGCGCCACTTTTAACGCTGGCCTTTTGCTACGTAATTTTATATTTTGTTCTTGATAAAGTAAAATACGTGGTTGCTTTACAAAAGAGTTTTTATCTATTAATAAATATTCATAACAAACTTTTCCTAATGCACTAGCCGTAGTTGATGAAATTATTGCGCCAGCTAGTTTATTATCAAAAATTTTATTATTTTTACGTAATTGATGTATTACAGAATTAAAATTATTAACTGGCTTTAACTTATGTTCCCTTGCAAACATTAAAGCTTTAGTTTTAAGTACTCCATTGCCAAAATCCGCATTGCCCATGAAAGTCTTGAAAGATCGATAAGGAACCTGTGCCAACTCTTCCTGATGGTGTAATTGTGTGCAATATTTCCAATCATTACCAAGCATTATCAAGCGTGCCTTCTCTTTTTCAAATAAAGCAAACGGAGAATCAGCTCCAAAAGTAGTTTTGTGCTTACAATCAAGTATTATTGTAGCTTTTGGTCCTGCAACAGCAAAAGAGTATATAGGGTGTTGTGTTCTAATAACACCATCCAAATTCCTAAACCAGTCTCCTAGTATTCCAACCTCAGAATTAGAATATAGATAATGATAAGGCCTTCCTTCACAAAAACTAAAGGTAAAGCATGGTACTGCGAATGTGATTCCTTCTTCTATTAATCGTTTAATTGCTGACAGAAAATACCACTTTACGACACTCCAATCCAAGTTAAAGTTTATAAGTGAAGAGTGCAAGACAACTAGTTGGTCATCTTTCTCAATATGCGTCTTTAAAGTACGATAAAAACTCTGCTCAGTCATTAAATTTTTGATATAAGTAATCCTTGTTCATTTAGTGCTTTTATAGCTGGTAATAAATCCCATAATGGTACATTAATTTTTGACGCAATACTTAAAAGGTCATTTTCTCCATCACAATAGGCCCATAAATTAAGAAGATCCATTGCTGTTAATTTTCCCAAAACTGTTGCTGTACTACCCTTGCCCTTTGATAATGTTGGGAAGAGTCCACGTTTTCCAAATTGTGGTTCGCATGGCATTGTTGTAATCATAATTGCGTTCTCCTCCAAACACTCTATACAACGTCGTATCGCCATATATCCTCCACCAAGGCCTTCTGGCGTAATAACGGTTAAATCATCAAGGGAGGTATGGTACTCTGGATAATGCCAATATAAAGTACGAGCAACAGTTACTACTGGGAGATCTACTCCAATACTACAATATTGCCTCTCATCACTACGACGATCAAGGAAATTGTATTGCGTATAGTTTGCTGCATGATGCTCCAAAACATGTTTTGCTGCTCTATCAGCAATTGTATTTCCTTTCCTAGAAGGAAGATAGGAGTAATTACGATTATCACCGACACAAGAAATATTAAAACCAGCTATTGTATTTTTCTTCATCTCGTCCATATGCTGGCTTAGATAACAAATACTACCAATAGTCTCTGGTATAAATACTATTCTGTAAGTATAACGAAGCGTAGGTTGTGATATCAGCCATTTTGCCAACATAGTTGTGACAGTTGGCCCAGAAAGTTCATTATTAGCCATTGAAGGATGGCAAATATAGGTAGAGAGAAGTATTTCATCTTTACTCTCTCCCGGTAATATCAATTCACCATAGGTCATATGGCCTTGTTTTAAGCTACTATCAATTACTGCACGATAACTACCATCCTTAAGCCCCTCTCTCTGCCTATGCTCTAAACAAAAACCCCACTGTTCTTTATAGTAAGAGGTTACATATGGAATTGCACTTGGTTGTTCAGGAATAGAATGTAAATGCGGTTGCAGATCATCTAAAGTTATTTCTTTATCTATAGGTACTGAATATCCTACTACATGTAGATTATGGTTTTTAAAGTCTAGTATTCTCTTGCCATTTGGATCCAATAAATAAGCATTTTTTATATTCCACTCTTTTGGCACCTCCCAATCAAAACAATGGGTTCCAGTTGGCACTTCATATTGAACTAAACTAGGTAGAGTTTGGCTAATTATTTTTAGAGTTTCTCTTACCCCATCGCCTGTTATGCTGCGATTTATTGGAAATAGGATTTTTGCTAATTCATATGCACCAATTCCTGCTTTAGATGAATCTAAATCAAGAAAATCTTTGGATTGTAATATGTCTTCTTGAATCAATTTTTTTTCTCAAAAAGCCACCATGTATAATCATCCAATTGCGTCATGGGCTCCCAAAAGAATCCATAATCTACTACGCTTAAATCTGGGAAGTTATCCATCCAATATTTTCCAAAATCTCTTTTAAATAAATAGCCATCATTACCGCGATAATTTACATCTTGAGGTGTTTTGGAAAAATATTCTATAGAAAGTATGTAGTGACTTGATGTACGATGAATCTCACGACAAGCCTCTAATAGATCATCTGGGTGAATGTGAATCAAAACTACACTTGTATAAACAAGATCAAATGACATATCATCAAATGGAATATTCATTGCAACTCCATCTTTAATATTTTTAGATGGTATTATGTTATCATTCAATAATTTATCTCTGGCTACTTTATTAGGCTCAACAGCAAAATATTCTGCCTGATGCAGGCGCTGTAGTGCACGTATATTCAAGCCGATATTTGCTCCGACCTCTAAAATTTTACTAGGTGGTGTTGACATAGTTGGCCTTAAAATTCTTGACCACATTGAAACTTTTGATTTTATTTGTTCTTCTGTAGAACTATTACGACCTATATAGTCATCACCAAATCCCCCTTTCCAGAAGTCTACTTGTGTAGTAGGTTTGTATTGTTTGCTCATTATATATTTATTTCCTTTATTGTATTATTAGCATCCAGACCAAGCGCAGCCCTCATTATTAACCCATATTCCCTTATTATTTATATATGGTTTTAATAATTTTTTAAATTCTGGATTTTGATCCCAGAACAATATAAGATCTTCCATTGGTATTAATGGGGCTTTATTATAAAAATTCTCATAAATACGGCGACAAACAACTAAATCTTCCGGATAATCAACAGTTAAGCGAATATCAAGACGAGATTTTTTTGCCTCCTTAATCTCTATTTTATATTTGTTTGGATGATCCCTAAAAATCTGAGTACAAGCCTCTTTTTGATAATCACTTGCTGTTGCGTGAGACTCCATCAAAGGTTTAAGTTTAATAATTTCAAAATAAGTGCCTAATGGACAACCATCAATTGCCGTTACATCATTGTCTTTCTCTAAATGATTTTTCCACGCTTCTTCTAATTCTTCCCAGTACATAAAAGGGCATTCGCTAGTAACACGAAGTATATCCGTTGCTCCAGCAATTAAGGCACCATTAATCAATCGTGACATAATATCCCATTTATCACCACATATATACTTAATATTGCGACGTTTTGCAAAATCAATATAGACAAGATTCTCTACCCCCTCAGAGATAGCCAATACTGACTCTGAAATTATTTTTGGAAATTTTTCAAAGGTGTCTAGTATTTGATCAAGTATTGATTTACCTTTGATTAAATTCTGTAGTGGCTTTGCATACAAACGAGTACTATCAGCCCTACATGCCAATACAGAAACTAACTTTCTATTATTCATCAATCCCAATTATTGTAAAAATCCGCCCATATAGCTATTAAAAAAGCTCTAAAAATACTTATATTTCCACCAAACAAACTGCCAAAACGAGTAATGCCTTTTATGCGTTGACGCGTTGGTATGTACACCTGTTGAAAGCAAACGCCACGCTTTAATGAGGATAAAGCTAATTCAGTTCCAATAGAGCGCACACTATCAAAACATCCATGTGTCGTATACAATTTTATATTATATCCTTTTAGGCCACACAAGATATCATCAACTCCAAATCGTAATTTTGTATAAAAACTAAAAATAGATTCAGAAATTCTTGCAAAACCAGTTGATCTTATACCTAAAATCATATCAACTTTACCACTTAATAACGGCTCCAAAACTTCCCTCAATACACTAGCAGTATGCTGACCATCCGCATCAAAAGTTATTACAATATTAGCATCTAGCTTAATAGCATGTTCAAATCCACTTTGCAGTGCAGCGTCGTATCCAAGGTTTGCCGTATGTTGCACCACATCAACACCTTCAGAGATACACTTAATGTAGGTTTCATCTGTTGAACAGTCATCAATCACTATTGGTTGTCCATATTGTTTTACCTCATTAACCACTTGCACTATTGTTTCTGCTTCATTAAAAGCAGGTATAACTATTACCACTTTCATTCTAAATCATCAATTCGTATATAATCACCTTTATCAATGTTACGATTTACTGTCCTGCCCAATACCTCATTAATACGATATGGCGGTATTGCATTCTGAGGACAAGGGCGCAATACAGATAAATCATCATTACATATTTTCTCACCTTTTGAGACCAAACGGTTTGTGCGTATTGAACGTCTTTGTAGAATTACTGTTTCTTCTTCATTTGGCATTACTTTTTTCTCTTCTATTCCAAGTGCCGCCTCGATTTCACGAGCTCTAAAAATCATCTCTTTCCATGATTTCTCATCCATTGAAAACCTATGATCTGGTCCATCCCCGTAAATATCATCAGTAAAATGTTTTTCTATCACCTTAGCACCCAATGCTATAGCGCCAAGTACCGTGACATTTCCTGGTGTATGATCTGAAAGGCCAAGTATTGTATTAGGCCACTCTTGTGCATATTTTTTTAATACATTTAGAGAGATATAATGAAAATTATCTATGGAGGCAGTGTAATTAGTATTGCATTGCATAAGAACCAACTTATCTGTATAGCTTAGTGCAACATTCATTGCAGAACGAACTTCGTGCATATTGGTTGCTCCTGTTGCAATAAGTAAAGGTTTTTTACTCTTTGCTAATAATTCAATCTCTTTATGCCAAGTAATATCACCAGATCCTAGTTTCCAAGCACAAACATATTTATCTAATTTTTTTATTAGATCCAAATCATATGGTGCAGTTAAATAATCAACTCCAGCATTGTCTGCCGTCTCTCGTAGAATATTAGTCCACTCCAATGGAATTGCAGCATCTTGATAAACTTCAAAAACACTTTTTTTCCACTTTGACTGATGGGATTTTTGGCCATTTAGTGATTTGAAGCCATAATCAGAAACTATAGTTTGTGCAAAAAAATTTTGAAATTTAACTGCCTGTCCTCCACTATCAGCAACTTTCCAAATAAGATCCTTTGCGCGCCCTATATCACCATCATGATTTGCTGCTATATCTGCGATAAAATAAACAGGATTTTTAGATCCTATAGTATGCCTGCCAATGTTAAGTTCTTTTTTCATACTTTTTTTGTATTTGCACATAATCAATGCCTATCTGTTCAATGCTTTCCTCTAAATTAGGTAACTGCATACCTAGATTATTTTCTATTTTATTCACACTCATACTCATATCTGTTGGCCTTGGTGCGATCATAGACTTTACATTTTTCATTCTACCAATAGCCACCTTTACCATTTTTAAATGGAGTTTGTTTATTACTTTTTTAGCATATTCTGCTTTTGTCATACTTTTTCCACTAGAGCCAACATTAAAAACTCCATAATACCTTTCATCAATAAATCTAATAATTATATTAACCAAATCTGGTATGTATATTGGATTAAAAATAACATCTTCAAATAAAGTTATTTTCTTTTCCTGATTATTCATTTTAATAAGCCAATCAACTAGACCGCCACTAAGTCCAACAAAATTTACTCTTAAAATAACACTATTATTTAATAATAACGCCTTTTCCTCACCCCATAATTTTGTCATACCGTAAATATTAACTGGTGAAACTTCATTATCCTCACTAGAAGGTCCGTTATTATTATAGACTTGGTCAGTTGAAATATAAATAAAACGTAAATTGTTCTTTTTATTTTGAGCCCATTCAACAATATTTTTTGTAACTTTAACGTTTAATTGGTAAGCATAAAATGGGTCGTTCTGACATTTGTCAACATCTGTTAATGCTGCAGTATGTACAACAACATCTGGATTTATTCTATCAAAAAGATTAAAGGTATTTTTTCGATTCGTCAGGTCTATCTTATACTCACTACTATTAGTTACATTGTTAAACCCAAGAGAGGTGCAATCATATATATTTTTTACCTTCTTAATAAGCTCTCGTCCAAGAAAACCAGTTGCACCAGTTATTATTACTTTCGTCATACTAATATAGTCAATACTAAAAGCATATACTTATCCAGTCACCTCTATAGCAGCACCTTGACTGACTTTATTGTAAGACTCATCTATTGCAGATAGCAACTCATACTTATCAATAATAAACTTTTTATCTACTACTCTTACTGTCAATATAGAAACACGCTTCTCAATAGTTTTCATCATATTTTTATACCATGGAGTCCCTGGAGTATCTATTAGTACTATAGGTATAGGTAGATTCAATGCATAGCAAAAAGTGGTAGTATTTACATACGTAAATACCAATACCCCAGCTTCCCTCCATACATCTTCAAAAGGTTGTTCAATAATATGATCACTAACATCTAACATAATAGATCCAATCTCTTTAAGTCTATCAGGATGTGTTTTATAACTCAAGTAATAATTAGAAGAGGTTATCATGCCAGCCAACATATGTTCTAACGTTATCTTATAATGAAAGAATAAATATGCTCCATCAGGATATCTTGATAGATTCATAGGATACCCCATGAGCATAATTTTCCCACTATTAGTATGGTGCGTATATTTGCGTAACTTTGAATAATAATTACTATTTATAGAAATAAATTTTGTAGCCTTTTTCCTGATGTTCTTATTATCAACACTTAGCTCTTCAAACCTTTTACGCATCACTTCAGTATCTACAACATAATTATCACAGTGACTAAATAATAATTGATATGTCCAGTGTTGATTAACTAGTACTGAATCATTTCCATGGTGAAAATTAAGAACCTTACACCCTCTTCTCTGAAATACCAATGTTATAATTTTAGAATGGGGTTTGCCAACTTCTGTCACTAGTAGTGTTTTGGGCATATCTATTAAAAATAACCCTTTGTAAATCTTATATGCATCCAAAAATCTTTGTAGCCATACTCTCTCTATTGCATCATAATCAACATCTTTTACGAAAATTAAACCACTATTACGTATCTCACGCATAAATGGTTCAATTACTCCCTTAGATACTAACTCTGAAAAATTATTAGCTGAACTATTATCCGTATTCTTAAGATACAAAAGTAATGCATCATTAATAAACTTACTTCCACCCTTGTTATCACAAAACAAATTATTATTTATGACATACTCTTGTTTAATCCTATCATTACTGCCTATTCCTGCAACTTCAGAGTCGGTAAAAATACCATAGAATATCTTATCAATAGAAAGGTGTTTATTAAATACAATATTCTTAAACTTATTTCTAAGAAATTCAGTTAACCTATTATAAGAACTGGCTAACTTTGAATAATAATCCCCTGTCACATCCCACTTAGGATCAAGATAAGAAGATGATTCATTGCCTGGAATCAAATCTATGTTATTTACATCACAATATCTATCTACATAATTGTAATGAGAAATATTTATTATCTTATTAATAAATACGGATTCAACTAATGCAATATCTGAAACAACTGGATCATTTATATTGCATACTATTCTGTTATATGAGTTTCTTACAAAATCGGAAAATTCATGAAAATCATTCTCATTAACAGGCCATTCTTCTGATTTTTCAAAGTACTCAAAACCTTTTTCGCGTACAATTTCTAGGTCTGCAACTAAAAATTTACGGTTCAACACCGTCAAAGGATGTATTGTATTGAATGATTTCATCAATATTTAAAAAATGTGCATTTGTTCCGGAATCATATTCATAACCTTGTTTTACATACTTGCCTTGTTCTCTTATTTTATTTACCGAAAAATCATGATTATTTGAGAAAAAGTCTATGCTAGGGATGATTACATAATGATCTAGATACTCTATAGTTAGATGTGAATCATCTTTTGGGCACATAATCTCATGTAGCTTTTCTCCAGGACGAATACCTATATATTCAATTGATAGCTTTGGAGCCATTGCCTTGGCAAGATCAACTATACGCACAGAAGGTATTTTAGGGACAAATATCTCACCTCCATGCATCCTTTCTAGAGCTTTTAATACAAAAAAAACTCCTTCCTTCAAGGTAATCCAGAATCGCGTCATTTCTTTATGTGTTATCGGAAGATATTTTGACTTCTCTGCAATTAACTTATTAAATAATGGCACAATAGATCCGCGAGAACCAACAACATTGCCATAACGCACTACTGAAAATTTAGTTCTACCGCCAGACATGTTATTGGCTGCTACAAAAAGTTTATCAGAAGCAAGTTTAGTTGCACCATATAGATTTATTGGATTGGCAGCCTTATCTGTAGATAAGGCTATAACCCTATCTACATTATTAGCAAGTGCTGCTTGGATTACATTTTCAGCGCCATGAATATTTGTTTTAATGCACTCCATCGGATTATATTCCGCCGCAGGAACCTGCTTAAGTGCCGCCGCATGGATTACGACATCAATTCCACGCATTGCTTCTTTCAATCGCTCTTGATCTCTTACATCTCCAATAAAAAATCTAATCATTCCTGAAGTATAATTTTTATTATTCTTAAACCTCATCTCCATATCATATTGCTTGAGTTCATCACGAGATAATATAACCAATCGTTTTAAATTGTAACGCTCCAGAAGGATAGTTGAATAATAATAACCAAAAGACCCTGTGCCGCCTGTAATTAGTACTGATTTATTGTTTAACATTTTATAATTATAAATTTGAGTTATAAACTAGCTATTGAAATAAAAAAGCATGTCATTCGCTATCACACTTTTATGTAAAAATTTAGATAGGTTTACTTATTAATGCTCTCCACTAACTTCATCAGTCTAAACATCAACAGAATTTTACACTTATTAAGGCGAAAATTCCTGCTTTATCACAACTTAAAATCAGACCTATTAGTTGTTTAGTCCCACAATCTTATGGTGTATCATTACCCCAACTACAGGAGACTAACTTATGGGAAGTATATTACACGCTAATGCCAAGAATTCGACAAGAAATACAAAACTCTACAGCGTCAATCGCTTTACTAGCCAAACACTATAACCTCAATCCTAAGACAGTTATTCGCTGGAAGAATGCCGACAGC
>Ga0233429_1000984_pt1 | contig 38365 bp, 38 predicted proteins | sample SI_118_April2016_3_FD_179879 | JGI IMG/M metagenome (GOLD analysis project Ga0233429, IMG submission 179879) | Seawater microbial communities from Saanich Inlet, British Columbia, Canada - SI_118_April2016_135_MG | ecosystem: Environmental > Aquatic > Marine > Inlet | place: Canada: British...
TGAAGTCGTTACAAAAACCATATAAGTATCATACCCCATATCTATTAATTTTTTTCTTTCTTTTTTTACTGAATTAAACTTATGACCAGTTCCATCAATAATAACACCCAAACGACCTTTTAAATATTGTCCCATTCTCTTTTGACTTAAATATTTTGCACTACCCCGCAAACCACTATAATCTTCAAAATCAGGATCGGTAAGTTGTTTGAATAATTCAGGTGGATAGGACTGTATGTTAAGATAATCTACTGATGAATCGTGTCCATAGAATTTCTTTAAAAGCATTTCTAACTCTTGGTCTTGATTGACCATTTTTAATCCAGTTTTAGATACATTGACTTTTTCGGGAATACCGAATAGTTGATGGGCTACATAAGACTTTCCACTACCAGGTCCACCAGCAAGAAATACTGCTTTGAATATTCCTGGGTCATTCACTCCCTCATTTAGCAAATCTATTAATTTAATCATAGGCAAAGCTCCATTTTGGATATATTAATTCACTAATAAATATAAAAAAATGAAAATATTAGAAGTTATTTGAAAATAATTCCTCGTTGGATTTCTTCATATAACTCACGGATACCATCTTTAAGTGAAAATTTATATTGATAATTTAATTCCTTTTGTATCTTATCAAAATTTACTCTATAATCCCTTGGATCATCAAATTTAACATATTCAAGTTTTCCTTCACCTAAATAATCTACTATCGTATTTACAATTTCTTTCTTTTGATAATTTAAATCGTTAAAACCAGTATTATACACTCCATGTAAATCTTTCTCCATACATTGAATAATCATATTACAGGCATCTTGAACATGCAAATATGGTCGCCAAGTATCTTCACCATAAACTTTAAGTAATTTGTCTTTATAATACTGATATACAAACTCATTTATCGTTATGTCATATCTAACTCTATAACTCACTCCAAATAATGTAGACATTCTCAATACTAAATGTTCATTTTCCAACACAACTTTTTCTGCCTTTATTTTGGAATCTGCATATAATCCAAGTGGTTCTAATGGTGAATCTTCTGTAACTACTTTATCAGTTTTTCCATAATTACTACAAGTGCTTAAAAATAATAATGATATATCATAGTTATATGCACATTTACTAATCCATTCTGTGGCTCCTGTATTTACACCATATACCGAACTTTCATATTGTTTACAACTTGGTTCTCCTACTATTGCTGCCAAATGAATAACATAATCTGCGTCCTTTACAACGGCCTCTATTAATTCAAGATTATTTATTGTATTTTTAATTAATTTACATTTTGGATTATCTAAAAATGGAATTACTCCTACTGAACCAAAAAATAAATTATCATATACAATTACATCATGTCCTTGACTTAAAAGTGTTTCTGTTAATTTAGAACCAAGATAACCTGCTCCACCTGTTATTAATATTCTCATATTTTAAATATTGATACTAATTTATTGTTAAATTCTTCTACATTAGTATCCATTGGAAGATCCTCGATAATAACTTCATTATTTTCTGATGCGTTCACATTTGATTTATGATATAAATTGGCCATGACGGTATCATAAACCAAATCAATACTAAGTTTAATTCCAATAGTCTCCTTTATACACTCATAAAATGATGTAATTGGGTAAGTTGCCTCAAAGCTATCTGGTGTAGCATTACCAAGTTGAATTACAGGAACTCCAATAGAACCTGCATAATGAGTTGATCCGGAATCCACTCCAATAAACAACGAACATCCCGATATCACAGAAAGCAATATATTTAGTGGAGTTCCAATGCCCTCCTTTCTCAAATCATAACCACTTTTAGTAATTCTTCCAATACCATCGGCAGGATTACTCCCAACAACTATGATATTACAATTAACAGAAGATTCGAGTTTCATAATTAAATTTGTCCAATCTTCTTCATCCCAAAAGGGTTTAATGTGTTTAATTGTGTTACCTTTCATTCCACCATTTCTTCGAATACACTTACAAGGTAATTCTCTAAGGTATTATGAAGATTCATCCAATGTTTTTGATTATACGCTACATTTTGATAGGATTCTTTTATTTTATTCATGAATTTATTTTCATCCATTTTGATAATAGTATGTACTTGGTTCATAACAAATCTTAATCTTTCAGTATGATTTTCTATATCATCATAACTCTCATCAAATAAATATGGAAAGGTTTTAAATCCAAAATCCTTAAACATCTGTAAAGATCCTGGAGATGCTGCTAAAATAAATGGATGCATCATAGATGCCCTAAAAGTTTTTTCTGTCAATCTTGTACAAGTAGAACTACTAAAAGTTGTCTCTGGAACTAAACTAAACCAAGTAGAATTATAATGATCATAATTTACCAAGTCATTAAAAACTTCCCTATCACCATCAAAGTTGTTTCCTAATTGTTTAGGTATTTCAGTTTCTATTAAATCTTTTCCATAGGATATTATTTCGCGATTATATACAAGTTTTGTATTTTCTAAATTAGAAATTAACTGTTCTTTTGATGTCATATCCCTATTATATGCCGAATAAAGAAAATTATCTTGTATTTTTCTTCGTTTCATATCACCCAACATAACCAATCTATGATTATGTAATACTGCATTATAAAATAAACATTTAAAATCTCGTTTTATACCTTTTGTAAAATCAGGTAATTTATATAACCATTGTTTAAACTCATCTGCGGATTCGAAACCACCAGGATGAATAGTCTCCCACTTTTCAATATATGCCTTCGTGGTTTCTGCTCCCACTTGTAGTTTTACAAAATCTTCATTGGTCCGTGACATAATAAGTCCGTTATAAAAAAACTCCCAGCAAAATGGTACAAAATTTAATTTCTTTTGTTTAAATTTATTATTACATAAAATTTTAATTCGTTTTATATTATAACCTAAATCCGATAATCTACCAAATACACTACTACCATCATTAAATTCCACTTTTCTATCCACTATTACATATAACTTTTCATCATTATTGTATAATTTTGGATCTGGAAAGAGCTCTTTTATTATATCATCAGAATAATTGTTATCATGTAAATCGTCATAAGGTACAAACCATAAATGATACTTATAATTTTTAATAGTAGTATTATTTATAAATCCATGATGTCCACCATTTCTTTCATGTACACTACACTTATATTTAGAAAACTTATCAGAAGTCAATACAAATTTTCCATTATTACCCCAATATCCAAAACTCATCCGTTTAAATACCTCATAAATATTTCACAATCATCTTGTATCAACTTATAAATTGATCTTGATAAACTACCCTGCATATAAAAAATTCTATCTCTATCTAAGTTGTATTTCTTTGCTATTTCTTCGTCCATCACCCATCTTCTTTCATCTCTATTCCCATCTCGTATGTCAGATTCAGGTTTAAATTGTGACTGACCGTGATGATAAAATAAATTACCATAACACAAATATAGATAATCATTAATCTTCCATTTATTGGAAACATTCAGTAAATTAAATTTGTACTTGTTAAATATATGAACTAATTGAGTTCCCATTTCATCATTTATTTCACTACTACGCCAAGAAAATTTATTTTTATCCCACCATCCAACTGTAGTTATAAATAAACATGGTTTAGGTCCCAAATGTGGTACTTTTGGCCCATAAAATCTATCGCCCATCGAAATAAAATCTACACTTTTTAATTTTTTTCTACAAATTACATCCCAATCATTTATAGGAAATGCATCGGAATCAATAAAAATCACTAAATCATCATCATTTGAATTTTTCTTAACAAAATTTAAAAACATATAATCAAGATATACTCCATGTGTCCATCCCTCATTTAGTGGTTTTTTGGGTCCACCAATCTTAATTTTATCCATAATATCACCATTGATAAAAAAATCAACTTGTTGTAATTTTAAAGGTATATTATCATCAGTATATTTTATGGAATCATCTTCATCTAAAGTAGGTTGGGAGCCACTCTTAATGTGTTCACTATCATAAAACATATAAATTTTGAAATCTTCTTTTGTATATTTCGTGAAACTTTCGTACCAAGTGTCAAACCACCAATGTCCACGAGATGCAACAACTATATGTATCATTTTATCTCCAAATTTTTAATTAAATTTTCTTTTTGTTTTGGTATAAAATTCTCATAAAAATGATAATAATTATATTTTAATACATCTTCAATCGACCAATACCATTCTTGAATTTCTTCTATTGATTTATTACACAATTTATTAATTTCTGTTTCTATCATACTAAATCGTTTTTTCACATCTAAAATATCATCATATCTCTCATCGATAAATGGTGAAAATGTTTTAAATCCATATTCTCTTAATTTTTTTAAAGCCCCAGCGTTATCCAAATAAATAAATGGTTGAAAATTAGTAATTGGTTTCCATATCTTTTCACTAAAAATTAATTGATCATCTAAGTCTGTGAAATCATTACCCGTAACAACTTGAAAATAACTATCTAAATAATATTTTATATCAAATTTTTCATATGAATATTTTGCATCACTCAAATCTTTTCTATCAATAACCAATGGCATTTTTTTCTCCAATGATTTTCTTTCAGATTCCGTAACCATATTTTTCCAATCCCAATCTGAAATTTTAGGAGCAAAAGAAACATATCCTTTGTCTAATAAGTTATTCTTATCTAAACTCATTACCAACTCAACTCTATGTTTTTTTGGTAATCTATTAAATGAAATATAATATTTACTTCTCAATTTCTTCTTAGTATCTAACCACTTTTTCATGTTTTTCGATGACATTACATCACCATAATACATCATAGATGACCATTGTTTTGTAAATCTCCACCAATCTATTGCACAATATTCATATTGAACAATATTGATATCTGTATCCATTGGTGATTTATCTAATCCATGATTACTATCCATATAAATAAAATCTTTGTGTGCAATTTTATATTTGTCTAACAAAAAATGTACTCTTTCAAGTAAAGGTTTATGTAATATAGTATCTCGGTGGTGTGATCCTAATCCCTCATATCCATAGTTAAGTACAATTTTACACTTACCGTTCTGTGCATCTTTTATTACTTTACTTGAAATAGAATCAAAAACACTCACATCTTCAAATGTATCTGGCCATTTATTATAACCAAGTGACCAAGCAAAAGAATTTACATCAATGTGATATATATAATTAGATTTAATTTTATCAATAGGTAAAGTATCTACTTCTAAAAATTCCCATTCTCTTTTTGATTTTTTTAAATATTCAAGATTAACGTTCTGAAACATTCCTAAAAACACATTACCGGCATTACAAATTTTTCTCCCCTGAAATATATAATCTTCACAATTAGGTAGTGGATCACCATTTTCTTTAAACCTATCAAAACCAAAAATTAGTTTACTCATTGTTTTTGTACCACTCAATTGTTTCTATTAATCCCTCCTCGAAAGTATATTTAGGCTTAAATCCAAGTTCTTTTTGTATTCTTTCTGTGCTACACGACCTAAATGGAATAGTAGTGGGTTTTGTATTATCCCACTCAACTTTAGGATTTTTACCAGCAACTTTCAATACAGTATTTACAATTTCCCCTATGGTAATTGTTGTACCATAACCAAGATTGTATGGTCTCATAGATTCTCCTTTTTCTAATACCAATAATACACCTTTTGCAACATCTTTAACATATAAAAAATCTCGAACTACATCAGGACTTCCCCAAACCACAAATGGATTCTCATCCTTTAAAACTCTATTAATAAGTGCCGGAACAACATGACAAGTTTTAATATTAAAATTATCATGTGGACCAAATATTGCAGTCCCACGACATATTAAGATTTTCATTTCGGAAAGGTGTGAACAATGTTCAAATACCTTTTCTCTATATCGTCTTGACCATCCGTATCCATAATATGAAATATATGGCTCATCGTCCCAATACTCATCTTCAGTAATTGGATATTTTCTATCAGGATATCCCGTAGAACTATTGATATCAACAAATCTTTTTATATTAGACTTGTATGAGGCCTCTAATAAATTTGTAGTACATACTATCTGATTCATTGCCACTTGAAAGTCTGTCGGAACATCACTTGGATGTGCTATTTTTCCTGCACAATGTATAACATAATCAGCACCTTCAACAAGTTTCATACAATCATCAAACTTCTCCAAATTAATATTTTCTAATACCTCTATCCTATCATCAACGACATTCAAAGGTCTATTATGGGTATGTGTTTTAACTTCGGCACCAAATTTTAATAATTTTCTAATAACCTGATACCCTATCATTCCACTTCCACCACTTACAACTACTTTTTTATTTTTATAAAACATTATTAATCTCCCAATCCTTAAAATTATTTCAACTTCCCTAAGGCAGTTGATGTTTTTTGTATTCTACTTTTTTTATCAAAATCTCTATTATTATAAAAAACAATATCTTCCGAATTAAATAATTGATCACAATCTTTACATATTAAATTTGATTCTTCACAGGTTCCATTTGTATGATGTTTATAAATTTCAGAATATAAATTATCTACATCAATAGAATAAATTTCTTCCAATGATTGATTTTTAAAATTTCCCAATACCATTTTATTGTTAAAATCAAAACAACACATAATAATATCACCATCTACTTGTATTTGTATAGGTCCCGTAAATGGTCTACCACACGTATCTAAAGTTTTTGGTGTGGCTTTATCACGATATTCTTTTCCATAAATCCAATTATGTGGTGCCCATATTTCTAATTTACATCTGTCACCAAATTCTTCAACCAAACCATCAATATCATTTTTATTTTCTTCTACAATATCTGCAGTTATGATAATCTCACAATCATCTGGTTTATTCTCTAATGCATAATTAATCGTATTCATAGTTTTTTCAAAAGTAAACTTATTATTTCTGTAATTCATTATCTTACCATAACTATCTTTGTTGGCGGTGTGTAAACTAAATCTAATATCTGTAACTCCAACTTTGAAAAGTCTATCCAAATCATCATTCTCTATCATAGAGCCATTTGTTAAGATATGTACTTTTAAATTTTTAGAACAGGCATATTCTATCTTCTCGACAATATTTTTATCCACAAATATCTCACCAAATCCAGAAAATGTTATTTCTTTTATTTGCTCTCCTATTTCATCCAAACACTTATCAAGATAAAATTTATATGTATCCGTAGTCATTATTTGTTTAGGGCGAGTAAAATCCTCTGTCGGCCAGGGACAAAATACACACCCAGCATTGCAAGATGTTGATGTTTCTATTCTTACCTCATTAGTATTGGGGATCGGCACTTATAAATTCTCCTTATTGTATTCCTTTGTTATCTTCTCATAAAATTCTTTACTAAATTTTTTAATAATATAATCTTTTTCTCTATCACAAACATCAACATTTACATCTTTAGAAATTATTTCTCCGGACTTGTAAACCATTTTCCATATTAATTCTCCACTTCTATCCCACCTACGAGATACTCCATTTCGGTGCCCATACTTAAAAATTTCTTCACGTTCCTTCTGTCCATTTTCATACCATTCAGTAACTAATCCATTTTCTTGACCATCTTTGTAGAAACTTTCACTCATCTTCTGTCCATTGGGATGCTGACCAATACATAATCCAGCTTGTTTTCCATTTTTGTAAGTTCTTTCTACTTCCTTTTGTCCATTTTGATAATACACTTTATCAATCCCACAACCATTCTCAAATTCAGTTTCATACATAACACTACCATCTCGATACCATCTTTTTAGTTTTCCACATATCAAATGATCTTTATAAGTTATTTCTGCTTCTTTCTGTCCATTTTCATACCATTGAGTAAATAATCCATCTAGTTTCCCATCCTTGTAAGTTCTTTCTTCTATCTTCTGTCCCCGTTTATACCCGCACCAATCAATAAACGGGCCATTCAATTTTCCATCTTTCCAAGTGTATTGATTACACAGCCTCCCGTCTGGAAACCAACCTTTAGATAGTCCATCGGCATGTTGGCCAGCTTTATAATACCATTCATATCTCAATCCAAGTCCTGTGTCATCTAATGAAGGAGTTGATGTGTGTTGGTCAGTTCCATCCCAATAGGCTCTAAACAGGCCATTTTCTGGCCTATTTTCTTCAATCCATTTACTGGCATGCTCACCTTTTATCTGTGACATTATGTTCCTCCTCCCTCCCCCACATTGTTAATCTTGCCAAATCCCTATCGACATATCGAATTTTTTTAACACCCCCTACCTTAAACCCCGCCAAATTCATAACATTCCTTAAACCTTGCTCATTAAAAAAATGAAGATGGCAGGAGTTAAATTCATCGTCTAATATGTCTCTATACTCAAACTCTTCTGCATCAGGAACTTCAATATACACAGTCCCTGCAAGTTGACTTAAAAATCCCACAGGATCTTCTATGTGTTCTAAAACGTGTATTAAAGTTGTTATGTCTGCCTTGTAGTTATCTTTTACCCGTAATCCCAAATTTTTTAAATGTTGTATACTATTCTGTCCAAGTTCGTGACAGACAACTTTATATCCTTCTTTTTGAAGCTTATATGGAAACACACCAATTCCTGATCCTATATCCCATACCTTACACTTTACAGGAAAGATGTTGCAAAAAAACAACACTCTTTGATTGTTCTCACTGTCAGTGATGGACATAATATCATCAAACGATTCTTTTAGGGTCTTACCCCTAAACTCCGTACTACGATAAATGTGATCATATATATCCGTTAAACTGTCTAAAGGGTACATATGAAATTGTTGATAATGTCCACATTCACATTTAAACCATGTCCGGCCTTTTACCCCCATAGACATTTCATACTTATCAGGATCTTTATATTCGTATATGGGAGTATTCATATTTGAATTGCATATAATACATTTCATGATTCAAGTCCTTCCAAAATACCCACCGTTCCAATAATATCCTGAAATTTTTCAGAAATTAATTCTCCATTATCAAAAATTGCTTCATATGTTTTTTGTCCATTTTCATACCAATAAGTATATAATCCATCTTTTTTACCATTCTCTTCATGATGGTTTCTTTCCCTTCTCTTATTTCCATTTTCATACCAATCGATTCTTTTAATTTCTACACCATTTTTATAAATAGTTTCATCCTGTTTTTGACCGTTTTCATACCATGTAATCCACACTCCCTCCTGTTTTTCATTTCTATAAGTTCCTTCTTCTCGTTTTTTTCCACTATCGTAATATTTTACCCACTTTCCATTTCTTTTTCCATCTTTATAAGTATACCCTAACCACCCACCATTATATGCCTTATTTAAATCTACATCCCAAAGTATTCCATTCTTATAAGTCTCTTCATATTTTTTTTTACCATTACTTTCCCAATAAATCCATTTACCATGTGGAATATCATCTTTATAATTTTGTTCATATATCTTTACATTCTTATCGTGCCAACGAAATCTCTTTCCATTTCGTTTTCCATTCTTCCACATTTGTTCTTCTAATTTAGTGCCATCTTGTTCCCATTGAATCCATTTTCCATCTAATTTACCATTTTTCCATGTTGACAATTGTTTTATTTGTCCACTTGGAAACCAACCTTTAGATTCTCCATCTGCACGTACCCCATCTTTATAATACCACTCCCATCTTGTCCCCTCCCCCTCATTTTCATCGAATGTCAATCCACCCTCATCAAAATTTATTACACCTTTCCAATAAACTCTGAATAGTCCACTTTCAGGTTGATTTTCTTCAATCCACTCTGGTGCCGGTTTACCGCTTATTCTACTCATATCTATCTAGCCCGATTTACAAAATCAGCCCATGTGTTTGGAATTTTAATGTAACCCATATTATTTAAAGGAATTATACCTATAATCTAAATTATCTTTATTACTCAAATACCACTCAATAGTTTCTTCAACTCCTTCATCTATATCTACTGATAATTTAAATCCATTAGAAAACATTCTTTCCATATCTAACAACCTAATTGGATCTCCATTTGGTTTTGATTTATCAAATTCAATTCCACATTCAAATCGTGCTGCTATACTTGATGCTATCTGTGCAATAGTAACTCCTTTACCACAACCAAGATTAAGAGGCTCTGTTATTTTATTTTCTACTGCAAAAATCATTCCACGTGCAACATCTCGGGCATAAATAAAATCTCTAATTGGTGAACCATCTCCCCAAACACTCATAGTACCACCTTTACCAACCTCTTCTGCCTTTCTAATTAAAGATGGGATTACCATTGAATTTTCTAAATCAAAGTTATCCCATTTTCCATAAACATTGGCGGGACGAACAATAGAAATTTTATCCCAACCATGTTGTATCCTATAACCATCTGACTGTAATTCACCAATCCTTTTTGCCCATCCAGGTAATTTATCGGTTTCTGATGGAAATGTTTTCCATACATCATCTTCACGGGAAATATCTTTGTGTGCATAAACCCCATTTGAACTTGTAAAAAGATACCATTTAACATTTTCTCTAAATGCTGCCTCCATCATATTAGTATTAAATCTTATCATTGGTAAAAAATAATCTAATGGTCGAGTTTGAGACATTTTAGTTGAACCTTTTACTCCCGCAACATGAAATACATAATCCATACCTTCACATACTATTTCACAGTTCTTATAAATTGTTAAATCTGTTTTAATAAATTCTACTTCTTCAAAAAAATCAACTGGTTCATCAAGTGAAGCAACTCTTATTTTTGCCCCTCTGTCAAGTAATAATTGAACAAGTTCTCTACCAACCATTCCAGTTCCACCCGTTACTAATACATTTTTATTTTTTAACATTTTTACACACCTCACTTATAAAATTAATATCTTCTGTTTCTAATTCTGGATAGTTTGGTAAGAAAAATCCTCGTGAATGTATTTTATCTGCCACTTCACCGTGAAATTCACCATATCTATTTACCCAAAAGGGATGTAGTCCAAGATTACCTGCACTAAATATACGAGTTTCTATACCATTTTCTACCAATCTATTAACAACATCTTTTCTATGTTCTTTACTTTCTGCTAAAACTCCAAATGAAATACTACACGGATTATCATTTCCCCAATTTTGAAATTCGAAATGGTCAAATAATTGTTTTGCATACTCAAGATGATTTTTTGTTCTCTGTTGTGTTATCCAATTTGATTTCACGAGTTGTCTAATCCCAATAAATGCCTGTAAATCTGTTGAACGAAGATTAAAACCAGGAACTAAAAAAGTAAATGGTTCATGAAAAATATCTATATTATTTTCTACCATTTTCTGTTTATAAAGTTCTTTTGGTAAATCTTTACCCCACCCATGACTTCTTAACATTAACAAAGTATGATATAATTCTTCATCATCTGTATTTATCATACCACCCTCAATAGTTGAAAATTGATGACCAAAATAAAATGAAAAAGATGACATAACTCCTACCTGACCGACCATAGTTCCATCCTCATAACTTGAACCAAGTGATGCACAACCATCTTCTAATAATGGTACACCATATTTTTCAGATAATCTCCGTAATTCGTCCTTATAATGTGGGACCCCTAAAACTTGAACAAATATTATTGCAGAAATATCTTCCGTTTTTAAAAGAAATTCTGTTTGTTCCAAATCTATACCAAATGTTTTTTCATCTGCATCAACCATAATAGGTTCTATTCCAAAGTGTAACAGCGGTGAAATTGTAGTAATCCAACCAACTGATGGAACAATTACCTTACCATTCAATCTACCAAGTTCTTTTAATGCATAAATCATCAAAAGATTTGCAGAAGAACCTGAATTTACAAATACAGAATACGTTGTTCCTATGTATTCGGACCACTTTTGTTCAAATTCTTCAGTAAGTTTCCACTTAGTAAGTCGAGGACCAGTTAATAACCATTCTATTAATGTATTAATATCACTAACATCAATTGTTTCTTTTGCGAGGGGAAATGAAAATTCATTACTTCTAAGTTCTTCAAAATTTATATTTTTCATATCAATGTCCTTCTATTTCTTCGGTATCATTTGTCTCACCTAACGCCAGTTTATATAATCTATAATCATCAGTATTGCCCCCACAAAACCAAGAATTTTTATCAATAAATCCACCACGATCCTCATGGTATTTACTTGGTAAATCATTCAAATCTGCAATCTGTTCAAAAATAGTTTTCATCATCTCATTATCATAAAATTTATCATATAAATGTTTTTGATTATAAACAACTTTTGGTAACAATTTTGTTGAATAAATTTCATGTAATTCGTTAATGTCTAATTTACAAACCCTGTTTATCTCTGATACAACTTGGGTGAATCTTTCATAATCATCTTCAATTTCATCATAACTTTCATCAAACAATTCTGGAAAAGTTTTAAAACCTTGTTCTTTTAATTTTTTTAAAATTCCTGGCCTTCCCAAAATAATAAGAGGATGACACATTAATGTTTTGTATGTTTTTTCAAAAATTGTTAAAGCATTACTTCGTTTTCCACCCTGAGTAACCGAAAACCAAGTTTCAGTTACTATTTGGAAATAACTATCATTAATCAACTCTAATGAAGGTAATTTTATTTCATCATAATCTCTTTCACCACCCATAGTTATATTTCTATCAACAATATGTGGAGATTTTTCAAAAAAATCACTCTCAAAGTCATATGGATAATGTTTAGAAAAAACAGAAGTTTCCTCGTATCCTGGCTCAGACATAAAGAGCTCCTTATCGTTCCATAAATCAAAATTTTCAGGGGGATCAGTAATATGATATTTATCTCTATGTTTATGAAGTTGAAATGAAACAAAACCCTTTTCTATCAAATTTAACCTACTCAATTCATTTAATAAATAAACTCTATGTGGTCTGGTTGCACTATTTAAACACATATAATATTTTGATTTTATTTTTTGTTTAAGTTGATTTTGAGAATCAGTATTATATGGAAATTCTTTATATAAATGTTTATAAAATCTTGCAACTCGATGTGCACAAGCATTTACTGTAACATGGTGTTTACAAACATATGTTTCATTTTGTGAAATATACAAACAATTATCTTCGGTATGACCACATTGATCAACGACTTCCCATTGTTGCTCTAAATTAACCCATTCCCAATCCCCATAATTTATTTTAAATCTCATATCAGGAGGAATCCACTGGTTTTCATCATTTTGCATTATAATGGTCACCCCATTCTATCAATAAAGTAACTAACGAATCATACTTTGATTTTGGTTCTCTTTCATATGCATGTTTAAATGCAGGAAATATATCTTCTGATTCATCTAATACAACAACATCAACTCGTTTCAATAAATTTTTAAAGGCCTGAGTATGGTCTTGGGTATGTTGTTCACCGGCATCTAATGGAATTCTACTTCCTATTGAAGTTCTAATTATAACTCTTGGTTGAAATTGACCTTCCGATATAATACTAATCTTATCTAAATGGTTTACTAATTGATTTGTGGCACATATTAAAAAATCAAATCTTGGATAACAAGTAATTGGAACGAATCCTTCATATGCCATACCTAAAGACATACCCATCTGAACATCTTCAAATACTGGTAATTCTATTTTTTTATCATCAGAAATGGTTTTGGTTGTATTATACATTGCATTACCACTATACTTAACTGCCTGTCCCATAAAAATTGTATCATCTTTTTCACCCAACCATTCCATTGAACGAATTATTTCATTTTTATATTTCAAGTCTAAATGTTTTAACATTTCAGTTTCTTGAAATTTTGCCATTTCTTCTTTTTGTTTTGTTAATGAATCAACCATAATTATCTCCTAAAATAATACCCAAGCACCAGAACCGTGATGGGGATAACCACGTTCATATTCATAATAAATCACATCATCTGGTACTTCTTGTTTACTTCCCCAAGTTTCATCAGTAGGTGTATTTGTACTTAGATTATTATCCTCTACTACGAATTGTAGTGGTAAATCAAAGTTTTTTGCATATTTATGACATAAATGAAACTCTCCTGTTTCAAATCCCATATCACCTACAAAACACCAAACTCTCCTCTTCGAACCTTTTCTTTTTAATGCCATTGCAACTCCAACTGCATGTGAAAAACCACCACCAACAATTGCAGATATAACAAAATTATGTTTCTTATTTATTACTTTCATACTACGACCACGTTTTATTTCATCCATTAACCAATCAGGTGAAATTCCATGTAATAGTGCATGAAAATGGTTTCTCCAAGTGGAAAAAACCCAATCGTCAGGATGAACATATTGAAAAATTTCAATAAGTTGCTCTTCATTTCCTTTTGATAAGTGAACAGGTCCTAATACAGAACCACTTTCCCATTCTTCTTTGGCATCTAACTCAAATTGCACAAGTTGTTCTTTTGTCCAATTAACTTCTTTTACTTTTTCTAAATATTTTGGTATTTTCATTTATTTATCCTGTTTATCTCTCTGAATCAAATGTGATTACAATTTTATTCATTTAATTATTAATTTTATTTTTAAATTCTACAACTCTATTGAAAATTTTGGTATAAAATTCTAAATATAAATCATCAACACTGATGTTTTCCATAATTTCTAAATTGTGCTTAACATTTGAAATATTATCGGACCACTTCCTATGTAACTCATTTTTAGGTAAATTATAAATTCTTTTTATATCATTTATAATAAAGTTCATTCTTTTTTTATCATCAACAATTTCATCATACCGTTCATCAAAAAAATCCGGAAAAGTTTTAAATCCCAATTGATGTAAATGTCCTAAAATTCCAGGATCCCCAACTATAATTGTCGGATTAGACATAATAGATTTATAAGTTTTTTCCGTTGGATATATAACATTATAATATTCACCGTCATCATCATATTTAATACTGTTTGCGTAATGAAATTTACACCCAAATGTTGTTTCAGTCGTTACCCAAAAATAAGTATCCTTTATAAATGAAAAATGTGACGTATCTTCACCGGTCGTATCAATTAAATTTCCAGTATCCAATTGTACCCCATCAGTGGTTATGTCCAGAAATAGGGGAATATCCCCTAAAAAATTTTTAATTTCATCATCCGATATTTCTTCCCCCATGAAATTGCAAATTTCTTTTATCGTATGGTCATAAATCTCACCCATGTCACCACAAAGAGAAATATAAGATTCTAAATTTAACTTATTTTTAAGTAATTGATATACTAAATATAGCCGAGTGTGAGAAGGTCTCCTATTGAATGATAAAAAAGTTTTTGGCTTTATATAATTATCACTGTTGAAGTAAGAATCATTATAAAATTCCCAATTTGCAAATTTAAATTTACAAAGCACCCAATTAAACCGCATATGACTATCCCCAAATTTGTTCTGATTTCCATCTAAAAGAATTACGTTATCTGTATTAATCCCGGCCCTTTCCATTCTATATTTATATCTATTAAAATTGTATTGAGTATCTATCTCGGTTAAATTATTTATAACTAAAGTAATTAACCCAGAATTAATTTTTTTGATTAATTTAGAATTTAATTTATTTAAAATTTCACCTTTACGTATTTCATAAAAATTTATATCATCAAACTTCAAATTATTCAAATTAGTTTCAATTCTACAATTTAAATATTTAAAATATGGACTGTCATATAACCAAAAACTATTTTCAACTTTACTACATATTACAAATTTACCTAACATTTTTTGATATTTAGGAAAAGATACCTTATGGTTGTATTTCCAGTCCGATATATAGCTGTTCACTTGTCTCTCCAATTTAATATAGGATTATCTATTGGCCATTCTATTCCAATCTGACTATCATTCCATTTAACTTCTTCTTGATCAAACCAATCTACATATTCTTCTGGATATGATTGTGTATAATGAAATAAACATTCATCAGTTAAACATATATGACCATTTACAAATCCAGGTGGAACTAACACACTCAAATGATTCCTTTCTGATATAATATAACTTTCCCATTTATTATAATTTACTGATTCTGGTCTATTATCAACAACCACCAAGTATATTTCACCCCATACACAAGTAATATGCTTCCATGTTACACTATCTCCGTGTAATCCTCGTAATACATTCTTATAAGAACGAGTAAACTTAGATATTTTCCACTCATTCCCTTTCGGCAATATCTCTTTTTCCTTTTCCCAAAAGGTCCACATCTCACCTCGATAATCAAACCAAGTATCAGGTTGTAATATTTTTACTTCTGGAAATACATCTGAAGTTTTTATTTCTACTTTAAAATCACTCATAGTACTTCTCGCCAATAGTTTAATAAATCATCACATATTTCATCTAAACCTTTTATTGGTTTCCAACCAGTCTTTTCTCTAAACTTTATACTGTCTGGAATCTGTAATGTAATATCAGTTGGTCTAATTCTTGCAGGATCAAGTTCTTTTATAAAAGCCTTTGGATTTTTAGATTTACTAATCAACATATCTAAAGCATCTCCAACCGTACAGGTGTAATCACCACCTATGTTATATACTTCACCACAATCACACTTATCAAATGCCAACCAATAGGCGTGAACTGCATCATCTATATGATTATAAGTTCTAACTGAATCAAGGTTTCCATGTTTTATTGGATGTGTTGGAAAACTCGGAGCATATGGTGGAAAATCGGGTTTCTTTTCTGCCGTAACTATTTGATGAGCAAATGATGAAAGTGCAAATCTTTTATCTCTCCGAGAACCTTCATGTGAAAACATACGAGTGATTATAACTTTCATATCATATGCCCTATAATAATACTGAGACATTAAATCGTGTCCTACCTTTGAAATGGAATATGGGTTTGCTGGTCGAATGTAATTATTTTCGGTCATTGGAACTTCATCTTCAGTCGGTACTCCATAAACTTCACTTGATGAAATACTAATTATTGTAGGATTACAATAATTTCTTTCTTTTGCAAATCGTAATTCTTCTAATAAATTTGTAGTTCCAATTATGTTTGTAGTAAGAGTACTAACTGGAGTAAGAAAACTCGATTCTGGAAAACTTTGTGCTGCAAAATGATACACCAAATCTGGTTTTGCAATATCAATAATTCTTGCAAGACTACCTCTATCCAATAAATCACATTCTTCAAATACAACTTGTTCATTTCCAAACAAATGTTTAATGTTTTCTTCTTTACTTCTCCACCTTCGTGTTGCAAAGATTTTTACATCTGATACATTTTTAAGAAGATAGTCTGCCATATGACTGCCGACAAAACCTGTTATACCTGTTATTAATATTCTCATTGAATTTTCTCCAAAACTAATTTTGATAATACATTATTAGCGAAAGTCTCATGTCCTTCATGTTTTGGATGTCCAGGTATTATTTTCAATTTCCAATCATCTTCTGTATATGCATTAAATGGATCATTTATTGATACCCACTCGGCTATTCCACCAAATTTTACTTTATCTTTAAGATTAAAAAACCACCATTTATCCCAATCGATATTTTCATTTAAAGTTGATAAATATTCCATATTATCAATATTATTTCCATAAATATTGTCAGGAATTCTTTTAGTGTTCCAAGTTTTAGGTGGTATTTGTAATTTATTTTTTCTGTCATATTGCCAACCAGAGTTGTTACTGAACAAATTAAACATTGAAAAAAAGATAAAATCTATATTATTAACTTTTAAAAAGTTTTGAGTTGATATTATGGGCTCTAACCCATTTAATAATAAATCATATTCATCTAAAATTTTATTCTTGAATAAAGAGTCATGATCACGAAACATATTTGTTGGAATACCATATAATTCTCCCCCAAAACTATTTTGTAATCTATCAAATGCAGTCCAACAACACATCACAAGTATTTCTTTTGACTTCATTCCACTTTTTAATAATTCTGTAACTGAATGGAAAACTGTTCTTGAAATATATTCATTTCCCATTCCTGATCTTCCATAATTTTTATAAGATAAATTTGGTATTCTTTTTTCAAGATGGTATGGCCACAAGTCTGGTTCAGAAAAACTACACCCCGTTGTTATTAAAACTTTCAACTCCAGACTCCATTTATAAAATTATATAATTTATCTGCCCATTCTATTTGAACTTCTGCGTTTGGATGATTACATTCCGTTACTCTATTTCCAGCACTACCTAAAAATGGTTCTTCATAAAAATAATCAAAATCAACTAATTCTGCTATTTTACAAGTTTTATCTAAAAATCCATCTTTATTAATATCACCTTCAAAAAAAATGTATTTAATATTATTAGATTTAAAAAATGATTGTAATGATATAACATATCTCCAAGTTATTTCTGAACAAGTTTTATTATCAGGAACATACTTAAAATTTATTTCATCTTTATCTACTGAAGTATCTCTTTCGTGGGAGTTCCATGCGGTATGACCATCATGTCCAAATTGAGCACCAAACCAATTACTCTTATTACCACACTCATCGCTCCAAGTTCTATTTACCCAAATTTCATTTCTAACTGGATATGATAATTGTAATACAAATAAAGTATCTTTTAATTTATCTTGATTTTCAGAAATCCAATCAAATGTAGTTCTGGATATTCGTTGATTAGAACAACCACCTTCAGATTGATTAATATCTTCTGCACCAAATTTATCGGCAAGAAATTTAGAATATCGTTCTTTTTCTGGATTATCTAAACCACAACCTTCGGTGTAACTACAACCATTACTATACACATATTTTATATTGTCCATAAAACAAAAAATCCTCTGGTTAGAGAGGACACTATTTAAAGTGCCTCCGTATGTTTATAGTCATATTATGATCGGTTAGGTCTTTGGGTTTTTATACCCCCTGTTTATCATACTGACTTATATATAAGTATCATTAATCAACATTTTTCCCTTTATTATTTTATAAAATCGATTGTGTGTATAGCCATTGTTCTTTCAACATATTAATAAATTTATTGTTTTCCTCTTTTCCATACTTTTTTAATCTATTAAAATTATGTATTAAAATATTCCTCATATTCCAATACCAATCATCAAGTTCTTCAATAGACATACTACATAATCTCAATATTTCTCGTTGTATCTTATCTCGTCTAATAAAATAATCTAATTCGGTATCATATGATTCATCTATAAATGGACTAAAAGTTTTAAATCCAAATTCTTTCAATGTCTGTAATGTGTATGGTTTTCCAACAACAAGAAACGGATGAAAGGTGATAAAAGGTTTCCAAAATTTTTCATCAAAATAAATATGATTTTTATCGATATCAACATCATTAAAAAATATAGATGGTGTAACAATATTGAAATAAGAATTGTAGGAACGAGAAAGATTAATAAATAAAGATGGTGGCACACTATCGGGTATTTTTATATCCCTCCCGAGTCCACCACTTGGTATTTCTTCTTTTATTTCACTTAACACATTTTCAAATGTATCGTGAAGTTGTATTTTTTCTTTCGGTATTGAATAAGAATTTTTACCTATATCGTCAAATGGTTCTTTACCTTCATGAACTGACGTAAAAAAAGTTCCATTAGTTTTGGATAACAAATTATTATCCCTTAAAAATAAATACAATTCAACTCTATGATATCTTGGTAAACTATTTATGGTATAAAAATGATATTTTCTACAAAAATTTCTTGACTTGTTAAAAAGATTTCTGTATATTTTATTGTTGGTAAGTCTACTTAAATTAATCATCCAACGATTGTGAAATAAATAATTTTTATCTTCATTTACGCCAATAAATTTAGTTGTACTCATATTAAAAATATTATTAATTAATATATTATGACATTTACTGAAATCATCTATTTTATTCTTAGAACTGGGAAACGTACTGATACCGATATCATTTACCGCTCCCTCATGGGAAGTCAAAATAAGTTTAGACTTATCATTTGATAAATCATCTATGAGTAGTTTATTTTTATTTAGAAATTTTTCTATAATATCAAAATCAGTACTATGATTGATTATTAATAAGTAGCTTCCACTTGGTTCAGATAGAAAATTGACATCGTTCCAAAATTTATCTTTAAATATAAATCCTGGTGTTTCTAATAATCTATCTAAATCACTTTCGGATTCAAACGTTTCTCCTATTTGATTATAATATAAAATATTCATATCAAAAAATCTCTAATATCTGTGAATCCACTTTTCTTATGTATCTTTGTAAACGAGAATAATTATGATCCAATACTGATTTCATTCTATTATATAAAGTATCTACCTCATCAACTTTCATTTTACTTATTTTGTCTATCTCGTCAAACACCATTTGTATTCTTTTATCATTATCTGTTTCATCATCATAACTTTCATCAATAAATTTTTCAAAAGTTTTAAAACCTAAATCCTTCAAAATCGTTAAAGTATAAGGTTGAGCAATTATTATAAATGGTTTGAAACATGCAAACGACCTATATAATTTCTCATCTATATAAACATCATTTGTTTCATATTTTGAAAAAGTAACCACATCAAAATAAGAATTAAAATATAATGGTAAATTTAACTTAGTAGAAGTATAATAAGATTTTTCTTTCAAGTCTAAATGCATACTTTCTTTATTATTATTCCAAAAAAAAGAATTGAAAGATATATCAAACTTATCCATAATATCATTTTCTTTAATATGTGATACTAAATCCATTCTATGTTTTTTAAGATTACCATTATAGGATAAAAAATATTTTTCTCTGTATATACTTTCACTCTGAGCTCTCATTTCCATAATATTCTTATGGTCAATTTGTTGTTCTTCTAATATACAATCTGCCATAGAATAATTATTAAAAACATCACACGGTAAATCATAACCATTTAGATGAAAATCAGGTATTATCACCGATACATCATATTCTAATTTACACAATTCTTTTATTTTTAATTGCTGAAGTCCGTAGAATTCTTCTGATAAAGTATCCATGTACCACAAGATTATTTTTTTAGTCTTATCCAGAGACTTAATAATTTCAAATGGACTATCATTTTCATATGATGGTTGGATTAAAAAAATATCACATGGTGATGATAATTCTAAATTTTCTATTTTTTCAAATAATATTCTATTTGTCCAAATCTCATTAAAATCTTCTATAATGTTATTATTAAAATAAAAAGTTACTTTCATCACTCAATTTTTCTCCTAAAAAATCTCCAAAAATTTTGTGGCCACTTGGTCTTAAATGTCTACTTTCATAACAATCTTTCTGGTAATTATCCCACATATAATTAATCATACTATCCTTACCATTAAATATAAAATTATTAAAATCTACCATTTCTAATTGTTCTTCGTTCTGTGGAAATCCCCATCCCCAAATAAATTTATAATTTATACCATAAAACTTAAAAAAAGTTTGTAATAAAATTATTTGCTCTATCATATGGTTATCACAAACACCATCATCTACAAAACATTCAAAAAATTCTATTAAAGCCTTTTGTTCTTTTATATTTTTCCATGGCCACCAATCCCAACAATCAACCTTTGCCAATATTCTTTCGTTAGAAAAATTAGAATATAAGTCAAAACGAGTAGAATCTGTTAATTGTATAATTGTTAATATATCTTTATGAATTCCATCCTTAATAAAACCTTTGAATGAATCAATAGTTGTTCTAATTGATCTTGCATTACTACCGCATCCCATTGATTGATTTCCTATAATTTCTAAACCTAATTTATTAGCAGTAAATGTTGGCCAGGTATTATTTAATCTAAAGTTTTCAAACTCATCACCGTGTGATTGAGAAGATTCCATCCATCCAGATTCTTGTCCCGTTCCTAAATCAAAACCATCTGGAAATTCAGCTTGAAATCCTCCACCCCAAGTAAAACTACAACCATTTACATATAAATATTTCATCGTAAAATACCCTCGTTACTAAAATCATAACTCATATCAAGAGTTCCATCTTCTAAAATCATACCAGGTCTCCAACAAGTTGCCCAATGGTGTTTCTCTCGATTAATATAAACAGGAATCATTTTGTTTCCAAGTTGTATGTGTGCAGTTACTCTATGAGAACCATCTAAATAAGTAATCTTTCCATCTTCGATTTTAACATCTGCTGGCATCACCCCACCTGACTTGATAACTTCTCGTAAATAATATACCAATGCACCATGAGTATTTTTACCAGTCATTTCCCATACACATTGACATACTGTTACTTTTTTTTCATCGCCCCTAAATTCATTTTCATTTTTGGTAGGCCTTATACAATGTTGTATTTTATCCCAATGGTCAATATCAGGTATAATACCAAAGTTATCAATATTAACATATTCAGAAAACTTTGTGTAATCTATATAACCATCAGGTTCTTCATACATTTCTTTAATATATTTAAGTTCTTCCCGCCTAACCACCCATAACCTCTGATATTTCAGTCCAACAATTTAATCTATCTTGTTTTTTATAATTTGCAAAATGTTCTTGATTATATAAAAGAATATCTTCCATTTCATAATACCATTTATGTATTTCTTCTTTTGACATACTACATAATCTTTTTATCTCGTCTAATATCATAAAAAATCTTTTGTCATTATCCACTTCTTCATCATATGATTCGTCAATCCAAGGTGAAAAGGTTTTATATCCTATTTCTCTTAATTTTGCAAGAAAAAATGGATTAGATACTATTATAAATGGAACTAAATTACTGATTGGTTTGAATATTTTTTCACTCATATAAATACAATCTTCATAATAACAACTTTCAGTAACAACATTAAAATAAATTCTTTTATATTGATGAGAAAAATTAGACCATTGACCAACTGCTCCACCCCATCTTTCACCATCTTTATAAACCCAATTTGCATCTATATCATCATCCGCATCAATAGGATATAATGGTTTTATTTTTTCTAATGCACTACTTACTACTTCATTCTGTTGTTTATCCCTTATAAAATCTCTTATATGTGTTGGCCAAACACCACCAAAAGCACTATCTACTTCTTTTGCCCCAAGACTAATAATTCCCTTATCTTGTAGCTCCATTTCATAAATCATTGCTATTAATCCCAACCTATACTCCCTTATAACTCTGTTATAACATAAAAAATACTTTTCTCTTATGGTATCCATCATATCATCTAAATCTTTTTTATTAACAAATGATTGTTTATGTGGATAAAGTTCGTCTATCTTTTTATTATAATGATTACCTATTATTTGATGATATATTTCATTACTACTCTCTAACATATGATTCATTTCAATAATGTTCATCTTGTCTTTTGTTAAAGTGGGCATTATATCACAAAAAGTTTTATATTGGCCTTTACCATTCAAATTACTTGCAACAAAAAAAACTTTATTTGCTGGAATTTTATATTTTAATAACTCATTATGTAAATCTTTATAATTTTGGTGTTGTATATGTCCCTCATGAATATAATTTATAATAATATATCCGTTACCTTCTCTAATTAAATTTTTTACCGTTTCGTCTAAAAAATATAAAAAAGTCTTTCCGCCACTACCTCCTCCATCAAGAATATCAAGGTATTTATCTAAATCACCACAGGATATAGGTAAAATAAAATACGAATCATCCTTTAAATCAGAAATCTGAATTTTATTAAATTCCCCAAAATCTTTAGATTCCAAATTACCCAATGAATTAAACCGGCCCGAGTTTAATAAAATATTAATCTTATTCACTATAATCCCTGTCCATATTTTATAGGAAATGCATTTCTAAAATGACTACTATCTTTATTTATTATTACTTGATATCCATCAATAAGTTCTTTTATTCCATCATTTAACGAATAACTTGGTTTCCATCCCATCGATTCTATCTTTTCATTTGATACTATATAATCTCGTTTATCTGGATCTTCATAATACTCTGATTGGTTCACAACAAAATCGGGTATATATTTTTGTATTCTTTCGGTAAGTTCTAATTTACTTATGTTAGTATCACTCAAACCAACATTAAATGCCTCACCTACATTATCTTCATAATTATTTATCATAAACTGAAACGCAGAAGATACATCTTTAATATGAATATAATTTCTGATAGTATGGGCCTGAAATAAAGTAATATATCTATCTGTTAATGCTTTATATACAAACTCATTTACAAGTAAATCTAATCTCATTCTTTCAGACATACCAAAAACTGTAGCCAATCTAAATGTAATTGCCCGACCACTATCTAAAAGAAGATTTTCGGAATCACATTTGGTAACTCCATAATGACTTATTGGTGTTAATTTTTGATCCTCTGTACAGATTCCTTCAGTTTTTTGTCCATATCCACTATTTGTATTTGGAAAAATAATTCTCTGTAATTTAGAAGTGTTATTTAAAATTTTTTTAATTTGATAATAATTTACTGCTGTTGCCAATTGTTTATCTCTATCACATGCGGGAAACCCCACGATTGCTGCTAGTGGTATAATAACATCCGCCTTATTAACATAATTACTTAATTTAGAATAATCTCTAACATCACCATACACAAATTTAAAATTTTTATTATTAAATAAATTTAGTAGTGTGGTTTGATTATATACTAAATTATCATAAACCACGACTTCATGATTTTCAACTAAATCTGGACACAACACAGAACCTAAATATCCCATGCCTCCCGTAACTAATATTTTCATAACTTTCTCTCCAATTTTATCTTTAATATATCTTTATAAATATCAACTGTTTCTTGACCAAACTTCTTTCTAATTTTACCAAACCATTCTTTTCTATTAAAATATTTTTGAAACGCATCATCTCTAAATTTAAGAATTTCTTCTCTTGTTAAATTATCTGCCGGATTTGGAAATGAATCCTTAGAATAATATGAATATCCTGAATATGTTGGTGGTAACTCTATTCCCTTATTCACCGCATCAGTAAATAGTGGTGAACCTGGGAATATCATAGTTGGATTGAAATTTGCACCACTTGTATTTAATTCGATTGCCAAATCAAGAGTTTCTTGCATAGTTTCGTGTGTATCACCAGACATTCCAAACATATAATTACTAATTACTTCTATATCAAATGATTCTATTTTTTTAACAATATCTGTAACATCTACTTCGTCAAATTTACCCTTAGCTGCATCAATACGAACTTTTCTATTACCACTTTCAATACCAAGTGCCAACCAATTTACTCCCGCTTTCTTTAATTTTTCTAAATATTCTTCTCTAACCGTATCTATTCTTGCATATGCCCCAATATTGAAATCATATCCCCTTTCAATTATCAAATCACATATCTTTAAAAAATGATTTTTATTCAATACAAACATTTCGTCTGCTATTTTAATATTTCGTATTCCCATATTGGCAATTTTATCAAATTCGGTAATCATAAATTCAGGATTCCAATACCTAAATACAGATTTACCAAATGGTGCATTAATACAACAAAAATCACATTTATAAGGACACCCAAGTGAAGTATAAAGTGATGCAAATGGTGTTCTTTCATTATTATTAGTCATAGAAAAATGAGTTACATTTCTATATTTATCTGGTGATGGTAACAAATCCCAAGCCATACCAGGTAAACCTTGTTCAAGATTACCAATAATTGATGTCATATGTGTAAATTTTATTTCATCTCCATCTCTATACCATAAACGAGGAACTTTACTTACATTAACTAAATCAGTCTGAAATAATCCTAATAGAGTATCAACTCCTTCACCTTCACAGACAAAATCACACTTTTCATCTTTAAGTGTTTTCTCTGGTAATGCCGATGGGTATAAACCAACTAAAATAGTCTTGAATTCATAATCCATCATCTCCAATAATTCATGTGTTCCTTGCATATTCTGTGCAGATGCTGATGGGTGCTGTCCAAATTGAACAAAACATACTAAACTGGGATTAATATCCTTTATATGATTATAACTTTGTTCAGTATCTAATTGTAACGCTTCACAATCTAATATATCTACTCTAACACCAAGACTTCTCATACTATTTGCCAACAAAGCTGCCCAAATGGGCGGTTCTATTGCAGCATACTTTAACAAACTCTGAAATGTCTGTGTGCTTGAATTAGTATGTACGAATAATATATCAATCATTTAATTTTTCAAACCTTTTTTTAGAAAATTTTCTAATTTAGTATATTCACTATCTACAAAAATATTGAAATGTTTTGCATTATGAATTAAAATATCTTTCATGTCCCAATACCATTCGTCTAATTCTTTTATTGTCATACTACAAAGTCTTTTAATTTCTTTTTCAAGTAATACCTTTCTCTCCTTATAAGTATCTAACTCATCATATGATTCATCAATAAACGGATGAAATGTTTTAAATCCATATTCTCTTAATTTTTTTAAATTATTTTTGTTGGATATTAAAACAAAAGGCTGAAAAGTGATCATACATTTCCATACCTTTTCTGTAATGTGTATTTTTTGTGGATGAGTATTATCATATCCTGGTCCCCAAACACTTTCCGTAACTATATTAAAATAGCTATTGAAATAAGGAATAACATTTAAATAATCTTGTAATCCATCAACTTTATAATCATAACTATTTGGTATTAAATTATGTGCTATATCTATCGTTTTTTGACCATATTCTTTACTATAATCTAATACATCTCTGTCAATAGTTCTATAATTATTAAAATCAAGACTTTCGACTCCTTGTTCTAATGGTTCTCTACCACCAAACCAAGTTGTAATCCCATCTTCTAATAAATTATTTTTGATTAAAAATAATAATAATTCAACACGGTGGTCTTTTATATTATTATTGTGAGATGCATATTTAAATTGTCTATAATATCCTTTAGAATTATTCAAAATTTTAGATAATGTATTTTTATCAAAATGTGAATTATTCGCAAAAGAATCAGGATAAAAAGTAAATACTGCATTTCTATTAAAATATAAAAAATCAAATCCCACTTTATTTGCCTCTTCATCGTCTATACTCAATATACTTTCATGAAAAATAAAACCAAAATTATTTTTTGACATCCCATTTTCTTCTAATAAATTTTTAAAAGACTTCCATTTTTCTTCATATACAGAATAGTTCAAACCACAACAATCTGTCTGAAAGAAAATAATATAACATTTACTGTTTCTCAAATCAGAAATAACTTTTTTTGAAATATCAGATTTATCATTGATTATTTTCTCAAAAGTTTCCATTCCATTAAAAGTATCATAAAAAACTATATATTTGTCATCTGGTATAGACTCTAATATCTGAATATTTTTAAAAAAATTACATGAGTTTAATTCTGGATAAATTTTCATATAATCCAAAAAAACTTGTTCTCTTATCAACCCATCACAACTCAAAGTATCACTTAGAAATATCAAATTCATATTAGTTTTCCTTTTATTGTTTGTGCGATAAGTTCACCGTCAAGGTAATAGGATCCATTCTCATGATGTTCACCTGTAGGAACGTGATTTATTTCTAACCAACAATCTCCAAATCTATAAATTCCAGCTGAATGTGGAAGTTTATTTGTATCTGAAAAAACCCTATTTTTATTTTCTTTATAATAGTCTATCATTTTATGTTGATTGTGAATAACTTTGGGTAGAGTCTTTACATACAATTCATGTACCTCTTTTAACGGTAACGAACAAATTTTGTTAATTTGTTCTGCTATAAACATAACTTTTTCAATACTCATCGGAATTTCATCATAAGATTCATCAAACCATTCAGGAAAAGTTTCAAATCCAAGTTTCTTTAGAACACTTAAACTTCCACATTCAGCATTTATTATGAAAGGTGAAACAGCCAAAGCCTTTATTGTTTTTTCAGTCAAACATCGAGCTCCTTCTTCATTAATATTTGACGAATCACTATAGTCACCACGTGGAAACGACTCTGTTATAATACTAAAATAATTTTGTTCGAAGTGTGATTTATTAAAATAATATGTTGCCGCTCCACCACTACCTCTTGGATAGGAGTTCGGTATATCTAAAACAGAAGAATCTGGTATAAAATCAAAATTTTCAAAAAACTCTTTTTCATATTCATATGGGTATTCTTCTCTATACGATAAATAATCATGCAAATGTTTATTACTTTCTCCAACACCTAATAAAGATATAACTCCTTTTTTCTCCACACCATATCTTTTCAATTCATTTAATAATACCATTCTAGCATATTTAGTCACCCCATTATAACAAATATAATAACCTGTTTTTATTTTATTTTCAAGTTCCTTTTTATAATTTTCATTATAAGGAATGTGTAATTTTTCCGTATCAAAGTATCTCCCTAATGAATATACAAAAGGACTCCAAAATACATGCCATTTATAATTATCACCAATATCATTATTAGAAACTAAAATAAAATTATCAATTAAATCATTTTTCTTTAAATGCCCATCAATTAAAGAAAAATTTTCACTGTGAGTTTGTTCGTTTGCATTATCAGTGACTATCGAATCTATATCTGGATAATATAAAAAATTAGCACCAAAAAGTTGTGTAAATGTCCAAAAATCGTTATAAACTTCACCAACTTTTAAAATCTCAATCAGCAATTCAACAGCTCGATTTTTATATTTTTCAACAAATTTCATTTCTTTATTGCCTCAACATTTAACGAAACAAGTTTTCCTTTAAACCATTCATCATCTGATAACTCATTTTCATTCTTATCGTGTCTTGGTAAATAATCACAACTCCAATCACGAATATGTGAATGTTCTGTTTGTTGCCAATCATATTTATTCACCTTCTTAAACCCAACATCTTTTAAATCTTTTGATAGTTCGTTAAAATCCCATCCCCAATAATGAAAATTTTCCTTATAGTCTTGTCCCCCATACAAAGTTCCGCGTATGGAATTTAAATCTCCCGTTTCTACATAATATTTACATAAATTTTCCATATCTGGAACAGAAATTCTCAATATACCACCCTTTTTTAATAACTGATGCCAACTTTTTAATGCAAAATTATATTGAAATCTTGTTAAATGTTCAAGTGCATGACAAATATAAATAACAGAAACAGTATTTTTTCTAAATTGTCTCAGTTCTGTCATATCATCTATAACATCAGGTGACGATGGATTTTTTGTTCTGTAAATCGGATAGGATCTAATATCAACATTTATATAACCATCTATTTTTACATCTCCACAACCTAAATGTAATTTCATTTTAAAACACCTTTACTTTATATTTTTTACTAAATCCAACTCCATCCATGTAACTATTCACTATTGGTTGTCCTTTTATATTAAGACTTGTATTTAATACCATAGGACAACCTGTTTTCTCATAGAACTCCTTAATAAGTTTATAATAACCTGGATTGTCATCTTTACTAACCGTCTGAACTCGTGAAGTGTTATCTATATGACAGATTGCTGGATACTTGTCGGGAAATTTACACGGAGCTACGAACTGCATAAACTGAGACTTCTTAACTGGCATATCAAAGATTTCATGTGCGTGTTCTTCAAGGACAGATGGAGCGAATGGACGAAACTTTTGTCTATGTTTTATCTCATTCACTCTATCTTTTATATCATCACCACGGGGGTCTGCCAGTAGAGAACGGTTTCCTAATGCTCGAGGACCAAACTCCGCCCTTCCGTTTGCCACACCAACGATATTTCCTTCAAGTAACTCGTTTAATACTTTCTTTCTTGGATAACGACCTGTGATGTCATAACCTGTAAATGGAGATTTCCAATTCACGTGTTCTCCATAAACATATGCTGCACAACCGAGTGATGAACCTGCGTCACCTGGGTTTGGTAATATCCATAAGTTAGGATAGTAATCACGTGCTATAATTGAGTTAGCTACACAGTTTAGTGCAACTCCCCCCATATAAACACAATTATCAGTCTCGGGAACTAACTGTTGTGTCAATTTAAATACTTTCTCAATTTCTTCCTCACAAATCCATTGAACATTTGCTGCTATATTGAATTTCCAATCATCACTATCATCATCGGGGTAGTATTCTGGATTCCAATCTAAACAACCTCTATGTAAATTGTCCTTTAAATCAATCAGTTTATCAGAATCATTAAAGAAATCTTCACGAATTGCGTTTTTTAGTTTGTGGTCTTGTGTTCCCCAACCTGCCATTCCCATTAAGATGTATTCATCCTCTTGTGGTTTCAATCCTAATCGTTGTGTCATTGCACTATACCACAATCCTAATGAGTTTGGATACTTTAGTGTATATCGTTTCTCAAAATGACTTCCCCACGCATACCAAATACTACACGTCTCAAATTCACCTATTGCATCTATAACTACTATTGCTGATTCTTCGTATGGACTTGTAAAGTAACCTGCCGCGGCGTGGGATTGATGATGTTGGACATACTCTATTTCTGCATTACCGACAAAATCTCGTAGATAATATTGTGGTGTATTCTTATAACTTAATACCTCTCCATATTGACCTGCCCTTAATTGTCTTAACTTTTTTAGATATGGTCTTTCAAAATAAACCACCTTGTCTGGTTTACCACCAAGTCTATAACAATCGGCAAATAATGCTGCGTTTAAATCAGAGTCATTCTTGATTCCACTATATCGTTCACTATGACCAGCAAACAAAATCTCACCATCTTCTATCATAGTTATAGCAGCGTCATGATTTAATGCGTTTATTCCTAATATTTTCATATAACCTCTTTATTTTTTAATACATAGAACTATACTCGAAATGATCGGACACCTCTGATATTCCCTTATTATATTGATCCTTAGAATGTACATTTAGCCAACTTATTAAATCATTAAATCTTTTTTCTAATACATCAGCTGTAGCACCTTTTATATTAATAACGGCCTTTGAAGGGTGTGAAGGAAAGTATTCCCTAAATCTTTTATGTAATATCTCCACACCAAATGCTTCAGGATTTCGAAAAATTGGTGTACCAGGATATGGTGTAAACAAAGTAACTATCCATTTATCTGGTTTTAATTCTTTAACAAATCTTTTTGTTGCTTCTATTGTTTCTTCTGTTTCACCTGGTAATCCAGATATTATATAAATCTTAGCCTTCATTCCTGACTTCTGAATCATTCGTATTGCTTCCGCGTGCATATTCGTAGTTGCCTTTCCAGCTTTATTCATTAATTTTAATATATCATCATCCGCGGCTTCGAATCCTATACCAACCTCTCTACACCCCGCATAATATAAAAGTTCACAGTATTCTGGATTCACCAACACCGAACTAATCGAACCTCTAAACCTAATATCTAAGTCATGTAATTTAGGAGCAAGTACTTGAAACCTTTTCTTATCTATAATAGCATTATCATCTAAAAATCTAAAATGTCTACAGTTATATTTATCCATCATCAACTCTATTTCTTCTATAACATTATCAGCACTTCTAAATCTTGTTTTTTGTTGCATATTTGCACAAAAAGAACATGCAAATGGGCAACCTCTACTTGTCATAAGAGTTCCACCTTGATGGCCATCACTATTGTACCTATAACCACCCCACAAGTCCTCACTAACTGCCCTATGAGCTGGCATCAAATGTCTTGCCGGATGTGGTATTGTATCTAAATCTGTAATTCTTATTGCCTTGTGAACTCCTGTTGGTTTTTCTGTACATATTTTAGTTATAATTCCCTCTGCTTCATCTTGAACCACACAATCAAAATCATCTACACAATCTTCAGGTAACCAAGTTACGTGTGGTCCACCTATAATCGTATATGCTTTATCACCATATTTCTTTTTAATAACTTTATGTAAATCCTTCATTTCATCAATCTGAGCAGAACAAGCAGTCATCAAATAAATGTCGTATTCTGGAGGATTTGTCCAATCGTTGAATTCTTCCCTTAAATCCCAAACTTCAACATCAAATCCATCTCGTTCTAAAACTGCAGCAATATATAAAGGACCTAAAGGTGAATATGCAAAAGGTGTGGTTTCAATTCTTCTACTGTCTGGGATAACTAATACTACTCTTTCCATAAAGATTCTCCTTTTTAATAAATATTACATAATCTCTAAAATTGGTAGTATGACTTGTTCACAAAACTTTTTATGTGAAAGTGGTGATGGATGTCCTGGATCGTGTTCACCGTTACCCCAAGGATCACGGGCTTTTAAACAAACCCATTCTGCTAATCCACCATGTTCTACTTGTTCATCCTCATAAAACCACCATTTATCCCAATCTATCATATTCCATATTTTTGGTTTAGAAAGTCATATAATACATTAGACCACTCTTTGTGTGCTAGAATACTCGGATGCCACCCATCATCTATAAAGTATTCCTTTTTAGTATAGGGATATGATTTATCATCACCATCCCAATTTCCAGATATAACCCTTTCTAAACATCCTGCTTTAGCACCTATTTCTATTTGAATTTGTTCTAAAAAATTAACATTTTCTTTAACATAATTTGTAAGTCTATTTAAAACTGGACAATTTTCTCCTGATTCTGATTTACTATAATATCCAGTTCCTTTTTTCCAACCATCTAATGAATCAAATGCATTAAAAAATAGATATTTTATATTATGAGATTTTAAAAATCCTGCTAACATAATTATTAAATGTAATTTTCTCATATGTTCTTGAAATGTACTATAATTTAATAAATATTGTTTATATTCTGGAGTATTATAATCCGTCAGGTAATATTGTGATGACCTTTGATGTGGTTTATCAGAACCACCATTAAACTTTCCAAACTCATCCGTAAATTTTTCCCACCTTTGAATTGATGGCCACCCCACCACAACTATTAAGTCATCATGTAGATTATCTATAACCGAATCAACTACACTTCGATAAATATAGTCTAATGCAATTCCATTTAGTCCAAGTTCAATTACTTCATTAGGTTTGACCAATCGTTCTAACCAATATGTCCAAGATTCTTGTTCGTCATATGGTAATGTTGATGCATGTCCTGCAAAACTACATCCAGTTGTTATTAATTTCATACTTTATTCCTTAAAATTGGTAGTATGACTTGTTCACAAAATTTCTTATGTGAAGATGGTGATGGATGACCTGGATCGTGTTCACCGTTACCCCAAGGATCACGGGCTTTTAAACAAATCCATTCTGCTAAACCACCATACTCTACCTGGTCATCTTCATAAAACCACCATTTATCCCAATCTATCATATCCCATAGATAAGTTGCGTTTGGATATAAGTCTTTTAATAGTGGTGTATCTTTTGATATTTTTTCAGTTGCGTTGTCTGGCCATGTTCTATCTTCTTTAAAATGTGTATTATCTCTCCACGCGAGATTCCATATTTCATGTCCAAATATCTCATCACCTTCTTGTCGTGCCCACCCACTTGGAACTTTAAATGAATATTGGTTAAAAATATTTTGCCAACACATCATAGTATATTTTATTCCAAGTTTATCTAAATACCATTGAGTTCTTAATATTGATTCAAATGTATTTATTAAACTTTCTTCTTCTGAATAAAAATGTTTCCAATATAACTTTAAAAATTTAGTTACTGCTTTATTGCTCCAAGACATATAAGGAATACTACTTTTTATCCATACAGAATCTTCTATTGAATGTCTGTTCCAATGTTTATCGTGGATAAAATTTCCATACCAATTTTTATCTGGACCTTCTAACCAAATCTTGTGCATTGGATTCTCACGTTTAGTAGATAAAAATTCTTTTCTTGTTATACCAGACCACATAATTAAAACCTCAATATCTTTTGGATCGTTTCCAAGTTTTAATTGATCATTTACTTCCCAAATAATAGACCTACTAATATATGAATTTCCGGCACCTGTATCTGCTACGTTATGTACCCGACCATATTTATTTTGGTTAATATGATATGGCCAAGATCCATCTGAATTAGTGAAACTACAACCACTTGTTACTAAATGTTTCATTTGTAAATAAACGGATCTCTTTTCCGTAACTCTTTTATTTTTTTCTTATATAAGTAATGCGATTTAACTTTAAACCACAAATACTTTACCCATTTAATCATTATTATTCTCCTCTAATAAACTTTCATATCATCTTAAATGTTTGTAAGCAAATTCATCAATTGGAAACTCCATCATAGTTTTTCTATTGTGTTTCACCTTCCAACTAACAGAATTACATATTTTTTCCAACTTCTCACTATATGCTATAGCGCATTGGCCTTTACCTCCAGAAATAAATGGTAAATTACTATTCTCAATTTTCTTAATTTTTATTTGTGTGTCTGATTTTTTAATCATTTAAACTATCTCCTATATGAATTACTTCACAATTATCTTGTTCAGGTATGTATCTCCAAGGATCAATTATAATAGAACCTTGATTATATTCATAAGAAGTAAAATCTGGATGTTTAGTTCCAATAAAATATATTTGTGGTTCTTGTTGAGACTCATTCTCACTATCATCAATGTATGGGTCCCACATCTCAACTTGATGTCCTCTTTCTTCTAAAATATTTTTTAATAAAATGGAAGGACTTCCTGTTGTGATGTTAGTTTCGGGTTTAAATGATTTACCAAGTATTTTTATCGGATAACCATCTACGCATCCTTTGTATTTAAAAGATGTTTCTTCAATTAAATTTGCTAACCAATCAGTTTGTTTTTCTCGCTGTTTCATTATATTATCAAACCAATTATATGATAAATCTAACTCATTAGACAACCAACTTAATGCTATATTATCTCGTGGATGACAACCACCACCGTCTCCCATTCCACCACTCAAATATTTGTCTGAAATTATTCTCTCATCACACATTTTTAATGCATTTGTAACATCATCTACATTTGTATTAGGTAATTTATTACACATTTCCATTACTGTATTTACAAATGATATTTTTGTAGATATAAAAGTATTATAAACCACCTTAGTCAACTCTGCATTTTCAATAGTTGTTTCATAAAACGGTGAATGATGTAAAGTTCTATAGAACTTCTTTGCTTTCTCTGCTGCCCAATCATCGTCTACACCAAATAAAACAATTTCAGGAGTTAAAAAATCTCTCATAGTAGTTCCCATTGCAATAAAAAATGGATTGTAACATAATTTAAAATATGGATTAGACTCTATAATAGGTTTTATCTCTCTACGAATTGTTCCTGGTAAAACTGTAGAAATAATAATAATAACTTTTTTGACTTGTTGATACCAAATTTCTTCTGATAAATCTTTAATACCTTTTTTAAGATAAGTATAATCAAAATCTTCTCTTTCATCTGGTATTCGTGTTATTCCCTCAAATTGTTCACCGTGTGGGGTTTGTATTGGAACAAAAATAATCTCTGATTCACCTACAACTTCTTCTACAGATTTAATTTCTATCTTACTTTTATCTAAATGTTCTTGTGCCCATATTTCTTGATATTGAAGTTTTTTAGTATCAATTATATCCCTAACTTGTTCTGAAGGATCATAACCAACTACTTTATGACCTCTCGATTCTACTGCTAAGGCACAGGGTAAACCAAGTTTACCCAATCCTATAAATCCTATATTCATTTTATTTCTCCAAAATGTTCTTTAAGTATTTCAAAAGATGTTCTTCCAATATCAATATCAGATTCTACATTTATACCATATTCAAAATGACCAAAATTAATTTCTTTATTAAATTTTTCTGCAATTTCTTTCATTGTAATACTTTTTTGTGATAGTAAATAAAATGTTCCACTTTCATGAGATTGAATAGTATTATAAACATCATCAAATAAGATAAAATCATTTACGGACTCTCCTGTTAGTGTAATATCCTCATTATTCATTAATTTATGTAATGAATTTCTTTTCTTATCATCCCCCACTAAACCAGATGGTCGTAGTATTAAATAATTTTTACTTTGTTCCCTTATTATATGTTCATTCAAAGCTTTCATTATTATATAAGGAGTTGGTTGTGATTTAGAATTTAACTCACTTACTTGACAAGTCGAAATATAAACAAATCTTCTATGTGGTATTTTTAGAAGTTTTTTTGTTAAATTTATATTATCTTCATAAATTTTATAATTAACTAAATTTAATTCAGACATATTTTGATTAAAAGCACAATGAATTATTGTATCAACTCCTTCAGAAATAATTTCATCCGTAAGTGGATTTTCTCTTGTTATACAAATTGGATTTGGATATTTTTTAGACAAAAATTCACCTAATCCAGATCGTGTCCCCGTAATAAGTATTTTATTTTTCATTTAAATTACCTGTTCTAATTCTTTAAATACCACATTGAGATAACTATGATCATTTATTAACTTATCATAGTTATACTTTACAACTTCTTCAGTTTTAACAATAATTTCTTTTATTTCCCTGTCACTCAACTTGCACAACCTCTCTACTTCAGTAACTATCATTTTAATTCTTTTGTAGGGATGTACTTCGTTGTCGTAAGATTCATCGATATATGGTTGGAATGTTTTAAATCCTCTACTTCTAATACTTTTTAATGTTTGAAATGGTGCTACAGCTATAAATATGTGATTATTTGCTATTGCCTTCCAAATTTTTTCACTCATATATAAAGTATCTTGAACAAAATGACTTTCACTTACAAGTGAAAAAAATGTTTGTTCATATGTCCAAGATGGTGAAGTATCATAATGATTCGTATTCCATTCATCTACATCAATTATACTTGGAGAATTTTTTTCTAAATCCTTTAATATTTTACCATGTTTGTTCACCAAACTTTTTCCCAAGTTAAAATGACCAAGTAGATTATTTCTGAATACTTGTTTGTGATAATTATTTATCTTATTAAACGAAACCATACCATCTTTCAACAAGTTTTTTTCTTTTAATAATGTCAACAAGAATAATCTGTGTGGATGACCAAGTTCTCTATTGAAACATAAAAATTTTTTCTTTATATCTTTATTTTTATTAAAATTTGCCAATTTCCATTTTTTTGGATAATTAAGATGTCTTTGTGCCTGTAACTCTATTATACTAATATCTTCTCTATCCATGTAAGTATATTCACTTCTTTCCTGGCCATTTTTATACCAAGAAGTTTTCATCCCTTTCCATTTTTTATATTGTTTTTTTGATTTTAAATTACCTGTAACATAAACAAAGTTGGATGGGTTAATTTTAAATCTATCAAGTTCCTTGTAAAATTCTTCATATAAATTGATATTAAGATGATTAATAGAAGGTCCTTCTTGGGCATGCCAGACAAAAATAATTGCCCTATTCTCTCTTACCTGATTTAAAGCCAACGAACTTATATTATGAAAAAAAGATTTAACTTTATTTTCTTGGCCATCTTCGTATTTACCAAACCATCCTCTTGGGTCTCCCAATGGTTCTAGTATATAAATCCATTTTTCTTTATATTGATTCTCACTATAATGTTTTACACTATTTATTTCAAACTTCTCTCCTGCATTTCCTAATAACTCTCCCCACCAAGGTGGTAAATAAAGTTGACAAATTTGTCCTATTATTTTTTTGTTATATCGAGTCCCATTAGGTCTTTTGATTGTACGTGTCTTTGAATCAAAAAAATCATATCCAAATTTAAACATTAAAGCTCCACATGACTTGGTATATCCTGACCACATCCGAAATCTATTATTTCGTGTTTTGTTCCAAAAAGTTTATATCGTCTTGTAATATCATATTTTAAATCAGTAAGTCCATCTTCATCTGTATTTATTATCCCACCTTGAACTTCCTCTACAAATCTTTTTTCATTCACACTTGTATCTTTTTGATGTACCCATTTTCCACCTACCATATCATTTCGTTTATGTTCTTGTGAGAAAAATTTACCTGGCCGTGTTCTATATGGTAAAGTAGTGTTTGGTATTTTACCGAGTGACTCTTCTTCTACACGACACCCATTTAATATTCCGTGATTTCCATTACCACTTAAATCATACACAATGTCATCTTTTACATTAGAAAAATCATAATATAGTTTAGTATCGGTTGGATTCGGATAGTCATTATTGTAATAATCTCTTATTTCATCATCATTTAAGGATTTATCAAATAAACATACTTGTGCAATATCACCTGCAAAGAAATTAGATTCTTCTTTATTAGGATCACCCACACCAATATAAAATGGATTACCACCATATTTTTTCAAAGGTGATTCAAAACCTAACGGTGATTCTGAACCATGTCCAAATCGTGAATCTGACTCTTGACCATTGAGATAGAACCTAAGTTCATTATTATCAACATCTACCGTGACCATTAAATGTGTCCAAATATCAGGTGGTCTTTTTATCCACATATAAGAATGGTTGTTCTTTTGATTAAATAGTCCAAACGAGTATGCATCTGAATTATCCCAAC
>Ga0233429_1000997_pt1 | contig 38037 bp, 52 predicted proteins | sample SI_118_April2016_3_FD_179879 | JGI IMG/M metagenome (GOLD analysis project Ga0233429, IMG submission 179879) | Seawater microbial communities from Saanich Inlet, British Columbia, Canada - SI_118_April2016_135_MG | ecosystem: Environmental > Aquatic > Marine > Inlet | place: Canada: British...
ACCTAATCAAAACAAATCAAACAAACCTAATCAAAACAAATCAAACAAACCTAATCAAAACAAATCAAACAAACCTAATCAAAACAAATCAAACAAACCTAATCAAAACAAATCAAACAAACCTAAATCTACATCCTGATCAAATTTCTGTTTTTGATAGGTGAATATGAGCAATTTTCCATGTTGGTTGCTTTACTAACACAAATGTTGCTCTTCCATTAATCATCATATGTTCTCCTGTGTATGCTTTTGTATCTACTAACATTCCTTTTTGAATTAATTCCATTGCAACAATTGCTGTATTTTCAAAAATACTGATTTTTGGATTTTTAATTTCATAACTGTAATCTGAAATACTTACAAACTTTAATTCTTCTAATTCAATTGTATTTTGAAAATCTTTTAGATCGTATGGTGGTAAATCACTAAAACTAGAGAATTTTGGATCATTCAAATGAATATTTCTTAATTCTGAAAAATTTTTTGTGATTCCCGATTCAAATAACATCTCAATTATTTTTATGATCTCTTCATTGTCTGACAATTGTAGTCACTTCAAACATGAAAATTATCAGTTTAAGTCTTATGTACCCTGTAAACACACCTACACATTTTCTCTGACAATCTTTATTAATTACAATTTGATTATTTTTTATGATTTCAATGAACATTATTTTGTTTGAACCACTTGATAAAAAACAAGTGATTTTGCTGTAAAAACACTGAAAATTTTAACACATTAAAATTATGGAAAAAGATTTGATGAATAAAATGGAAACTATGATTGGTGCAAAAGCCTTGATGACCGCAATGGAAAAAGAAGGTGTCAAACAAGTATTTGGCTTACCTGGTGGCTCTAATCTTCCAATGTATGATGAATTCTCACGATGTGATATACGACATATTTTAGCACGACATGAACAATCTGCCTCTCATATGGCTGATGGTTTTGGACGTGTTTCTCGAAAACCTGGTGTTTGTTTTGCTACATCTGGACCTGGTGCTACAAATATTTTGACTGGAATTGCCACTGCACAAGCTGATTCCTCTCCAATGATTGCAGTTACTGGACAAGTTCCTGTTGCCATGATTGGAAAAGATGCATTTCAAGAAAGCGATATTATTGGAATGGCAAACCCTGTCGTAAAATATGCATATCAACCAAGAACTGCTGCTGAAATTCCTGAAGTAGTTCGAAAAGGATTTTACATTGCAGAAACTGGTAGACCTGGACCTGTACTAATTGATATTCCAAAAGATGTTCAACAAAATGAAGCTGAAATGATTTTCCCTGATGAATTTAAAATTCAAGGATATAATCCTTGGACTGATCCTGATATTGTCGCAGTTGAAAAAGCAATTGATATGTTACTTCATGCACAAAAACCTGTAATTTTAGCTGGTGGTGGAACTATCATATCTTCAGCATTTGCTGAATTACAATCTATTGCAGAAACGCTTGTACTTCCAGTTGTTACAACTTTTAAAGGAAAGGGTGCGTTTCCTGAAAACCATCCTTTGTGTTTAGGTTCTATTGGAATGCATGGACGTGCAGAGGCAAACAAAATCATGGCAGAAGCTGATTGTGTGTTGGCTATTGGTACTAGATTTTCTGATAGGTCTGTTGGAACTTTTGAAACTTTTGAAAAAGGTTTGAAAATTATTCATATGGATGTTGATCCTGCAGAGATTGGTAAAAATCAAACTGCACAACTTGCAGTTGTAGGTGATGTACGTGTGAATCTTAGAATTATGGTGAAACTGTTATTACAAAAATCACTTAAAAAATCTGATGACTCTCCTTGGACAAAACATGTTAGGGAGACAAGAGAGTATTGGAAAGAAAATTTGAAAATTCATCCTGGTGAAATGGGTGCTGCAAAAATTTTACGTAAACTTCGAGAATTATTACCTAAAGAATCTGTTGTAACTACTGAAGTAGGACAACATCAAATGTGGGCATCGTTGTTTTATGATGTAATTCAACCTGGCACTTTCTTTAGTTCTACTGGGCTTGGAACTATGGGTTGGGGATTTCCTGCAGCAATTGGTGCTAAAGTTGCTAGACCTGATGTCCCAGTTGTGGATATTGCCGGTGATGGTAGTTTTGCAATGACTGAAAATTCACTTGCAACTGCAGTCTTAGAAGATATTCCAGTAATTGTATTTGTGTTAAATAATGCTACATTGGGAATGGTTGCTCAATGGCAAAGAACTTTCTATGATAGACGAATGATTGGAGTTGATCAAAAAAGTTGTCCTGATTATGTTAAATTAGCAGAATCTTATGGTGCTCAAGGTCTTAGAGCTCAATCTATGGATGAACTTGACAAAGCAATCAAAACTGCATTAAGCAGTGATGTTGCAACAGTTATTGATATTCCAATTGATCCTGAAGAAGATGTTTTACCTTTTGTAGCTCCTGGAACTTCTCTTTCTGATATGGTGCTACCTTCATAGTGATTAATTATGTGGGCAATTCTTTCTCTTTTAGTTGAAAATAAACCTGGAATCTTGTTTAAGGTGACTCATCTTTTCAGGGCTAGAAATTTCAATATTGATAGTATATCTGTTGGTGTTACTGAAAATCCTGAACATTCTAGAATGACTATCACCACATATGGTGATGAAAAACAAATTACTCAAATTGTCAAACAACTTGATAAAATGATTGACACTGTAGAGGTCAAACAATTAGATGAACATAAAACACTATTTCGTGAATTGAGTATTTTTAAGATAAAACTAAGTAATGCAAATGACAGTATGGAGGTAAACAAAATAGCAAATGCATATGGCGGACAAGTTCATAATGTTAAAAAGGATTCTATTATGGTTGAATTAACTGCAACCCCTGATCAAACTAATGCCTTTGAAGAGTTAGTAAAACCATTTGGAATCATTGATGTTGCAAGAACTGGTGTTGCTGCTTTACAAAGGAGTGAATCATGAAAATTAGAATTTTTGATACAACATTAAGAGATGGAGAACAAACCATTGGTGTTTCTTTATCTCCTGAACAAAAATTATCTATTGCAAAAAAACTTGATGAATTGGGTGTTGATGCAATAGAAGCTGGTTTCCCAGTTATTTCTGAAGGTGAATCTAAAGCCATCAAGATGATTACTTCAGAAGGACTATCTTGTGAAATTGCAGGATTAACTAGAACTATCAAAAAGGATATTGATGCTGCAGTTGATGCTGGATTAAATTACATTCACACCTTTATTGCAACTTCTGATATACATTTGGAACACAAACTCCAAATGACTCGAGACCAAGCACTTGAAAAAGCAATTGAAGCCGTAGAGTATGGAAAATCTCGTGGTCTTCAAGTTGAATTTTCAGCTGAGGATGCATCAAGAACTGACCGAGAATTTTTGAAAAAAGTTTTTGGTGATGTTGCAAAAGCAGGTGCAGACCGAGTAAACATTCCTGATACTGTGGGATATGCTACTCCTGAATATATTGCTGAGATTACTCGTGACACTATAGAAGCTACAAAACTTCCCGTAAGTGTTCATTGTCATAATGACTTTGGATTGGCTGTTGCAAATTCTTTGGCTGGAATTCATGCAGGGGCTGCATGTGCACATGTAACCATTAATGGAATTGGGGAACGAGCTGGTAACGCATCCTTGGAAGAATTTTCTATGGCACTCAAATGTTTGCCTCATAAACAACAATATGAAACGAATATCTGCTCTGAATCAATTTATGATGCATCTAGATTTATCTCAAAAACTGTTGGAATTATTGTTCAACCAAATAAGGCAATTGTTGGTGCTAATGCATTTGGACATGAATCTGGAATCCATACTCATGGTGTATTGAATAATCCTCTTACTTACGAACCCATTAGCCCTGAATTAGTTGGACGAAAAAGATGGCTTCAAGTTGGAAAACATGCTGGAGTTCATGGAATGAATGCAATACTTGCAGAATATGGAGTAAAACCCACTGAAGAACAATCACAGCAGATTTTAGACAAAGTCAAAGTAATTGGTGATCAAGGAAAACAACTCACTGATGTGGAATTACTTTCTATTGCAAGTGAAGTAATGGGTGAAAAAGATCTTAAAAGAATTGTTCAATTAACCGGTTTTTCAGTATCCACAGGAATTGGAACTATGCCATACGCATTTGTAAAATTGAGTGTTGATGGTGAGGATCATGTTGGAACTGATTATGGTGTAGGTCCAGTAGATGCTGCATTAAATGCAATTCAAAAAATTACGGGAAAACTCTCTGAAATTAGAATTAAAGATTATGGATTAGCATCAATTTCTGGTGGTTCTGGTGCGTTATGTGAAGTAACAGTAAAAGTTGAAGATGCATCAGGTAACAAAGTATCTGCAAAATCCGTTGGAGAAGATATTGTTACTACCTCTGTTAAAGCTGTAATTGATGCAATAAATCGTGTGATGCTCAAAAAATTACTTCAAGAAAAAAAGTAATCTGATTATCATCCACATTATCAATGATTTTAAATCATGAATTGAGTTCATTTTACTCTTAATTGTATCTAGAAAAACTCTTGTAAAACTAACCATTAAAATTCCTCAATATTTTTTCATATTTGTGTACAAAATTTCGTTAATTACTGGTGATGGAATTGGTCCTGAATTATCTGAATCAGCAATTTCAGTATTAGAAACGATCGGTGATAAATTTGATTTAAAATTTGAAATTTCAAAATTGGTTGCAGGAGATAAAGCACTTGAACAAACAGGTAAAGCATTACCTGATGATGTAGTTGAAACCATAAAACAGTCTGATGTATGTCTAAAAGCACCAGTTGGTGAAAGTGCAGCTGATGTAATTGTTGTATTGAGACGTATGCTTGATCTTTATGCAAATATTCGACCTTCAAAATCATATCCACATATGCCTGCATTACGTGATGATATTGATATGGTAATTGTACGAGAAAATACTGAAGATCTTTACACTGGAAAAGAATTTAGTTTAGGTACGTCTGCTGTTGCTTTGAGAATTATTTCTGAAGATGCATCCAAAAGAATTGCCAAATATGCCTTTGAAACTGCAAAGCAACGTAATTCTATGAAAAAAGTAACGTGTGTTCATAAGTCAAATGTAATGAGAGTTACTGATGGTTTATTTGCAAAATCTTGCATTGATGTTTCAAAAGATTATCCTGATATTTTATTTGAAGAAATGTATGTTGATGCATGTGCAATGAATTTAATTCGACAACCTGAAAAATTTGATGTAATTGTAACTACTAACTTGTTTGGTGATATCTTATCTGATGAATCTTCTCAAGTTGTAGGTGGATTAGGAATGGCACCTGCAGCAAATATGGGTGATGATTTTGCATTATTTGAACCCGTTCATGGAGCTGCATTTGATATTGCAGGAAAAAATATTGCAAACCCTTCATCATTTTTACTTTCAATTAAAATGATGCTTGATTGGCTTGGTACAAAATATGACGATCCAAAATGTTTTGAAGTTTCCAAAAAATTAGAATCGACAATTTTTGATTTGGTAAAGTCTGGTGTAAAAACAAAGGATATTGGTGGCGATAAAACAACTACCGAGTTTACAAAACACATAACTGATAATTTGTAGGAGGGGTTTCTCTTTTTACTGATAATTTGTAGTATTACCAATTTTTATTAATTAGATTTTTCATTGTATTCTAAATGGTAAATTGCTGTATCTGTAAAAACAATCCTGCCACTCTTAAAATTTCAGATGGAAATCCAAAATACAAAGGAAAACCTATCTGTAAAGAATGTCAGGGTTATCGAAAACTTTTGAAAGAGACGAAATAATCATTCTAAATCTTTAGTTTTATTTTTTTTAGCCCATTTTTCATACATGTCAATTAATTCATCTACATCTTTTCCGTTTTCTGAATATGTGACAATTACCCCAAACGTTCCTTTTGTATCGTGACCTCTGGCAAAATACCCCCAAAATGAATCTGGTAACTTCTGAAAATTGTTTGAATCATGTGAGACTCCTATGAGGTTATTTCCAATCACTTCTACAACTTTTTTTGCATCTTCTTGTTTGATCATGACTATTTGAAATCTTTGTTATAATAAAAATCTGAATTTATGATTTTGATATACTGTAATCTGTAGATTATCTGTTTATTCCTCAACTGTATCACCATTTTCATCAAGTGTTATTCTTATCCACACTAGCGGGATTTACGCACGATTCAGAGTTGGAATTAAAAAATTTGATTTGATGAAACATTTGACGGGTTTGATGAAATATTTGACGATAAATCTTTGAAATTATCTGTAATTTTGTTGATGACATGATACTTTAAACTAGAATGGAAGTTATTTTATGGTCTTAATCTGTCTGGATCTCTTGGATACAAAACAACTTCTCTAACATTATCAATTCCGATTAGTGTGGTCATCAATCTATCTAACCCCATTCCCCAACCTGAATGTGGTGGCATCCCCCAGTCAAATGTTTTAAGATGATCTGTAAACTGTACGGGATCTAATTCTTGTTCTTTTAATCTTGTTTTTAATAACTCTGAATCATGTAATCTGGTTCCGCCTGATGATAGTTCCAAATACCCATATTGTAAATCAAATGAACGTGATAATGTGGAATCTTCATCTTTTTCTCTGATGTAAAATGGTTTTAATTTCATAGGCCAATCCGTTAAAAAGTAAAACCCTGGATGATTTTTTCCAATAATTCTTAGATGAGAATCTAATAAATCCTCTCCAAATTCTACTTTTTCCCCTGCTTGTTTTAATTCTTCAATACATTGACTATATGTAATTCGTTCAAATGGTGATGATGGAACTTCTATTGTATGTTCAATCATTTCTTGTTCTTTTTTACAGTTCTCTGATGTGAATTTGTATACCTCTAAAACCAATGATTCTAAAACATTCATGACATCTGTATAATCCATAAAAGCTGCCTCTATGTCTATACTTGTAAATTCTGTCAAGTGTCTTCCAGTATGTGAATTTTCTGCTCTATAGAAATTTGAAATTTCAAATACTCTTTCTAATCCAATTGTCATTTGTTCTTTGTATAGTTGTGGACTTTGTGCCAGATATGCTGTATCTCCAAAATAATCTAGTGAAAAAAGATCTGCTCCGCCTTCACTTGCACTTCCAATTATTTTTGGTGTTGTAATTTCAATGAATTTTTTTTCTGCAAGTGTTTTACGTAATGACTGTAATACATAATGTCTTAATTTGAAAATTGAAGCTGTTTTTTGATTTCTCATATCTAATGCACGATGATTTAATCTTGTATCGATATTACTTTCCAGTCTCCCTATTGGATCTACTGGTAATGGGTGTATTGCTTTTCCTAACACTTGTATTTCTTCTGCTTTGATTTCAAACTCAAAATCTCTTGCTTTAGTTTCTTGTACTATTCCTTTGATACTTACTACACTTTGACGATTAATTTCTCCTAAATTATCATTTAATTCTCCCTTTACAATTACTTGAGAAATTCCTGAAACATCTCGTAATGTAATAAATGACATTTTACCTAATTTTCTAAAATCTTCAATCCATCCTCCCAATCTTACTTGCTTTCCGATTAATTCTACTGTTAGTTCTGAAATATCATGAGTTTTAACGAAATTCATCTTTTTCTCCTTACCTTTTATCTTCGAATTCTATCTCAATGTCAAGGTTTCGGGCATTTTTTACAATTTCTACCACTTTTTTTGTATCTATTGGAAATCGTGGTGTCCATCTTCCTGAAATCACCGCTTTAGTTTTTTGAATGCCTCCTGGTGCCCATACTGAATTGATTGATAATATTTTTGTTGGAAAGAATAGATCCTCAATAAATTTTTTATCCGTTTCTTCTGCTTCTACAAGCCATATTTTATTCTTGAATTGATCTTGTAATATTCTATATATCGTCCTACTTTGTCTTATTTTCATGATGTCTTTTTTGTCTAATTCTAGAACTAGATTCCCTTCAAATTCTTTACATGAATACAGAGTAAAATTTTCAACATCATTATTTGACTTTGCAATGGTTGCAAGAGTGATTGATGCATTTACATCTGATTGTGATAGTAATCCTGTTTCGACTTTACCCTCACATTGAGGACATAGAACCGCATTTTTTGCATCAAAAACACAAATTGGAAGTTTCATTTAAATCGACTTTTATCGTTTTGATAATGTTGTTTATATCCCTTGGTGCAAAATAAATTTCTAGTTGAGATCTGAAAAGACAAAGAAATTTTTAGAAGTTAATGGATTGTCATCCAGATACTATTCATCTAATGGTCCTGTATATGCCGTTGATGATGTGGATTTTTCATTAAATGAAAATGAATCAATTGGAATTGCAGGTGAAAGTGCATGTGGGAAAAGTACCTTGGGGTTGTCTATTATTCGAATGCTTTCTGGAGGAAAAACTTTTGGAAAAATTACTTTTCAAGGTGAATCTATTTTAGATATGCCTGAATCAGAATTTGATGAATACTTTAGATGGAAAAAAATCTCCATGATTTTCCAAGGTGCCATGAGTTCATTAGATCCTGTTTTTACAATTAATGAACAATTTATTGAAATTTTAAATCAACATAATTTTGATGGTGATTTGATTCAAACTATTCATGATGCAATAATATCTGTTGGACTAAATTTACATGTATTAAAAAAATATCCTCATGAATTAAGCGGAGGAATGAAACAAAGAGCAATTATTGCTATGGCGTTACTCTTGAAACCAAAATTTGTTATTGCTGATGAACCTACCACTGCACTTGATGTTTTAATTCAAGCACAAATTATGAACTTGTTAAAAGATCTTAAAAAGAAAGGAATGTCTTTCATGTTAATTACTCATGATTTAGCTGTATTATCTGAAATTGCAGATAAAATAGGTATCATGTATGGTGGTCAGATGGTTGAATTTGGTTCTTCTGAAGAAATATATCATAACCCAAAACATCCGTACACTCGAGGACTTCTGGAATCCATACCTACTTTGGAAGGTAATTCACCAAAATATATCAAAGGAAATCCGCCTAGCCTATTTGATATTCCGACACAATGCCAATTCATTGAGCGTTGTCCTCTGGCAATGGACAAATGTTCCCAACTTCCTCCCAAATTTAAAACTGCAACTGGATATGTACGATGTTGGCTATGTGATGATACTTCATAATTATTTTGAATTTAAAAATTCTTCATCTATTTTTTTAAGATATATTTCTTGAATTTTTGTGATTTCTCTTTGAACTGTATTTTTACAAATTATTTTTGCGTATTTTTCTAAATCTTTGTTGTGTTGAATTTTTTCAAAACTTTCAATTTTTTTGATAGATTCTTGTTCAAACCTCATAACCTCTTTTAACTCTCTACTGATTTCTTCTGCACTCATTTTTTCATAATCTTTTGAATTTGATTTTCTAAAACTAATTTCATCAATTAATTGTGTGATCTCATCTGATTCTTTCATATGTTGAATATATTGATTCATTTAAATAAATTATTTTTGATTATTTTTCTTATGATCTAAAATATGTTTGAGTCCTTCTGACATACTGAGTGAATCTAAATCAATCATACAATATGGGCATTTCAATTTAAGAAAATTCTTTTACAATTGGTAGACAAGAATCTATGATTCTTAACATCTCTGAACGAATTACCTTTTTATCAATTGATACCCATACTCTGGATCTTTTTATTGCAAATGAGATGGTCTGGACTTTTTTTCGTTCCTCCCAAACAAATTCAATTTCCCCTAGATTCTTATCAAAAAATCCTTCAAGATCTGTTTTCATTGCAATGTGTGAAAATTGATAATGTGTATCTTTTTCATTTAACATTGGAACGAGTTCATGTCTTCTTGCATGTGCTAATAACTCACCACTTTGTCCAATCACGCCTACAAATCGGATAAATGGACTGATTGTGGAGATAGATTTACAAATTTTTTCAAAATCTTGTTCTGTCATTTACTAGTTCTGAAAAAAGATGATATTTTAATGATTGTCTCTTATTTTTACCCATTGTATTTTTGTTTTAAAAAATAGATCCCAACCCTACTACCACTATTATTGTCTTTACTGCTTTTCCTGAAATCATGAATATTGTGAATTTAGAAAATTTCATCTTTCTTGCACCTGCAGAAATTAAAACCAAATCTCCTATTACTGGAATCCATGCTGCAAAAAATATTGCACTCCATCCAAACTTATCTAAAATTTTGTGACCTTTTTTATGATTTACTTCTTCATGTTTCTTTTTTTTAAATTTATTAAATATTCTATTTCCTCCTAACCCTATAGTATAGTTAAAAATTCCACCTATGGTTGAACCTATCATCAGAGCTGTTGCAACTAGAAAAATATTTTCACCTCCCATCAATAATGCTGACGTTAAAATTTCTGTAGGTAATGGCAGTGCAGTAGCTGATAATAATGAATTAATGAATAATCCTATAATCCCATACTCTTGAAATGTATTATTTGCTAGTATTTCTTGTACTTGTTGATAATACTCAATGAATAATTCGTAACTCATCTTTTTTCTTTATTATTTTCTGTAGATTAAACATATCCATTTGAAATTAATTCTTTTTACTTGTACGATTATTCCTGTTTTCTGATTTTCTCAAAAATCTTAGTTTTTGTTAAATACTGCTTATTTCTAAATCGGTTTGTGGATTTTACTGATATTTTCCCATTTGCTGTAGGTGATGGATATCTTATTTTGACTCTGGTAAATTTTTTTGGTTCACTTGTTCCTTTTGTACCTCTTCCTGGTTTTTTATTATTAGCCACAATGTCTATTGGCAATCAATATGATCTGCATATCTTGGCATTGCTTTCTGCGGTTTCAGCTACTGTTGCAAAACAAATTATCTTTTTTGTAAGTTTTAAAGGTAGAAAAATTATTAGCAAAAAAACTCAAAAAAGAATGCGTCCTTTTGAAAGATTAGTAAAAAAATATGGTGCAGCTGCTGCATTTGTAGCTGCTGCAACTCCTATGCCTGATGATATTATTTTCGTTCCTTTGGGATTGGCAAAATACAATCCAAAAAGATTTTTTGTTTCAACACTTGCAGGAAAAATTGTTCTTAGTTATTCAATAGTTTTTCTTTATCATTATTTGGGATTGTCTATAGTTGAACCACTTGTCAAAGATCTAGATAGTGCAACTCCTATCTACATTGGAATTGCAACATTTGGAATAATAATGACTGTGGTAATTATTCTTCTTTTAAGATTAGATTGGGCTAGAATTCTTGGAAAGTTTTTACCCTGGACTTTGGATGAAAATAACCCTGATTAAGAAATTTTCATTTTAAAATTCCATCTTTTCTCTGTTGCATTTTTAATTCCTATTCTAGTTGAAACTATAATTTTTTTACATTCTATTCCTTCTGTGATAAATAATTCTGAATTTTTTATCAAATCTAATCCATTTTGTTTTTTAGAAATTTTCAATGCTTGAGATAATTTTGCAGGACCATTAGTGAGATTTTTTAAATTTGCATTTTTTCTATTTTTTTGAATCATGTTGATCCCTTTGATTGGTTTAATTGCCCTAATCAACACTGCCCCGGCTTCTTTTTTTTCACTTTTTGCTACTATGTTAAAACAATAATGCATTCCATAAGTAAAATAGACGTATGCGTGCCCTACTTCCCCATACATTGCTTTGTTTCTTTCTGTGATTTTTCTAAATGCATGACTTGCAGGATCATCTTTGTGCCTATATGCTTCAGTTTCTATAATAATTCCTGAAACTACATCCTTTTTGATTTTTCTTACAATTTTTTTACCCAGCAATTTTTTTGCAACTATTACTGTATCTTGAAAATAGAATTCTCTAGGAAGTATGTTCAATATCAATTGTAATCTTTTTGTTGTTTTTCAATTTTTTTACCAAATTAAATAATTTTATTATATCTTTTTTTAAATCACTGACTAATTTTTGATTATATATTGTTGCAGCTGGATGTATTGTAATAAAATACAATTGTTTATTTTTTTGTATTACTTTACCTCTAAATTTTGTTATTTCTGATCCTCCTAAAATTGAATTAAATGCTGTATTTCCTAAAATACAAATTATTTTTGGTTTTATAATTTTTATTTCTTCTTTTAGATATTCTTGACATGCTTCCCTTTCTATATTATTTGGAACTCTGTTGTTTGGCGGTCTACATTTCACCACATTAGTTATGTATACTTCATCTCTTGAAACATTTGCTTCACTTAATGCAACCGATAATTTTTTTCCGGCAACCCCTATGAATGGTTCTCCATTCACATCTTCATTTTTCCCAGGTGCCTCTCCTATGAAAATAACATCTGATTTAAAATTCCCTTTTCCTGGAACTGATTTTGTTCTTGTTTTACAAAGTTCACACTTTGTACATTCAATTACATTTTGTTTAATTGTATCTAGTTTTTTTGTCATTTTTTCAATTAATACTTTTTACTGTTGCATTTGCTCTAATTGTTGGTCCACCATTTCCCATGATCATTGATTGCATAGGATCTCCTTTCCCACAATTAGTAATTGGTCTTACTGTAAAATCATTCCCACATGCATCAATTGATTCAAAAAATTCTGGTGCATTTCCCATTACAATTACATCCCTTAACAAATCTGTCACTTCACCATCTTCAATTTTTTGTGCGTATTGACATGAAATGCTCCAATTGTATCGTTTCATATCTATTGATGGAATTTTCATATCTGAAATTAAATACCCATGTTTTACTTCTTTTATCATTTCTTCTACTTCCCAACTACCGTTTCCTATACATGTACATCCCATACGGATTAATGGCATGAATCTGTAGTTTGTTGCCCTCATGTTACCTGTTGGTAATGTATTGAACATTTGTGCTGTTTCTCTATTTTGCATATGATTTTTTAAAATCCCTTTTTCTACTAGAGTAGTTTTTTTTGTTTTAACTCCTTCATCATCAAAATCATACCATCCTAAACTCTCTTTAATTGTAGGATCATCAAACACATTCAATTCTTTTGAACCTATTCTCTTTCCTCTTTCCCCTTTCCACCATGCACCTCCTGCCCATGCCATTTCTTTTCCTAATACTCTGTCAGCTTCAGATGGATGACCTAAAATTTCATGTGTTAACAATGATACAAAATCAGGATTCATTACGACTGTTCCTTTTTCTTCTTTTACGGTGTCTGCATTGATTAATTGTACTGCCTTAGATGAAATTTCTTCTGCTTTTGAATTTATTTTATTTGTGATTTGTTCTAATCCTCCGCGACCTCCTTCTGTGATGTTAATTGATTGAGTTGTTCCTGATTCATGAGCTATTGCTGTCATATCTATTATAACATCTGTAAAATTTTGAGTAATTTCTGAGCCTTCACTATTAACAAAATATTTGGAATTAATTGTGTATTGTGGATTGACAATGGATTTAATTATTTTTGATGTATTTGAAATTATTTTGCTGCATTCCAATCCAATTTTTGTTAATTCTTCTAATTCTGGTTCAATTAAAACTGGATAATTTATTTTTGTTTTTGTTTTAGAATTTGGATGGAGATCAATTTTCTTTTTTTCAAATTTTGCATAATGCATTGAATTTTTAATTGCATCATTCACTTTCATTTCCACATCTTCAAATGATCTTGGATTTGTAATCGATGAAAAACACCATACACCGTTTTTTATCAATCTTACACCTATCCCTTCATCATTATTTGATTTGATGTGTTCTGTTTCTTGATTTTCAATTAAAATTGATTTTTTTTCCTGATCTTCTGCACGCGCATCACAATATTGTGCACCTGAATTCATTGCAAATTTTACTGCTTTATTGGCAAATTCTTGAAGTTCTGAATCCATATTGTTAAAAATAAAATGGATTCGTATATTTTCTGTTATTTGCCTATGTCTGAAATTGCAGGCATGGTGAAGTAATACTCATCTTCAAAATTATAATCCGTATTGCCTTTTTTTCTTAAAAATTCAAAATATTTAGTACAATTTTTGTAAAATTGCATATTTTTTTTGCCCATATGTATACTTCTCATATCTCTTTTTTTTATGATGAGTGAGTGAGTTTTGTTCATAGGGTTTGTTTTCTTTGAGTGTTTCTGAATGAAATCATTTTGTACACTCAAATCACAAAAAAAAATTTCTTGTTTACTTTGTTTTTGATATTTTTAATTCTGTTCTATTTTTTTTGTACATTTGGATTTTTATAAAATTAATTAGGGTATTGTTAATTCCTATTAATAGAAACTTTGTCAAAAATTGTCGTTGATACCAGTGTTATCATAAATGGTCAATTAATTACGCGTATAGAATCTGGATCTATTCGTAATTCTGAAATTATCATCCCTCAAGCTGTTTTTGATGAATTACAATCTCAGGCATCAAGTAAAAAAGATCAGGGATTTATTGGATTGGAGAAAATTAAAAAACTAAAAGAATTATCTGGTAGTTTTGGATTAACTGTAATCACTAAAGGTACTCATCCATCAAATGATGATATCAAATTTGCTTCTAGTGGTAGGATTGATGCACTAATCGCAGATGTGGCAAAACAAAACAATGCAACTCTTTATACTTCTGACCAAGTACAGTTTTTAGTTGCACAAGCAAAAGATATTGAAGCAATTTTACTTAAACCTGAAATTGAACATGAATCCTTAGAATTTCTAAAGTTTTTTGATAATCAAACAATGAGTGTACATCTAAAAGAAAACCAACATCCTTTAGGAAAAAAAGGAAAACCTGGAACTTTTTTATTAACAACACTTTCTGATGATCTCCTTTCACGTGATTATTTGAAAATGATTTTTTCTCAAATTTTAGATGTTGTTCGTATCACTGACTCTAGTACCATTGAAATCTCAAAAACTGGTGCATATGTAATTCAACATGGTGAGTATAGAATTGCAATTACATATCCTCCATTTTCTGAATCATTTGAGATAACTATTGTTCATCCAATTGTGAAACTCTCTTTGGAAGATTACTCAATTTCTGAAAAATTAATGGAGCGTTTTTCTGATAGAGCTGAAGGAATTTTAATTTCTGGTTCGCCTGGATCTGGAAAAAGTACTTTGGCATCGGGTCTTGCAGATTTTTACCATTCTGGAGGAAAAATCGTTAAAACTTTTGAATCTCCTCGTGATTTACAAGTAAACTCAGGAATAACTCAATATAGTAAGTTAGATGGAAGTTTTGATAACACTGCTGATATTTTATTACTGGTACGTCCTGATTATACAATTTTCGATGAAGTGCGACGTAGAGAAGATTTTAGAACTTTTGCTGATTTACGATTAACTGGAGTTGGAATGGTTGGAGTTGTTCATGCAAACTCTCCCTTAGATGCAATTCAACGATTTATTGGAAAAATTGAACTTGGAATTATTCCAAATGTTTTGGATACTGTCGTGTTTGTAAAAGACGGACAAATTGAAAAAGTATATGATTTAGAATTAAAAGTAAAAGTTCCTACTGGGATGACTGAATCTGATTTGGCAAGACCTGTAATTGAGATAAGAAATTTTGCAGACAATGTTTTAGAACATGAAATCTATACTTTTGGCGAAGAAAATGTGATAGTCCCTGTTGCAAAAAGAGTTGAAAAAGTTGGAATAGAAAAACTTGCTGAAGATAAAATTAAAGAAACTTTCAAAAAATATGATCCTCGTGCACAAGTTGAAATTTTATCTGATAATCGAGTTAAGGTGATGGTTGATGAACAACACATACCATCAATTATTGGTAGAGGTGGATCAAATATTAATGAAATTGAAAAATATCTCCAGGTCCATATCGATGTTGTGCAAAAAACATCTGAAATGAACCATTCTTCTCATGATTTACCTTTTACTTTTTCTGAATCTAAAACTTCATTACTTTTAACTGTGGATAGAGAATTCACTTCAATGCATGCTGACATTCATGTTGATAATCAGTATGTAACTTCTGTAAGAATTGGCAAAAAAGGTCAAATAAAAATTCCTAAACGTTCTGAAACTGCTAGAACTATAATGCATACTGCCTCATCTCAAAAAGATATTCAATTATTCCTTAAAGATTTTTAAAATTATCTACTACTTTTGGATTTGCTTTTAGAAATGTGATAAATTTCCTTAATTGTTTTATTGTTTTTGAATTTAGGTGATGTTCAATTCCTTCTGCATCCTGATTTGCAGTTTCATATCCTACTCCTAAAATTTCAAAAAATTCTAATAAAATTCCATGTTTTTGTTTGATTCCATCAGCTATCTGTTTTCCGCTGTCCGTCAAATTAATTCCATGATATTTTTCATATTCTAAAAATCCATTCTCATCTAATCTTTGAAGCATTTTTGTCACACTTGGTGCACTAACGTTTATGTATCTTGAAATATCTAATGTTGTAGCGTATCCTTTCAAATCTACTAATTCTGAAATTATTTCCAAATAATCCTCCATTCTTGTGCTAGATTGATTTTTTTTTGATTTGTGTGCTGCTTTAATCGAATCTAATCTTTTTGAATTTTTATCCTTCATATTATCTTTGAATCTATAATGTTCTTGTATAATTGGATGTCTTTTTGAATATTTTTTGTTATTCTTTGTTGACTTGCCAGTGATTGGAATTGATCTTTGAATCTTAACTAATTTGTTTGAAATTACATATAGAATGCATGATCCATTAAAGGCACGATTAGATAAATTAAGAAAAATTTCTGATTCTGCAAAACGTAGAGCAAATCTGTATTCTGATGTTGCAAATATGGATGGTTCTCACACTGCTCGTTCATTAGGTGCTTTACAAAAAGCATCTGCACCCGGAAAAAAACTCCAAAAAATTGGATTCTTGATGTTGTGGGTACCTGAGCCTACTGGTGTTACATGTGCTATTGGTGGTCCTATGATTCTTGCAGGACGATATTTGGATAAAAAATACAATGGTGCAACAATTCATGATGTTGGACATACCACAAAAAATACAATGTCTTCAATTAGTGATTTTAAAAATTCTGTAATGTGACTTAGTTTTTAAAAGGATAATTGATTTGTTAGTTTGTGACAACTAGAACTCAAGCATTAGTTCCTATCTTTATTGCGGCAGTGATAATTGGAGTAATTGGTTTAATGACACTTCCAAGTGAAAGTAAATTAGAATCAGTTGAATTTCCTAAAGGCACAATCAAAATTGATGATGTCCCCCTTGAGGTCCAAATCGCAGACACAGAACCAAGACGTGTACGCGGTTTAATGTTCCAAGATCAACTTCCATATGATCAAGGAATGATTTTTGTTTTTGATAAACCTGGACTTTATTCCCTTTGGATGTTGAATATGCAATTTTCACTTGATATGATGTGGTTTGATGAAAACGGTGAAATTGTTCATATTGAAAAAAATATTCCTCCTTGTAAAGATCCATTAGAAATTGCTGCAGGTTGCCCTAGTATTGTACCTGTTGGAGATGCAGTCTATATTTTAGAAGTAGCATCTGGATTTGTTGAAAAAAATAATATCAATTATGATTCTATTTTGAGCATTATATCGATTTAGAATTGCAAAACCTTATCTTAGAATCTGTAAACTTTTAATCATGAATAAATTATTTTTAATCCTTGTTTTAATCGGAATTGTAATTGTAGTGACTTCATTTTCTCTTTATGCAACTCCTTCTGAAACTCATACACCTCTCTATGTTCCTGGATTTACTTTTTACGATGTAGAAAAAATTCAATCTAAATTATCTTTACAAAATATTTCATTGTCTACTCCCACTGCAATTACTGATCACACTGTAAAACAATATTGTACATATTTTGGTAACAATGAACTAAAAACTGTAGAGTACTGTACTACTTCTGTAATATTGGATTCTGATGGTCGTTCAATCGGTAATGTCAATATGGGTGGAACTACTGATGGTCCAATTATGGCATTGGCCATTTTAGACACCGATGATCTTTTTTCAGAAAATTATGTTGATATTGTTTTTCAAATTATGATTCAAACACTTGTCTGTGATTGTTGGAATGACCAAAAACCCGGCAATTTTGAATCTGTTGCGGCTTGGATAGATGCTGCAAAATCAAAATTTATTGAATCTCCACAATCTACTCTAACATCTAAAATAAACGGATTAGGTGGTATGAACCTAGTATTGGAAATTACTGCTAAAGATGACTCATATCTGTGGACTTTGATTATTCTCAAGTAGTCTAATTATATACCACAAAATTCTTTGATTGGCGATTGCAATGATTGATCAACTATGGTTAATTCCTTTAGGATTTGCTGCAGGAATATTGGGTTCTATGATTGGTCTTGGTGGTGGAATAATTGTGGTACCGATTTTGACTTTTTTGGGATTCCCTCCAACTGTTGCTGCAAGTAATAGTCTTTTTGCTGCATTGAGTAATGCTGTTGCATCTACAATAACATATTCCAAACAAAAAAGAATTGAATTCTCATTAGGATTAAAACTTGGACTGTTAACTATTCCTGGAACTATTTTAGGTGCTGTAATTTCATCAGATATTTCATCTGAAATTTTCAAAATTTTATTTGGAATCATTTTGATATTCTCTTCTGTTTACATTTTTCTCAGAAAAAAATTGGAAACAAAAGAAAAAATATTATCTAAACAAATGATCATTTTTGCAATAGGTGCAAGTTTTTTTGCAGGTATTATTTCATCATTTTTTGGAATAGGTGGAGGAATAATTTTTGTTCCTTTAATGGTTGTTGGAATGGGAATGGCTATGAAAAGAGCTGCACCTACATCACAATTGATTTTATTATTTGCATCATTTTCTGGAGTAGTTGTTCATAGTGTTTTGGGACATCCTGACTTTCTTCAAGCAGGACTATTGGCAATAGGTTCCTTCTTTGGTGGATTAGTAGGTGCACGATTATCTTTGGACGTAAAAGAGAGATACTTGCAAATCTTAGTTTCATCTGTAATATTGATTGCTGCTGTAAAATTATTTGTTGATTCTCTTAGTGGACATTCTGAATTTTTGGGTTTTTAGCCACAACATCTTTTCTGTGCTTTTATAGATATTTTGTAATGTAAGTTGTTCATCGGGTCTATTGATCTGAAGAGCGGAGGGGACTGGTCGGCTCCTCTGTATTTTAAAATAATTTAACGTGGTGGTTCCTTTTTTATTCTGTAGATATTTTTCTTTGAGAGAACTATCTGCTCATCATTTTGATTAGTGCCTTCATAATCTATCACAATTTTTCCAAACTCTTCATTCATTTCTTTTTTTTCAGAAATTGAAAATTTTAATTTTAACACTTGATCTGTGTATAATGGTTTTAGAAAACGTGTGTTTCTATTTCCCCATTCTGAATCCCCGTCTGTTCCAAGAAAAATTATATCGTTTCCATAAATTTGACTGAGTCTTGTAAATTCCCCTTCCATTCTTGATAAAATTGCTCTTCCTGAAACTAGTTTTTGTTTCCCTTTTTGTTTTTCTTCCAAAAATGCATTTTTTACTCTGGAAAAATTTAGATATTCTTCTAATTCTTTGTCTGAAATACTACATGTAGAAAAAAATGAATCGCCTATTCTAAATTCTGAAAATTTTTTCAATTTTTATCTTGATTCATCAACACAAAATGTTACTTCTGATGATGAATTGGAACTATCTGATACTAAGAAATTTAATGCATTTGAAATATTTTCATTCTTTGGTTCTTCTCCTGAGACTGTACCTGGAAATATTGTAAACATTCTGATTTGTGATTTTAATACATCGCTTAATTCTTGATTGACTGTTGTTGTAAATGGTCTCAATGCTCCTCTGAAAACTTCTACCTGTGCTCTTTGAGTACCTGTAACTTTACGTCCGATTGGTAGATCTGGTCCAATGATCATTATTGCACCTTTTGCATCTTTGTATAATCGTGGATCTTCTTTCCCTCCAGGAACAAACTGTTCTAATGTTCTTTGAGCAACAATTGCTGGAGTTGAAATGAATTTTTCTGTTAACTCTTCCCATCCTGCTCTGTTAAGTTCAGTTAATTTTGAAATTTCTGGAAGTTTTCCTGTGATGTGAATTACTGCCAGAATTTCTCCTAATTTTGTATTTGCAGTGTTTAACCATCTTTTAACTTCTTCAGGATTTTTAATATCTACAACATGAGAATGGAATTTTCCACTGATATATTCTTGAAGTTCTGTAGGTGTCGATTGTGAAATGAAACATGCAACTTTGCCTCCATTTTTTTCAACATGTGATGCTAAAAATTCAACTCTCTCTGCGTCTGTTTTATCAGTTGCGTCAATTGTAAACACAATTGATTTTCCTGAAAAGTCTGGTTGATGTACTCCCGGGGTTGCAGTACCAATGTGTGGTTTTACTGGATAAAATACTCTATCTCCTGGAATCACTTTTCCATTTAAGATTTTTGCAATTGCATCATCACATAAGTTGAGAACAGATTCTGAAACCTGATCTTGTGATAGAAATTCTTGATTTGCAATCATATGTGATGTGTTATTTTGAACTTTTTCTGCAATTGTTTGAATTTTATTTAATAGATTTGTAAATGTCTCTGCAAGTTTTGAAATATCTTTTCCATTTGCAAGTTTTTCAGCAGCTTTTGTAATTCCCTCTTTGATAACATTTTCATCTTCTCCTAACAATGGTAACAGTTCTTGACTTGCCGCACTGACCTCTGTTGGAACCAAGTCTTCAAAACCACTAACTCTCATGAATTCTGATGCAGCTTTTGGATATACTGTTTTGTAAATTCTATCTGAGTGTACTGGACCTGGGTTTGTTGCAATTGAAATAATTCCTTTATCTGTTAATTCCCATGACATTGCCTCTGCAAGTCTGTTTTTTGCACCTTGTGCTGCTGTATATGGGCTTCTAAACCTGTAAGGTCTTTGTTCCAACGGTCGTTCTTCTGTAAAGAATGTTGAAATTGTAATGATTTTCCCTCCTTCTTTCATAACTTTTAGTGCTTGAACTGATCCCCAAAATGTTCCTGCAAGGTGAATTCCTACTGTACTTTTGAATTCTTCAATAGGTGCGTTTGCAAAACATGTAACAGGTCCTGAAACCCCCGCATTATTAATAATGTAATCTACGTTAACATTATCTTTCTTTAATGAATCAAACATTTTTGTCATTGCTGATTCATCACTTACATCTACACCTGAAAATATTTTTACGGCCGCACCACTATTGTTTTGAGAAATAATCTCCTCCAGCATTTTTGATGTTTCTTCTAAAGGTTCTCTACGTCTTCCAAGAATTATTACTCCTGCACCATTTTCAACAAATTTTTTGGCAATAGCTTTACCTATCCCTGTTCCACTACCTGTGATAAGAGCAATTTTACCTTGAAACTTTAACATAATGAACTGTCCAATCTACTGTGATATTTATTTCGATTGATCTATTGAACTTTTTCTTGATATCTTTATTTGTGGGTATGCTCAACGAATCTTAATGCATGATTCAGAATCTGACACATTTGTGTTAAAGACATGGCCTGAAAAATTTAGTGACATGTTAAAGGAAATTGGTGTTGATTCTGAACCACAAGAGATTGGAACTAATGATATTGAAAGTGGAGATTACTATAGTAGATATTTTGCTCAAACACCTAGAATGGTAACTAACAAGGGATGTATTGATGTTAAAAATTCAAACATTGACACAATACAGATTATTCAAAAGGGATAGATATGCAAGATCCAAATCCACTTCCTTGGGGTGCCTTAGACCGATTTCAGGCACATTTTATTGTTCAAGTAGATCCTTTCATTCCTGACATCCAAAATTTTGTTGCAAAAACAAAACTTTCTACAACTGGTCATTTTGGTTCAAAAACTATTACAAAAGTTGAATGGAATGGCTCTGGCAGTTTGGCTGTAAAACTCAACGAGGACTCTCAACTAAATGATCTAATTGCTCAACAATCTATTAAAGATGCTACAATCTATGTTGAACCTACTGATAATGCAATTCGAATTAGAAGCAAGTGGGATAATCATATTGCTTTTGGAATTACAAAAGAACTTTTTGAAATTTATGACAAAATTGCTGGTCACATAAAATCTATCTAAGCTTTCCACCAATCTAGTGCAAGAAAGTCGACATGATCTTTTCCTTTGGGGATTGCCAAAATGAATTGTTTTCTTACTGTAGTTGCTAACCTTCCTGCAAGAACTATCCCTGTTGCTGTGATTGATTCGCTTCTGTTATACACTTGAATTAAAAATGGGGCATGATCAATTCCTGGTCCTTTTTCATACACTGCAAAATCACATCCGAATTTTATTCCTGGATTGATAATGTATCCTTTATCTCTAAAATTTTTATAAACTAAATATTTTTTATCAAATTCATGAACTTCTTTTTTACAAATTTCAATCATTTCATTCATAGACATTTTGTGTTTTTCTTTTATGATGCTGATCTTTTTATTTTCTAAAAGATACAGTCCTTCAATTAAATCTAAAATTAATGGAACATCAATTTCTTCCACTTTTGGTTTTGGAATCCCTATTGGTTTACCATAATATCCTTGACTGAAAAGTTTTCGAGAATCGTCAATACTCCAAACAATAATTCTGTTTTCAATTAATTCACTCTTCATGTTTTTTTAAAATATTTAACGTATATGAATTCTCTATCATCTGGTTTTAATATTAAAAATAATATAAAAATTTGAATTGAATTTTTAACTATAGGCTCAATGCTAGTAGTATGAAAGAATCTGAAACTCTTTGACATTTGTCTGCCATTTCTTCTATTCCTTCAATTACATCTTTAATCAACATCAGTTCTTTTGTGTTTGTTACTTCTGAAAGAAGTTTTAATGTAGCTTGTCTGTATTTGATATCGATTTCTCTTTCAATACTTTGTGTTTCTTGTGCCAATTCAATTGCATTTGCAGTATTTGTATTAAGACTTCTAATGATTTCATTTAGTTTGTAAACTTGGTCTACAACTAGACTGATCAATTCTGTGATGTCTTTGTCAAGTTTAGCACTTTTTAGAGTTGCTGGCTTTACATTTGAGAGTTTGAATGAAATTCCTGTAATATAACCTGCAATTTCATCCATTGTATATGCAGTATTTAGAAGATTTTCTCTATTCATGATTAATCCTCCCACATCTGCTACTTCTCGTGTGATCTTTCTTCTAAGATTTTCAACCTCTTCTTCAATTGATGAGATTTGTTCTAATGCATTCTTGATTCCAGTTTTCTCTTTTTTCATCATGAGATCCGGCAGTGTTGCAAGTTCTCTGGATGCGTTAAGAATTCTATTGATTTCATCTTGTAAAACTGCTATGGCCTTTCTTTTTGCTTGAACTTCAAGCTCTCCACTATACATAACAAAAAGTCGATCACTCTCAGGTAATTTAAATCCTCTATGATTCTTGCATTTTTTGCATCTGTTACATCAAACTTTTATCATGTGCAACCTTTTTTTGACCTTGATATAGTGTAATTACTTCTTCATTAGTCGAGGCATCTTCAACTGTTTTTTCAATTCTGATCTTTCCAGTGAATTTTGGAAATCTTAATGCAAGTCCTGCATCTTTTCTAATTTTATTTCTTGCTGCTTTGTGAATGGGACTAATTGTAATTTCTGATGCAACCACTTCGATCACTAATTCTGGTTCAAACCAAACATCTGCTTCCATCTCTGTATCTATTCTAGGATTTTTTTTGATTGTGACTTTTGAATTCAATATTTGATATAATTGATCCAAACTCTCATCTGTGAAACCTGTCCCTACTTTACAAATACTTGTGAATGTATCTTCATCTTCATCATATGTTGCAAGCAATAATGTCCCGTAATTCCCTGTACGTCTACCTTTTCCAAAATATCCTCCAATAACTACTAAATCTAAACTATCTCCAAGTTCATTTTGATATTCTCTTTTTAATTTCAACCAATGACTTCCCCTTGAACCTGCTTGGTATGGTTTGTCTAACATTTTTAACATCAAACCTTCACTTCCTGCGTTTATACTGTTTTCCATAAACTCACTTACGTCATCACCATTATTCATTATTGCCATTGGAATATGTTTTGCAAATTCATCTTCTTTGAGAACTTTTTCTAACCTTGTTCTCCTATCCTTGTAATCCATTTCTAAACAACTACTACCATTACAAAATAGAATATCAAAAAAATTTACTGTTATTGGATATTGTGTCACAGCTTTTTCTATTTTGTATTTTCTTCTTCTATGCATTAATTCTTGAAATGGTAAAAACTGTCCTGTGTTTTCATTTATTGCTACTGCTTCAGCTTCTAAAATTACATTGTCTGCTTGAATTCTTTTGGGAATTTTTTCTATAATGTCTGGATAATAATTAGAAATATTTTCAAGACTTCTTGAAAATAAAATAACCTTGTCTCCTTCTATGTGTAATTGTACACGTTCTCCATCCAATTTGTATTCTGCAGCAAACTTATTTCCAAACTTTTCAGCAGCTTCCTCCTCGCTTCTTACTCTATCTGCCAACATTGGTCGAATTGGATTAAACAAAGTTATTTTAAATTCTTCAATTCCTTTCAATCCTTTTTTGGCAATTGTTTCAGCAACTTCTCCTAAATCACTTGAAACATTGTATGCATGTTGCAGTATTTTTCTATTCTCTTTGTTTTCTGAAAATGTAATTGCCAATGCATCCATCACTGTATTTTCAGCAACCCCTAGTCTTAGTGTTCCCAATAAAATTTTTAAAATAAATTTTGCTTCTAATGGACTGGCATCATTTAGCAAACTTGAGATGTATTTTATTTTCATATCTTGAGAACGTGCCCCTTCTAACTTTGCAATTTTCAATAAAGTTTCATAGACTCTTTCTACTGTGATGTCTTCTACTAGGAACGTTGTCTGTGTTTTCTGTTCTAAAATTATTGATGCTGCATGTCCTAAATCTCCTTCTTTTTTATATTCTTCATCAATTTTTTTCACTGGAATTCCTGATGATTTTGAAATTGCTCTTATTGCAAGTTTTTCAGCAACCCCTAATTCTACTCCTTCAAAATCTGGTCTTAATTTTCCTTGAAGTAGATACACTATTTTTGAAATTACTTCGTTAGATGTTTTTTCAAATAACTCTACCAAAAATTGTGTTAATTCTAATCTTTTTCTAGTAGACTCCATTTTGTTAAATGTTTCAGACAGAATTGCAAATTCCATTCTAATTCTTTGTCAACTCCTGAATAAAAGTCTGAATTTGTTATTTTTACTTAATCTTATTGATTACATTTAGAATTCTTTTTAATTTTAAATATATTTGAAAATAGTTGGTTTGTCTGACTTTGAAACATTTGACACCATCGCAAAATTGTACAGTGGATATGTTTTTTTGTATTGTTTCATAAAACTCCATGTAACATCATGTGTTTTGAATTCTGTTCTAATACCTTCAATTGATGTTTGTTTTCCGAATATGTCAAAAACAATTATTGAATATTGTTTTGGTCGATTATGTGGTTTTGCTTTTAGAAGCCATGCAAGTGCAAACACAAACACAGAACCTAAAACCACATATTCCCCTGCAACTTTAAAAAACGATAAAATTACTCCTGGAATAGTATGTCCAAATAAAACAATCATGAAATTTGAAAATGATATAACTGCTAAGGCTGTAATTATATACGTCTTCCAATTAAAAATAACCTGAAACACATTCATGGTGTATTTTGAGTATGTGTTTTTTTGATTTAACTATTTCTTAGAAATACTGAATTTGAAAATGATTAATCTGGATCTTCGTAGTTTTCTTTCTTCTCACCGCTAGAATTGTTGCTTTCTATTGGCTTCATCTTTTCTTCTAGAACACTCATTCTTGCTTTGTAACCTTCTGCATATTCTAATTCTGAAGGTACAAGTGTTGCTGGATGAATAAACCCTTGACTTCGAATTGCAATTGCTTTCTTTGTTGCGATTTCTCTTATGTAATCCCAATCCGGAGTTGAAAATCCATCAAATGGTCCTGTAAACTTTCCATTATGCATACTAAACACTAGTGACTCTACAATTGGAATACAGAAATTGATTGTTGCTGCTGAATTCAGTTTCACTGGCATTAATGGCATGTTGTGACTTCCTCGTGTATTTCCTGCAACGTAATGTGGATTGTTAAAAACACTTCCTACTTCTTCTGTAGCTGGGAATAATTTTTGAGTCCTTACCACGCAAATTGGATCATCTTTTCCAACATATGTTCCTGCAATGTTATGTAGTCTGTCTGTTGATGCTGCAAGAATTGGCTCACCATCTTTTGTAGTTACTGTATCTACTACATATCTTCCAGGATACATAAGTGCAGCTTCAATTGTTGGTTTATCTTTCCATAATTCTAGTGCCGCAACTTTACCTTCTTCAACATCCATAATATTCATAATTACGCCATCTGCAAGATTTCTGTTTACAATTAACCCTGTGTTACTAAGTGAGTCAACAAACATTCTGTAAATTGGATAGTTGAATGCACCTGGTTCTGTTTTATCTGCTGCAAACACCGTGAATGCTTCATTTGGTCTTTCCTCAAATTCCATTTCAGCAACACCTGGACCCATCCCTTTCACATTTCCTGAAAATGAATCTTTTAACAAATCCTGACCTGCGCCATACAGACCTTCTTCTTTTGCAACTTTAGTACCTGCCATGAAAGCATCCCATGCCATTTTGTGAATTTTTTCATTATTCATTCCATGAGTATGTGACATTACAATGTGAGTGTCATCACCACAATATCCTATGTAATAATCAATTAATAGATCTGCTGAATTTTTGACAGTATCTCTAATTGCTTGAATTAAAGCATCACTTGGTTTTGTATGTCCACCAATTCCACCAACATCTGCTTTGATAACTGAAACTGTAATTTTCATAATTCTTTTTTTCATCTCTGTGATTTATGTGCTTTTAGAAAAATATTTGATCTAAAAAAATTCCAAGAAACATCACTTTTTTTTCAAAAATTCATAACAGTAATAAATCCCTTTGATGGCTGGTGTCGTATGGCAGATAAACCACACTTAAACATGATTGTTACAGGTCATATTGATAATGGAAAATCCACAACTATGGGTCATTTCTTAATGGATCTAGGAGTTGTAGATGAAAGAACTATTGCAGCACACGGAGCCGAATCCGAGAAGACCGGAAAAGGTGATACTTTCAAGTATGCTTGGGTAATGGATAATATTAAAGACGAAAGAGAAAGAGGAATTACAATCGATCTTGCATTCCAGAAATTTGAATCAGCAAAGTACTTCTTTACTTTGATTGATGCCCCTGGACATAGAGACTTTATTAAAAATATGATTACTGGTGCTTCTGAAGCAGATGCAGCCATTTTGGTACTTTCAGCAAAAGAAGGTGAAACTGATACTGCAATTGCTGCAGGTGGACAAGCAAGAGAGCATGCTTTCTTGTTGAAGACACTAGGTGTAAGCCAAATTATTGTTGCAATCAACAAAATGGATGCTGTTGAATACAAAGAAGATGCATTCAAAGCAGCCAAAGAGAAAGGTGAGAAACTAGTTAGATCTGTCGGTTACAAAGTAGACAATGTCCCATTCATCCCAGTTTCTGGATGGAAAGGAGATAATTTAGTTAAAAAAACAGAGAACATGCCATGGTATTCTGGAAAAACTCTACTTGAAGCATTTGATGACTTTGTAGTAGCAGAAAAACCAATTGGTAAACCATTACGTGTTCCAATTCAAGACGTTTACACAATTACCGGTGTTGGTACTGTACCTGTAGGTAGAGTTGAAACTGGAGTAATGAAAGCAGGTGACAAAATTGTTGTCATGCCTTCAGGTGCTCCTGGTGAAATCAAATCTATTGAAACCCACCATACCGAAATGCCATCTGCAGAAGCAGGTGACAATATTGGTTTTAACCTTAGAGGTGTAGAAAAGAAAGACATCAAAAGAGGTGATGTATTGGGAACTCCTGATGCTCCTCCAAATGTCGCAAAAGAATTCAAAGCCCAAATTATTGTTATTCACCACCCAACAGCAATTGCTCCTGGATATACTCCTGTAATGCACGCCCATACTACACAAGTTGCAGCAACTGTTACTGAATTCCTCCAAAAAATTAATCCAGCAACAGGTGCAGTTGAAGAAGAAAATCCAAAATTCCTTAAAGTTGGAGATTCTGCAATTGTCAAGATTAGACCGGTGAGACCAACATGTATTGAAACCTTCAAAGAATTCCCTGAAATGGGTAGATTCGCTCTTAGAGATATGGGTGCAACTATCGCAGCAGGAATTGTAAAGGAAATTACCGAAGAGTACAAACCCTAGGCGGATTTTATGACACAAACCGCCCGTGTTAAACTCACTTCTGTCAGTCTTCCAAAATTAGATGGTGTATGTGGGGAAATCATGGGTATAGGTAAAAAAACTGGTGTCAAAGTTAAAGGTCCAACACCACTTCCTGTTAAAAGACTACATGTTGCAACGAGAAAATCTCCTTGTGGAAGCGGAACTGAAACTTATGAAAAATGGGAAATGAAAATGCATAGAAGAATTATCAATATCAATGCTGATGATAAAGCAATTAGACAATTAATGAGACTAAAAATTCCTGATGATGTATACATTGAGTTGTCTCTAACATAATTTGGTATCCTTAAATTATAGAAATTTTGATGATTAACATGGTTGAAGAAAATTTTGACGAACTGGAAGAAACTCCTGTTGAAACATTTGATGTAAAGTATGCTTGTTTAAGATGTGCAACTGAAGTTTCTAACACTGAATTATCGCGTTTGCCTGAGATCAAATGTATTTGTGGATTTAGAGTATTTACAAAATCTAGACCTCCTGTAGTTAAAACAGTAAAGGCAATTTAGTTATCTATCTTTTTTGTAACTATGTTCTTTTTGCAGATGTGTTCTCATATCTTCCATATTTGAGAAATATTTATCGCATTTCTTACAATCATATTGTAAATCTTTTCCATGAATAATTTCTTCATGATTCATCAATTCCTCTTGTTTTGAGAATTTTTTATTACATATACTGCATTTAATTTTATTAAAAAAATTCACTTTACCCAAACTCAGCTTTTTTATCATCCCAGCATTTTCTACAAAGCTGACCTTCAATTTTCCAATTCCCTTTTGGATTATATCTGATTAATCCCATTTTTCCTCCGCATAATGAACAAAAATTCTTCTTCTTTCCAAAGGTTTCTTCCTTTTTATCAAAACAATTTTTGCAAAGTAATCCATCCATGTCCCATTGCCATCTTGGTTCCCACAAATCTGTTATTTTTTGAGTTGTTTTACATTGAATGCATGGTTGTCTTACTTTTCCTTCATAGTATTCTTTAGATTTTTCAAAATGACAATCTCCACAAAGTGATCCTTTTATGTTCCACTCTTTTTTTGGTTTATGCCTATGTGTTAATTCCTTATTACATATGGTACAGTTTTTAGGTTTTTTACTAAATAATCCCATTTGAAAATATGTAATATGGTATATTCTATAAATGTAAATAAAAATAAAAATATCAAAAATTGATTATTGAGTTAGAATTTTCTCAAGAGCTTGACTTGCATTAAGCATGCCATTTCTTTTGGCAAATTCTTCGATCATTTTGTATTGTTTTGCAGTAAAACAAACTGGCATTGAACGGTTTTCCATGTATAATATCTCCTTTATTTCCTAATATCCTTTTCTCTTAGCAAAGACATTTCAAACCATTTTTTTAATTTCACATATGACAAAGAAACGTCAAATTCTAGTTATTGGAAATAATACAAATGGATGTACTCCAGAACACGAAAAGATTGCATATGAGATTGGTGTAGAAATTGCAAAATCTAATTCTGTTCTAATTACTGGTGGATTAGGTGGTGTAATGCATGCAGCATCTCATGGTGCTCGTGACGAAAATGGTTTAACTGTGGGAATAATTCCTCAGGATGATGCTAGTCATGCAAATGAATATTGTGATATTGTGATCCCTACTGGGATGGGATTTACTCGTGATTTTCTTAATGCTTTGTCTGCTGATGGTGTAATTATTGTAGGTGGTGGTTCTGGCACTTTATCTGAAGTATGTGCATCATACATGTCCAAAAAACCAATGGTAGCAATGAGAAATTTTTCTAGTTCCATTACTCCGTATATTGATAAATTCTTAGATCATAGAGAACATGTCAAAATAATTGGTGCAGATACGCCCAAAGAAGCTGTGACAAAAATTTTAGAGTTACTTTCTACATAATCTTCTTTAGTTAAAAGAATTAAACTATTTTCATATGGTTATTCAAAATGATCATGAATGCAAAGAACTTGTTGAAAAACTGAATCATGGACTTCCTCCACAAATGATTGATGAACTAATTACTTATCTTGAAAAAACAAACAATTCTAAATACTTACTTACTCTTGTAAAATATCTAAATAATCAAAATATCCAATCCCGAAACTCTGTTTGGGCACTTAGTAGTCAAATTTCTATGATTGGTGAGGACGTTTCAAAAATCAAAGACCATTTAGGAATTTAATTTTAAAGAATTTGTAAGTTAAATCATTGCATAGAAACTAATAATGAATCTGGTGTGTAAAAATCACCATTTTCATTTGCTAATTTGTTTAATTCATTAACAATGTTTTTGACTCCAATTTGTTTGGCTGTATCAAATAGTGGTTTTTTCAATCCCAATCCTAATTGAGATGCCTTTTCAATTTCTTCGATGTCACTTGCACCATTACTGATTAACCATGCTGCATTGTTTAGAATATTTGCAACTAATTGTATTGGATTGCATTTTTTTGCTAATTCCTCTGATAGTGTCACTCGTTCATATTTATCATCTGAATATTTGTAAAATCCTTCTCCTGACTTTTGTCCTAATTTCTTTTCCTCAAACATTTTTTCAACAAGCGGGTGTGGGTTGATCACTTTTTTGTCTCTGAGATACATTTCTTGTGTTGCTTTGTGAATTACATCCATCCCTGTAAAATCTGCTAATTCAAAAATTCCCATTGGAAATCCTAGATTCAATTTGAATGCCGAATCAATTTCTTCTAATGTTAAATTTCCTCTATCTTTAAGATAACATGCTTCATGTACCAATGGAATAAACAATCTGTTGATTATAAATCCTGGAACATCCTTTCTACAAATCACTGCTTGTTTGTTTACTGATTTTACGTAGTCTAATGTTATGTCAGTTACATGCTGTGATGTTTTCTCACCTGGAATTACTTCAACTAGTTTCATTAATTGTGGTGGATTGAAAAAATGAATTCCGATAAATTTATCTGGTCGTGATGTTGTGTTTGCAATTTCAGTAATTGGTAATGTACTGGTATTTGATGCAAAAATTACTTCTGATGATGCAACTTTATCTAATTCTGCATACACTTTTTTCTTTAAATCCATTATTTCTGGAACTACTTCAATAATCATCTCTGCATCTTTTACAGCATTGCTCAAATCTACTATTGGTGTAATTCTTGAAAATATTTTATCTCCTTCTTCTTTGGAAATTTTTTCTTTTGAGACTAGTTTATCTAAACTCCATTTGATTTTTTCCATGGCTTTATCTAAAAATTCTTGTTTGATATCTCGCAGAACTACGTTATATCCTGCAGTAGCTGAAACTTGTGCAATCCCGTGACCCATTACACCTGAACCTAAAATTGTGATATTTTTCATTGTCATAATTATTCAAAAATTTGGTATCCTTTATAATGTATTTCAAAATATCATCGATTCATGGGATTGTTTAATCGTAAAAAAGATGATGACTCCTCTCCTGTAACAAAATGTGAAAAATGTGGAACTGATCTACATGATCCTGAACGTTTGAAAAGACATATGAAAAAAGCACATGGAAACATTCCTGCAAAGAAATTAGATCCAAATGCAGGTGATGGTGGAACTTGGTAATTTGGAGATAAGTTCTAGTCAAAAAACAGGTCTGGTTTTTGCTTGTGCTTTTATTTTTGCAGGACTTGTTTTATCTACTGTGATTTTCCCATTTTGGCATTTAATTCGAGAGGATATTTTTGAAGATGTTAAAATTCTAAGTAACGATAATGGAATTTGCTATGTTGAAACTACTGACAATATCCCGAAAACTATTGAAAATTGTAATTTACAATCAGGTGATGAAACTATTATAAAATTTGGCAAAGATCTTGCATGGGCAACAATTGTTTCTCCCTAATCGATGATTTAATATTTTAAAAACTATTTGTACATTTTGTGAACTGTATTTTTTGTAAAATAGTTTCAGGTGAAATTCCTACAAAAATCCTCAGCCAAAATAATTCATCCATATCTTTTCTTGATGCTTTCCCTCTTGCAAAAGGCCATGTATTGGTTATTCCAAAAAAACATCATAAAAAAATCCAGGACATGACTAGTGATGAAAATTCTGATCTATTCTCATTAGTTCATTTAATGACTTCTAAAGTTGATTCTTTTACTGGTTCCACATTAATTGCAATTCATAATGGTAAAGATGCGGGACAAGAGATCCCTCATGTACATGTTCATTTGGTACCTAGAAACAAAAGTGATACTGCAGGAGCAATTCATAGTATGTTTGATTCTACATTGAATCTTTCTGAATCTGAACTTGAAGAATTGTATAATGAACTAAAAATTTAAAAGTTAAGGGAAAATTCTTTCTTTTGATTTCATATCATCCACACTTATTGCTTTAGTGGGACATGTTTCGGCTGCACTCATTATTTTATTTCTATTTTCTCCTTTTTGATTGATTACTGATGATTTTGGATTTAACATGCTTTGTTTGTTAATTTCAAAAACATTTGGTGCAATAATCTCACAACTACAACAACCAATACATTTACTCTTGTCTACATCTACAAAAACATCTGATTCTTTGGACGATTTACTCTGATATTCTTCATTTTTTTCATCTACTCTAATTTTTGAATTATAGTCTTCCCAAAATTGTTTCTCATATTCTTTCCAAAAACTAGGACTTTCTTCTTCAATAGTTTGTGTATATTTTCCCCAGTTTTGTTGTGGTATTTTTTCATCATCAGATGCACCCCAGTGTGGCTTTTTCTTAAAATTATTTTTAGTGTTTTGAGGATTTTTTTGATTTGTTATTTTTTTCTGAGATTTGATTTTTTTTAAAATATGGTATGCCTCCGTAATCTTTTTAAATTCTGTATCTTTTTTACCATTTTTATCTGGATGTAGTTCTAATGCTAATTTTCTATATGATGATTTGATTTCATCTTGGGTTGCATCATCATCAACATTTAGTATTTTGAGTGCTTGATACGTATTCACTACTTTTTATGATTTGTCATTAGATAAAAATAATTTTGATTGTTCTTTTTAGATTCATTTATTCTAAAATTTCTTCATTTTCTTTTTTCCATGCTGGTTCAACAATACATAAAAAAACTAATTCACTTGTACCTATGTTTTTAATAAATTGCTCTGAATTTGCTGGAACATGTGCTGAATCATTTTTTTCCAAATGGAATTGTTTTTTGTTGATTTCTAAGATTCCTTTGCCTTCTAAAATATAATAAATTTCTGATGATTTTATTTTGTGTAATTTTGATGTTGCACCTGTTTCTAATGTAAATTGAGCAAGACTATAACTAATTTCACTTGATGTATTATAGGGGTGAAAATACTGTTTGATTTTTGTATTCTCATACCCTTTAACGAAGTTCAATTCTGAACACTTCTTTAATGACATTTCTAAACTATTTTGGAAACTTTGCTTTTAAAATCTGATTCATACCATGTAGTTTTGTATTCTGTATTCTTTCTAGGTAGAATATTTATTGCAATATGTGAAAATGTTTTTTTATTTACTGCACCATGTGTGTGAAATGTTTTTGCAGGAATATGTACTATGTCTCCTTCATTAATTGCAATCTTTTCTATTTTTTTAATTTTAAATTCTGTTTTTTTTGAACCATATTTTCTAAATAATTCCAAACTCCCTTTCCCTTTAATTCCAATAAGTACTTGATTACCGTTGTGCCAATGAAGTTTTGTTTTAGAACCATTTTCAAAATGTACATGATAGATGTCTTGATCTTTTGCTTTTATTTTATCTGAGAGTACTTTCATCCATGTCTTATCTGTAAACCATTCTGAATTTACTTTCCTTTGATCATTTGTTCCAAAAATATTTGATTTCTTCATGTTAAATCCTATCTAGTATTTTTTTCTTTTTTGCTTGAAATTCTTTTTCAGTTATCACTTCTGTTTTACGTAGTTTACCCAATTTTTTTAATGTCTCTAAATCCTCTTGTGTATTTGATGTAACATTTTTTGCAACTGTAAATCCTTCAGTTATTTTTTCAAACCCTCTTTTTTGTAATAACATCCTCTCTTTCTTAGCTTGACTTTGAAGATCTTTGCTTGTTTTTGATGCTTGTTTTGCAGTCATTGCACCAAATTCCACAGCATCATCTAGTATTTCATCTGCCTTTTTGATGCCTTCTTGAACTGCTTTGTCTGCTTTTTTTAGAAATTTTTCAATATGCCCTTTTTTTGCAGTTCCCATGTATGATAATTTCCCTCAAATCTATTATCTCTTTCTTATGGGAATTGGTTTTATAGATGGAATTCTTACTTTGAGTGCGTTTGAAAAAAACTAATGATGTCAAAATTATCGTTTTGAGAAAAAATTTTGAAGAAGAAGATGCATTAGAAATTGTAGAACAAAAAAAAACCATTCCCTTCAAATCATTGTTATCTAGACCAAAAAAAGAAAATGTACATGTTCATTCTTTAAAATTATATTATGAATGCATTTTGATGGTATCTGGAAAGTATATTGCAGATTATTTTAGAAAAGCAACTCATTCTATATCTGTTAGTTCTAATGTTCGAGAAATTGTATTTGGTGATGGAACATTTCCTATTCGTTCAAAATCTGGTTTTAAAAAAGCATTTGTTGGAAAACGTGGAAAAAATAAAATCGATCTGAAAGTTGAGGAGCATGTATTTGTAGAAGAAGAAAATGAATTGGCTTTTGATCATCATGGAAATGAAATTAAATTTCCATTCAAAGTTAATTCAAAAACTATTGAAAATTATCCTAAACGTTTATTGGATAAAAATAAATCAAATATAAAAAAACCTGAATTGACTATTGATGCGGCATTGGAGAAATTACAATCACAATTAAAAAAACCGTTGGAAACTGAAGTTCGAGATATCTCTGAAGAGTTTGTTTTACGAGAAATAACTGAATTATATGTTCCAATTTTTGAGGCAAGATTAATTGGACCAAAAAAGAAAGTTGGACTTATTAGAATAGATGCCGTACGTAAAAAAATCCTATAATTTTACTAATTTTCTAAACTGATCATCATTGTGTAATTTTGTAAAAATTGGCTCTTCTTTTGCCCACACTCTAATTATTTTTGGATTTTTTGATATTGCTTGTTTTAGCAATTCTAATGCCTCGGGATATCTTTCTAATGCTGCTTTACTACGTGATTTTGCATAAATAACATTCACATTGTCTTTGAATTTTGTTAAAATTTCATCAAATACGTCCAGTGCTTTTTCGTGTTTCCCTAATTCTGCTAGTTGAACACCTTTTTGAAAAAATGCATCTTGATTCTTTGGATATTTTTTACAGATATTTTGAAAGCAATTTAGTGCTTCTTCATGTTTTTTCATCTTGCCTAGAACAATTCCTTTGTAGACCATTGCGTTAGGTTTTCTTGGATCTGCTGAAATTGCTTTTTCCAATGTTTTTAGTGCTTCTTCATGCTCTTGTAATTTGTCTAATAGAACACCTTTGTTAAAATAAGATGCTGCATATTTCGGATCTGCCTCAATTGCTTTGTCATAACATTCTGATGCATCTTGAATGTTCCCCATTTCTGCCATCGCTATCCCTTTGTTGTTAAAAGCTTGAGCATCTTTGGGATTTATTTCTAATAATTTATCAAAACATGTAACTGAGTCTGTGTATTTTTTTATTTGGTTTAATGCTAATCCTTTGTTGTATAATGCTGAAGTAAATTTCGAATCTTGTTTTAGAACTTTGTTGAATAATGCAATAGCTGCTTTTGGTTGATTTTTTTCCATTAATGACATGCCATGATACATTAAATCTTCTGGTTTTTCTTTAGTTCCAAATAATCCCATATTGCTTCCTCAATTAATATCGCTAATGAAAGTTTGGCTTAATTTAGTGAATTTGAATTTCTTAATTGCTTTTTTACACTTATTTATGATTTTTAATTGATTTTTTGGACTGGTCTTGTTTAAATTTTAGAAATTATCTGATGCTGAAACCATTTTTTTGATATCTTCTTTTGTATGTGCATTTGATATCGCTCCTAGTTTTCCTGGTAAAAAGAATATTCCATCATGTGCAGTCATTTTAAAATGATATTTTGAAAGTTTAACATTATCACATCTTGCAACATCTGATGCATTTTCAATATCTGTAATCCCGTTTTTTAGAAAATGTGTCATAAACAAAGATCCTTTCCCTGTCACTACTACTTTCCCATCGAATACTTTTGTTAACTCTCTTCTTGTAAATTCACCTAAATCGTTAATTTTTGAATAAATTGATTTTTTTGTTTTTAATTGATTTAATGTTTCAAACCCTGCAGTCATTGAGGTTGGGTTTGCTGAAAATGTTCCTCCACCTACATAGGAACGTTCTGTTTTCTTCTTTCCTGTTGTATCTGCATATTTCATTATTTCTTCTTTTCCACAAATTACTCCGATTGCCATTCCTCCACCAACAATTTTTCCCAAAGTTACTATGTCTGGATTTAATTTCATAGTCGGATATAAACATCCAAATCTAAATCTAAAACCTGTTACTATTTCATCTAAAATAAATAATGATTTATTTTTATGAACGAATTCTTGAATTCCTTTTAGATACTCTGTAGTTGCAGGAATACATCCTCCCCCTCCCAAAACTGGTTCAATAATTACTCCTGCCAAATCTTTTACATGTTTTTTTAAAATGGAAATAGATTTTTCTAAATCATTGTAAGGAATAGAAATTATTTTTTCTTCATTAATTAATCCGCTACTTTCTGATTCAGAAAATGGCCAGTTAACTGATTTTAATAAATCTGATGTATATCCATGCCAACCTCCATCAATTTTTGCAATAATTTTTTTCCCTGTTACTGAACGTGCTAATCTTATTGCATACATTGTTGCTTCAGTTCCTGATGTCACATAGCGAATTTTTTCAGCAACTGGAACCGTCTTTGAAATTAATTCTGACAACAAAATTGTTTGCTCATTTACTGTTCCATACATCCAACTTTTTTCAACTTGTTTTTTTAGAGACTCTTTAACTTTTTTTGAACCATGACCTAAAATCAAACTCCAATGACCCATCCAATAATCTGTGTATTTATTTTCATCAACATCAATCAAATTTTTTCCTGATGACTTTTTTACAACAAATGGATATGGTTCAAAAAATCTAATGTTATGTGAAACCCCATTAATGTGAAGTTTTTTAGACTTTGCAAATAATTTGGCAGATTTTTGTGTCTTTTTCTTATATTCTGAGAGATAATTCAAAAGCAATTTTCAAAATTTATTGTAATATTTTAACTATTGATATTTATCAAATTGTATACTTTTTTGTGCTTGAATTGGCCTGATCTCTATTGTAATTTTTTCAATTTTTCAACCGATCAAGTGTAATTTCACGCATGGTTTATATGGATTCTGTCTTTGTTGGCTTCTGCATACGTAACGCAATAGGCGGCGCTTGTGATGAAGTATGGCAATATGCCATTTTGTGATTCATGGGCCTCCAGTTACGCATACAAAAATGAGGACTTGATCAAAAGATCAAGATCTGAGATGTGAAGATTATGTGCATCCGTCAATTCCAATTTAAAGTACAAATGTACTTCAATAATCAAGACCAAAAGAAAGAAAATTCAGAATCCGGTTGATCCTGCCGGACCTGACTGCTATCGGATTGATACTAAGCCATGCGAGTCATTGTAGCAATACAAGGCAGACGGCTCAGTAACGCGTAGTCAACCTAACCTATGGACGGGAA
>Ga0233429_1001000_pt1 | contig 37973 bp, 42 predicted proteins | sample SI_118_April2016_3_FD_179879 | JGI IMG/M metagenome (GOLD analysis project Ga0233429, IMG submission 179879) | Seawater microbial communities from Saanich Inlet, British Columbia, Canada - SI_118_April2016_135_MG | ecosystem: Environmental > Aquatic > Marine > Inlet | place: Canada: British...
TATTTTAGAAGAGGTCGAATCCCGGCTCATAGAACATTATGTTGAAAAGGAAATTCAAATACTTTTCGAAGATTCCGATGACGCGGAAGTGCAGAAAGCCAGAGAAGAATACAGAAGGCTATCTAACCAAGGCAAGAAAATACCAGCAGCGCTAGCTCTTACTCTGGGTCTTGGATTCGGCGGACTTAAGATGGCTACTGACGCCCATTCCGATACTAAAGCCGCGGCCACCGATGCAACAATATCACAGAATATGGAAAAGGCAGCCTCTGACGAAGCTCAATTTGATAAATTTATTAAACAACTAAACAATCAATACGCATTCCGATGGGGAAAGGGCAACAACTCTGTGGTATATGCCCCGGGCACAAAGGGCAAGATCACAGTGTTACCAGCCAGTTACAGCTTAGCCGTACAAGCACTTAAAGATAAAAAAGATAATGCTGAAAGAATCGAACAGGGGCTCCGACCCACCGAACGCTACGGGGAGATCAATTTAGATAACCCCGGGGGTGATAAGTCAGAATATCAAGGGGACTTTGAGCAGAATGTTGATAACTTCTTTAAAACTCATAAGGGAAAATTTGTTAATGCGTTTGATGTTGTGGCCGCCCACGATGAATTAGATACTGTTCCTGTGGAGGGCACCGAAAGTATGGTAGTGATGGTGCACCCAGACCTCATCAGCGCCGACTATTATCTACCAGAATTAGGAATGACTGCCGCAGATTATTACAACCAAGAATATGGAGAATACATGGGATCTGGAGAAATGGAGGCCCTTGAGCAGCCCGACGAAGAAATGACCGTGACCCCCGATGACGTGACTATAAGGGCCCGCGGGCAACTAGAGCCAGAACTCGTCCAGAAGACTAAAGATAGGGCTGATAGCCTAAAAGAAAGCAAGATCACTTGGAAAAACTATAAAAATCGAAAGAAAGTGCTTGCATAGTCAATAGAGACATGCTATATTAATACATGAGGGCAAAAATGTATTTTATTGTAGACACGTTCGTCAAAGTTTTATTTTTTGAGATTGGTGTGAATATAAGCACTTTCATCTTACCAATAATCATGCATGCATGTTTTGGTATGCCCTATATTAACTAACTGGAGGGCATGTGAAGTTTGCTCATATTAGCGACACGCACATTAAAAATTTAAAGTATCATTACGAGTATAGAGTTGTTTTCGAGCAGCTGTATGAAAAGCTGCGTGAAGAAAACGTAGACTATATCGTTCACTGTGGGGATGTCGCACACACTAAAACACAGATTTCACCAGAGTATGTTGAAATGTGCTCGCAGTTCTTTGAGAGCCTTGCTGATATTGCGCCGACGTATGCGATCTTGGGCAACCACGATGGCAACTTAAAGAACAGCAGCCGCCAAGATGCTTTGACACCAATCTTTAACGCGCTCAACCACCCGAACCTGCATCTGCTAAAAGATTCAGGAGAGACGGTGCTGGACGATACCTTCTGTTTGAACGTGCTGTCTGTGTTCGATAGAGACAGGTGGATGACACCTACGGACACTGACAAGATTAATATCGCCCTTTACCATGGCTCAATTAGTAATTGTAAAACTGACATTAATTGGACAATGACGAATGGAGAAGATGAGCTAAGCATATTCGAAGATTATGATTTTGCAATGCTTGGTGATATTCATCGCCGGCAGCATTTGGATGAAGTCGGCCGCGTCTGGTACGCGGGTTCTACTGTTCAACAGAATCACGGTGAGACTAACGACAAGGGAATACTAATTTGGGATATTAAATCAAAGGACGATTGGGAAATCGAGCCACACGTATTTATAAACCCAAAACCGTTTGTAACCTTAGAATTAACAACAAAGGGGAGGATGCCCAAGGGAGCAGACGTCCCTCCTGGCGCCCGACTCCGTATCGTAAGTAACAACAACCTGCCACTCAGCGTGATGAAGCGCGCCACGGATATCGCCAAACACCGCTTTAAGCCAGAGGTGGTGACCTTTTTAAATAGAGCCGCCGGTACCCGCGGGGATGTAACTGAGCTTACAGACAATCTAAAGACAGAGAACTTACGAGATATCAACGTCCAAGAAGAGTTAATGGATGAGTATTTAAAAGATTACCAAGTTGACTCATCCACAATGGAAAAGATATATGAACTTAACCGTAAGTATAAAAAGCTCGTGGAAGATAACGATGATATTTCTAGAAATGTCAACTGGAAATTGACAAATTTTGAATTTGACAACTTATTTAATTATGGGGAGGGTAACAATGTCGGCTTTGATAAACTTAATGGGATTACAGGGGTCTTTGGGAAGAACTTTTCTGGGAAGAGCAGTATTATTGATGCTGTGCTTTGGACTCTTTTTAACACAACCTCGAAAAATGAGCGCAAGAATCTCAATGTTATTAACCAGAACAGAGACTCAGCCCGAGGAAAACTGACCATTGATGTAGGACACTACACATATACAGTAGAAAGAACAGCAGAAAAATATACTAAACGACTCAAAGGTGAAGAGACAATAGAAGCAAAGACCGATTTGAATTTCGAAGTATACGATAATGTTGCAAACGAAACAACTTCGTTAAACGGTCTCAGTCGCATCCACACGGACTCCAATATCAGAAAGCACTTCGGTGCGTGTGAAGACTTCCTAATCTCTTCAATGAGCGCTCAGCACGGCGCGCTGGCATTTATTGATGAAGGTTCAACTCGACGTAAAGAAATCATCGCTAAGTTCTTAGATTTAGAGATCTTTGAGAAGAAGTTTAAATTTGCCAAAGACGATAGTACTGATTTAAAGGGCGCCCTCAAAAGACTAGAATCTAGAAATTATGATGAGGAATTAGAGGAAGCTGTTGTTTTGCTTGACGCCAAGCGTGTAGAGGTGGCCGGCCACGAAAGTGAATGTACCCTACTAAAAGAAGAGATCGAGCAAACAAATAATTCTTGTGAAGAGTTGAGAAATAGTATCGAAGCGATTCCTGAAGAGATTATCAATGTTGTCGACACAAAGCGTGAGATCAAGAAGAAACAGATACAAGCACATTCGTTAGAGGCAGAAAACAAACAATATACGGAGGACCTTCACACAAAGAGAGAAATCTCAGTTAAGATTGAAGAGTACCTATCAACTACTAACTCTGACACCTTGAACGAACAAATGCAAGCCATTGATTGTTTAACAGAACAGAGGTCAGAATATCAAAGTTCGATGGATGGACTACTGCAACAGATAGGCGACATAGAAAAAAAGTCCCACCTTCTAGATGGGATCCCCTGCGGTACTCAGTATTCGCAATGTAAATTTATTCGTGATGCTCATGTAGCTGTTGCGAACTTGCCGCACGTTGATAAAGAACACAAATCTGCTCAAATGAAGGTGAGCTTAGTAGAAAAGAAGATAGCTAGCTTACGGCCTGATTTCGTCCGAGATAGGTTAGAAAAGTACAATGCTATTATAGAGAAGAAAAATTCTGTAACTCATGAAATAGCAGATTTAAATTTATCAATCGAAAGAAATCAAACTTCCATTGAGAGAATCAAATATGAACTTAAAGATTTAGAAGAGAAGAAAGAAAAGTATGAAGAGAACAAGGAAGTAATCGAAAACTTTGAAGAGTTTACAACAGAGTTATCTGCTTGCATGACAAAGCTAGAAACAGCTTCCGTGAAATACGATTCTTGCCAACAACAAACCCTAGAACTTTATAAGGATGTTGGCTCCATGGAACAAAAAGTAGAAAGTGTTAAAGAACAAAAGCAAGAATATAAAGACCTTCAGGAAGAATTTTCTGCGTACGATTTGTACATGAGATGCATGCATTCTTCGGGCATTGCTTACGATATTATCAAAAGAAAATTACCAGTCATTAATCAAGAAATTGCGAAGGTTCTTGCAAATATTGTAGATTTTGAAATCTTCTTCGAGGACTCAGGAAAGAAATTCGATATTTTTATTAAGCATCCTCGACACGACGCTCGACCCATTGAGATGGCATCCGGCGCAGAAAAAACCATGGGCGCGATGGCCCTACGTTTGGCTCTTTTGAGTGTTTCGTCACTACCTAAGAGCGACTTATTTATCCTCGACGAACCGGGCACTGCGTTAGACGAAGAAAATATGGAGGGCTTTATCCGCATTTTGGAACTAATTAAGGTATATTTCAAGAATGTTTTGTTGATCTCCCACCTTGACTCGCTCAAAGATTGTGTTGACATGCAAATCGTGATTGAAAAGAAATCAGGATATGCAAAAGTCAACCAATAGGAGATGTGCAATGAAGATTACAAGAGGCGAGCTTAAGAAGATAATCAACGAAGAAGTAGAAGCCCAGATGATTAAAGAGGGAGCACTAGCTGATATTGCTGAACTCATTAAAGATTCCGGCGAAGATGCCTGGGCCTGGATCAAGGACAACGCAGAAACAGTGGCCGCCGCCGCCGCATCTGTTGGCGAGACCGCCGCAGATTTTGCCGGTGACGTCGCGGAATTTGCATACAGGGGCGTCGATGCCACAACTGCAAAGATTAAAGATGTTGGCGATTTTGAGTTTGGCGGCGAGCGCCACGCGAAGACTGGCGGCTGGAACCCTACCGGCACCAAGCTGTCATATGCTGCCCGCCAAAAAGAGAGGGATTGGAGCGCAGACGAAGATGATCGCCATCAACGAAATCTTGATCTCAAAGCTAGAAACGCCGAGATGGACGCCGAATGGGAAGAAGAAGAAGCTGCCCACGACCGATACATAGCCCGCATGCGCCGCGATGAAAGAGACCGAGAAGAGGCACGGAAAAACAGCTCATGGTACAAGCGTCAGCAACAAGAGGACTATATTTTACAGCAACAAGGCCCGGGCGGACTAGCCCGATACAAGGCTGACCGAGACCAGAAAGAGAAAGATCGTCGAGATGCCGAACGCGAACGCGGAAAGCAAAGCTGGGATCACCCGGAACATGGCGAGGGCCTCGAAGAAATTGATCGCAACGAGCTTAAGAGAGTCATTGCAGAAGAATTAAAAGCAGCATTGGGGGGCAAGTAAAATGAAGAAATTATTTGAAAACTGGAACAAGTTTGTAAATGAAGAGGCGAATCCATCCGCCGTCGACCCGGAAGTCTTTCCTCAAAAACTTTCACAAGTAAAGCCGAAGGGCGCCCGTTTTATGGCAAAAACCGGCACTAAAGACGGCTCCGGCGCCGATGACGTAATTAATGTTCAACACAAACCAGACGGGATTGCCTCAGTTGGCAATTTAAAGCCATCTCAATCTAGCATGAACATTGAAAAAGCTATGGCCTTTGTTCTTAATATGCTTTGGCCCGGCAACTCTGGGCTCAATGCCGGCGGCGATTTGGGTGCATTTGTCAGCAATGATGGCTATATTATGGATGGTCACCACCGGTGGGTAGCCACGGCAATGATTGATCCTTCGAAGTCAGTTGGTGGCTATTTAGTGGATTTTCCGGGACAGCAACTGGTTGCAGTTTTAAACACCATGACCAAAGGTCTTTTTGGTGTGCAGAGAGGAAAGTCGGCAACCGGCGGCTTTGAACAGTTCACCCCTGAAAAGATGAAAGAACAATTGTTGATGTACGCAAAGAATGGCATCTGGGACATGAAGCCCGAAGATGTTATGGCTGTTTTGCAAAAATGGACAGGCGTTGAAGGCGAAGGCGCCATTGATGCTGCCGTTCAGCAAATGGCGCAGAACATTGGTAAATTAACATTTGATACTCCTTCATGGGCTTCCGACCGTATCGATATGCCGGTCATTGACGATGACAACGTCGCGCCAGCCGGAAAAGCCCTCGCACAAGGTGTGGTCAATGTTAACCCACCTTATAAACCAAAAGAGGATCCTAACTTATAATGTCAGACGAAAACGACGATAAAAACGAATTTGATTTTCTGCCTCCCGCAGAACCACCTCCCGCGTTCGCGCAGGAAAAAGACAGCTATCACGAATCAGTAGAAGCAGAAGACTTTGGTATGGTAGAGGACTTCGGATTACAGATGGAATACTCTGATGAAGATTTACTCCCCGAGAATACTGCGCCTTCTTCGATTAACGTAGGCTTTGTCGGTGTCGGCGGTGGAGGCAACAAAATGGCGAATGCGTTTATTGAATTAGGTTTCAATAAAACGCTACTCGTAAACTCAACAGGAAAGGACATCCCAAAGAATGTTGAAGAGGACCACGTCGTTTTAATTCCCGATTCTGATGGAATCGGAAAGAATGTAGAATATGGAAAAGAGGTTTTAAGTCAAAATGGTGCGATTGTTGAAGATGCCCTGCGCATCAAACTCGGTAAAGTTGATTGGCTATTCGTCCTTGCTGGCGGTGGTGGTGGTACCGGTAGTTCTGTTACCGCTTTGCACCCTGTCTTTGAGCGCTACATGCGCTCTGTGCAGTCGAGTGGCAAGGTCGTTTACATAGTATCATGGCCGACAGCACAAGAAAACCTTAACCCCACAATCGCTCGTAATGCGTTGACGCTGGCAAATGATGTTGCCAAGCACCCACACATCATTCTAGATAATGAACGAGCCACACGCTTACTTCGCGGCAGAATCGGCATGCTCGGCATGTACCCTGTCGCCAACACAACTTTTGCTAAGTCACTTGCCCAAGTGTTAAAGCTCTCCACCGAGGATTCACCGATCCAATCTTTCGATAGCAAGGATTTGGAAACATGTCTGGGCAATGACGGTCGAGCCTTTTTAGGCTCAACTATGATAAAAGATCCAAATACAGCTAAGCTTGGATCGGTGATTCTCCATAACTGCATGAATCGTTCTGCATGCCCCCCACCCAAGGGTAAGGCTGCTGCAGGCTCGTTGGTGCTGGTTGTGTCTGAGGAGATGGTGGCTGACCCCAAAGTCAGTAAAAACATTGAGTCGGCAATCGCTTATGTCGGCGGTCGATGCGAGACACTTTTCTCTGGCGTTTATGTCAGAAAGAATGTGCCCGGTCTGATTGCGATACTAAGTATGAATGGATTAGCGACATGAAGATTACAAAACGACAACTTAAACAGTTTATTAAGGAAGAGCTTTCAAAGGTTATGAATGAAAGCATGCCCGGTATGGAGCCTTATGACTTAAGCACTTTAGTAAAAAAGAATATCGATCCCGACAAGAGAGACGCCGCCGAACAAGCCGGCTACGATGATTTTCACGCCGGTAAGGGCTCTGATCCCGACGACGAATGGGAAGGTACCGAATATTATGAGTTTTATATGGAGGCTTATGAGCATGAGGACGAAAGAAGTCAAGAGGGGTGGATGTAAAAATGAAAATCAGCAAATCACAACTATTTAACCAAGTATACAATGAAACAACTATTTGAAAATTGGCGAAAGCATTTAAGCGAAGCAGCTGTACCACATTCAGCCCATCACGTCGTTAAAAAGATGATGAAAACAGGTCAAAGTGCAAAGGAAACATTGAAGAGTTTAACTACTGATCTTTCTGATGAAGAAGCTGAGCGTTGGCTTGAGCGCCACAAGGACGAGATGGATAGTGTTAAAAAGGAGATGAGCAATGAATTGGATTAAAAGACTTTGGAATAAATTAGTAAACAAAACTTCTGTTTCCCCTGCGCTTGTGGTGGTAGAAGAAGAGGAAGACGAAGGATGCTGCGCAGAGATTTTTCTGCACGTCCTTCGGGAAGCCGGCGTCTCAAAGCATGTAAAGAAAGTTAATGGGCAGGCACTCTTTGAGGAATGGTACGACGGACCATGCAATGAAGATAGTATCCGCGCCGCAATGGCAGATTTTAAAGCAGCACACCCCGCGGTTGCAGCTAAGATGGCTGGCAAGCTTTAAATGAAGATCAGTAGGGACCAACTTAAACAATTCATCAAGGAGGAGCTTGAGACTGTGTTAAATGAAGTGTCTTCTGAGAAGCAACGTCGTTGGGCCTGCGCACAAAAAGATAAGCCTGCAAGTGAACGGGCCGACAGCCTTTCCACAGATGAAGCAGAAGAGATGTGCACCTCAAAAATAGAAGAAGATGGTTGACCAGATAAAGAGGAGTCCGGTCGGACTCGACATTGGAGTGATAAATGATGGCGACAACAAAAGCATTTGTGGATACATGGCTAGCAAAACTTACCTCTCGTAAGTTGATGGTTTGGCTTACGGCCACGGGGCTAACGTTTACAGGACATGTCACTAGCGAGGACTGGGTAATCATTTCAGCAATTTATATTGGAGGACAAACGATTATTGATGGCATCGCTAGACTAAAAGGATATAATGATTAAACAGAAGATACTAGAATTTGCTCTGAAGAATTGGAAAGCAATACTAATAGTGTTGCTTTTAGCCGTTATAGCTCTCAAGAATAGTCGTGATTATAAGCTGATGCAAACAGCATACGAAACTCAAATAGAATCACACGAAGCCCAAATCGATGGCTTAAAAGAAATACATAAGAAAGAATTAGAAGAAAAACGATTGTTGGTGGAAAACTACATGGAATCAATAGCTGCTATTGAAGAAGAGTATGAAAGGGCCACCGAAATGATTGAAGATTTAAGAGAAGAGAAGAGGGGCAAATATAGGAACAAATTCAACCAAGACAGAGAGCAATTAATTAAAGATATAGAAAGTAAATTTGGTATCCAATATGCTCCTTAACTTTCTCCTGGTATTGAGCCTGTCGGCTAATGCAACCGAACCCGCCAAATTTTCAATATTAGAATATAGACAGCCAGCACCATATGCCGGCGTTATATTCGACGAGAAAGCCATGGCAAAAGTATTGGCGGATTTTGATATATACAAATATTCGTGTGATATCAAAATGGATTACGAGCTAAAAATTCAAAAAGAAGACTATGAATTTAAACTAGAAGATTTGCGGATTGAACACAAAGCCTTAACAGATGAATACGATTTGTTTATAATGCAGAAGGACAAAGAGATTAATCTTTTGTCAACTGCACTAAAAAAAACTTCGCCCCGTCACAAATGGTTGTATTTTGCTGGTGGGATCCTCATTGGTACTGCGGCATCATATGGGGTATATAAGGCTATAGATGAAAGATAAAAATACGAAAGAACTGGATCGGCTAGCAGCTGTCGAGAAAGCCATCTCCCAGAAATATGGCAAAGAAGCTATCCAGAATCCACGCAGTGAGTGGGGTGAGGAAAAAGAAAAAGAATATATCGAGCAGATGAAAGACTTCTATAAAGCAAAAAGCTTAAAGGAAAAGTGGAAAGATAAAATTGATGTTAATGGTATAAAGGCTACAAAAAAACTACTTAATAGAGAATCTCTAAGAACATGTTCGGTCTGCGGGAAATTCCCAAAGAAAACTATGGATGATGTTTGTCTTCTAAAATTTGAATGTTGCAATAAATGCTATCTTCAATATGTAGAAGGAAGAGAAGACAGATGGAAAGAGGGATGGAGACCAAGTGAAGATAAATAAAGAAAAACTCAAAGACATGATCCGCGATGTAATTAACGAAGAGACTGAACAAGACCCAACCAAAATTAAAACAGGTTCGATGTCGACCGGTGCGCGCGTGAAAGGCGCCCGAGATCGCATCATGGGCGATGACGAAGAATTCACTAATCAAGAAAGAAATATCATCGACCAATTAGAAAAGTTTATCTCCGATCTGGCTGCTGAGCCGGGAATCGATTTGATGAAGTTCCGCCCCCTTTTGCAAAGAGTATTAAAACCTTTACAACAACAAGCTGCTAAATCTATAAAGCAACCACAACAAGGAGAAGCACAATAATGGCAACAGTTTACGAAATAGTGCAGGGGCTTTCCCAAGCCGCCGCAAATGCATACGATGGGGCACTTGGCGAAGACCAGTCTCCCACAAAAACTGGCGTTCTGCGCCGAGAAGAAGGTGACGCCCTTATTGACCAAAGAGTCATGGATGGCTTCAACGTAAAGTTTTACGGAGATGTGATGTGCCTAGGATATCAGTCTGAGATCAGACTTAAAGAAGTATATGCTAATGGATTTGAGGATGAGATTTCCCAACGCGTAGCAGACATTGCAGGATTTCTTAAGAAAGAATACAAGAAGATTACCGGTAACACCGTTGCTCTCACCGAAGAGGGAGAGATTGATGTGCGCGTGGAAAACTCCTCCAGGGTGCGTTCGTGGGTTACTGCAAAAATGCACTATAAGGTTGGCGGATTGTCCGCGGCTATGAATGATGACAATAGCGGCTCCACCAACCCTGTCGAAGCCGGCTGGAAAACTTTCCTGGACCAAGGTGGTTGGGATGGACCACGCCCCTCCAACGACACGCGCTCTAAGAAATCGGGAGAGTAAAACAATGAATGTCTCCCGCGCCGACCTATATCGCCTTATTATAGAAGAGTATTCTAGAGAAGAGGGTTTTGAACTATCTGAAGACAGGGTAGATGATCTCATCGCTGCGATAAAGTCCGGCAAGATGCCGAAAGACCTAGAATATGATAGAACTGTACCCGACCCTCCCGAAGTTCCTGGTGGTGAGTTAGAGTCCGCTAGTGACACGTATCCGATGGAAGTTCCACATTCTGCGGACATGTCCGACGAAGACATAATAGCTTCTATCAGCCAGATGATACAAGGCCGCGATCCTGAGAGTGTATCCGAGCTTTTCCAAGCAGTGTTCGCTCAGATTCCTGGTGTGGAAATGGGAGATGCAGAGGAAGATCCTGAGACTCTATATTCTCCCGGCGCCGGCGGCCGGCCAGTTGCAGGATTTCAGCTTCAAGAGCTTATGGAGCTTATTCGAGAAGTAATTGAAGAAGGTCATTACCACGACATGGGAGACGAAGACGAGATGTACGACGCATTAGATCCTCACGGATTTAACAAAATGTCTGATGCGCAGATAGTTGATCAGGCTTGGAAAGATGGGATCGAAGAAGTGATCGTGCTTGATGGTGAAGGAGACCTCGCCAACAGAGAAGAGGTATTAGCGGCCATGAAAGATGTATGAGCTTTCAATTAGATAAGAAAAAACGCGTTAAAGAAATACTAAAATGTGGCAAAGACCCATCGTACTTTCTTAAAACCTACGCCCGTATATCTCACCCGATGCACGGGTTAATTCTTTTTGACACATATTCGTTTCAAGATGAGCTTCTAAAAGACTTTAACGATTATCGTTTCAATGTCATCCTTAAGGCGCGCCAGCTTGGTATCTCAACGATTACCGCTGGTTATGTTGTGTGGCTTATGTTATTCCACCGCGATAAAGCAATTTTGGTTATGGCGACTAAGTTTGCGACAGCAGGAAACTTAGTTAAAAAAGTTAAAAACATCATGCGGAACCTTCCGGATTGGTTGAAGATAGCTACGATTAGCGTAGATAACAGAACTTCATTCGAGCTTTCAAACGGCTCTTCTATAAAAGCCACATCGACATCCGGTGATGCAGGTCGTTCTGAAGCGCTGTCTCTCTTAGTTCTTGATGAGGCTGCACACATTGAAGGTCTGGAAGAACTATGGACCGGTCTGTATCCAACGCTTTCAACGGGTGGCCGCTGCATCGCACTCTCTACTCCAAACGGTGTTGGGAATTGGTTTCACAAAACCTGTATAGATTCACAAGCCGGCGCTAACAATTTTAAGTTAACCACACTACCCTGGGATGTCCATCCAGATAGAGATAATAACTGGTATGAAAAAGAAACCAGAAATATGTCCAAACGCCAAATTGCCCAAGAGTTAGCATGCAACTTCAACACATCCGGCGAAACAGTTATAGATTCAGGGTGTATGGAGTGGCTTACTTCTAATATAAAAGAGCCAAAGTACCGCACGGGCTTTGATCGCAACTTCTGGATCTGGGAAGAGTTTGACCCTACATACAATTATCTAATGGTTGCTGACGTTGCTCGCGGCGACGGCGCCGACTTTTCAACTTTTCATGTTGTCAAGCTTGAAACTTTGGAAATAGTGGGAGAGTACCAAGGAAAACCGACATTAGATATGTACGCCAACCTGCTGAACCAAGTAGGAAGAGAGTTTGGTAATTGTATGCTTGTGGTAGAAAATAATAATATTGGATACTCGGTTTTAGACAAACTCATCAACGACCATCGTTATCCAAATGTATACCACTCAGTTAAATCCACACACGAATATATAGAGCAATATCAAGCAGAAGTTGTAAACAGCGCAGTACCTGGATTCTCCACCACAATGAAAACGCGCCCATTGATTGTAGCAAAACTAGAAGAATTCATCAGAAACAAACTAATTAAGGTATATTCATCTCGTACTATTAACGAAATGAAAACTTTTATTTGGAGGAATGGTAAGCCGCAAGCAATGAAAGGCTACCATGATGACCTTATCATGGCTTTAGCGATTGCGTGCTGGGTTAGAGACACAGCTTTACAATCGAATGCTAGAGAGTTAAACTATCAAAAAGCCTTCGTCGCTGCGGTATATACCACAAAAACCAGCATGAATACTCAAATTAAAGGACAAGATGGCTATAAAAAAGATAGTATCTTTGATAAAATGAACGAAGCAGAAGATTTATATAGTCAATATAAATGGATTATAAAGTGAGAAAATAAATGCCCTTAGACAACAACCCAGCAAATAAACAAAATAGCTTATTCAAAGCTCTGACGAGACTGTTCTCCGGACCAATCATTAGCTACCGATCTCAATCTGGTAGAAGGATCCGCAGACAACATCTAGATAAGTTTTCCTCGCGGTTTCAATCCGCGTCCGGCCAACAGTTTAAGAAAACCCTGTACAACCCGCTTGACGTTGTTGCAACCAATGCAATGCAAAATCAAGCCCGGGCCGAACGGTATGTAGATTTTGATCAGATGGAATATACTCCAGAGATTGCATCCTCAATGGACATCTATGCAGATGAAATGACAACGTATTCTGATCTGCGTCCGATGTTAAATATCAAATGTCCGAATGAAGAGATTAAAGCTGTCTTAACTATTTTGTTTGACAACATTCTTAACCTTAGATACAATCTTTTTGGTTGGGCGAGGACGATGTGTAAGTATGGAGACTTTTTCTTGTATCTTGACATCGATGATAAATATGGTGTCCAGTCCGTCATCGCACTACCTTCAAACGAAATTGAGAGACTTGAAGGACTTGACTCTACTAACCCGAATTATGTTCAGTACCAGTGGAACTCTGGTGGTATGACTTTCGAAAATTGGCAAGTGGCCCACTTTAGGATTTTGGGTAATGATAAGTATGCCCCATATGGCACTTCAATCCTCGAGCCAGCACGCCGGATCTGGCGCCAACTAACTCTTATGGAAGACGCCATGATGGCTTACCGTGTTGTTCGCTCGTCTGAGCGACGAGTCTTTAAGATTGACGTGGGAGCTATCCCCCCACAGGATGTGGAGCAATATATGCAAAAGGTTGTGACTCAACTTAAGAGACATTCTGTTATCGATAATAAGACCGGCCGTGTTGATTTACGATATAACCCCATGTCTATTGAAGAAGACTATTTCCTTCCTGTGCGCGCAGGCTCGGCGACAGCAATCGAAAGTCTAGCGGGAGCACAAAACATTACTCAAATTGATGACATCAAATACTTGCGTGATAAGTTGTTCTCTGCACTCAAGATTCCTCAAGCTTATCTTTCGATGGGCGAGGGTGCTGCAGAAGATAAGACAACGTTGGCCCAGAAAGATATTCGATTCTCTCGCACCGTACAACGGTTGCAACGTGTTATCATTGCAGAGCTAACCAAAATTTGTATTATTCACCTTTATACTCTTGGTTTCCGCGGCGATGATTTATTGGGCTTTGATTTAAGTCTCAACAACCCCTCTAAAATTGCAGAACTTCAGGAACTTGAACACTGGAAAACTAAGTTTGATATTGCTGGGTCAGCTACCGAAGGGTTCTTCTCGCGACGGTGGGTTGCTGAGCATGTATTCGGCATGTCTAACGAAGAGTTCGTTCGTAACCAACGTGAAATGTATTATGATAGAGCGCAAGACGCGTCCTTGCAAGCAGTTGCAGAGGCTGCTGCAGCAGGCGAAGCTGGGGGTGGACTCGGAGGAGATTTGGGTGGAGACTTAGGTGGAGATCTCGGAGGAGATGATCTCGGTGGCGACTTAGGTGGCGACCTCGGAGGACCTGAAGAAATGCCGGCCGGCGATGTTGGGGGAGATGAAGGCGGGGGAGACGACTCATCACTCCTCGCAGTACCACCTGGCTCTAGAAATTCGCCTCGCTTGACCCCAGGCGCCAAAGGTAAAGTATACCACCCTAAAAAAGTAGACCGTCGCGACGCAGGAGCCCGCACTCGTTCCATAGCGTCTAAGTATGCAAAGGAAAAAAGTAGCAGTACCCTGCGAAATATTGTCCCAGGACTAACAGACATTAACACTCTTAAGAACGGTTCCGGTGTCGGAATAGGCATTAATGAAAATGATCAGTCTACTTATAATCAGCGAGAGTTAGATGAGGAGAATAGAGTTTTCCAAGTCAACGAGTCAGTCCGAAACTTATTGAATGATTTGGATGCAAGTAACAAAACTTTAACGGAGAAAGAAAATGAAGACAAGACATAACAAAAAGCGTAACACCGCATTTGTATACGAGGCTCTTATTCGAGAGAGTACAGTAGCTATTTTAAGAGGTGATACTGAGACTCAAAAAACAATCGTGGAGATTGTTAAGAAGCATTTTTCTATTAGTTCTCCGTTAAAAAAAGAATTGGAGTGCTACCGATCTCTATATGAGGCTCAAACTCTAGACTCAGAAACCCACCAAAAGATTTTAAAAGAGTGCAAACTACAACGCGCCCTTATCCCCACAGAGGACTTATTTACTGCGCAGACAGCTTTGATACATGAAGTTAACAAGTCTCTTACTCCCTCAGTATTTAAGAACTTCGTGCCCAATTATAAGACCTTAGCGACCATCGCTCAAATATTTTCAGATACTACCACTCCTAAACAAAGAGTAATCTTGGAGAACCAGATGGTTGCAGAGATGAAAGAACAGACAGAGCCAGCCGAAGTTGCAGAGCAAATAGATAATGTTGTCTATAGAACTTTTGTTAAGAAGTTTAATGATAAATATGAAGGCGAGCTACTGGACGAACAAAAAGAGCTTTTAGCCCACTACATTGCATCTTTCTCAGATAATGCGCTAGCCCTAAAAGTATTTCTAAATGAAGAAATTTTACGGCTCAAAGGTGTTATGAGCGCCGCACCGCGGTCAGAGTATATCAAAGAAGACAACAGCATGGTTGAGAAAAGCAAGCAAGTATTGAACGTTCTTGATTCTTACGCTCAAGAGAGTGTTAATGAGAAGATGTTATCAACGATTTTAAAGACTCAAAAATTAGCAAAGGAGATCTCGACAGATGGCCATAATAATTAAGGTTGGTGAAAAGTCAAACGAAAAGAAAGTTAGACTCGAACTTGATGCTCGAAAAAGTATTAGTGGTGACGTGATGGTATTTGACCACGGCGATATTGACATCGTCTTATCTCCATCAACCAATAAAGTTATTGCATTCCCCAAAGACATTCTTAATGATATGGTGTATGGTGCACAAAACAGATTGTTCACACATCTTCAGAAACGAGGGCTAGTTATTCCGGAGTCTATTAAAGCTGGATCATTTTTTGGCTCTTTCGAAGCCACGATGCAAGAATCCACTTCTGAAAAAATTAGCCCCGCAAAACTTACGCTTATTAACATATCAAATTTTATTGATGAAGAGCGACCTTACTTCGAAAGCACTGACGCCATTATTTCTATGACAGACGATGAGTTAATCCACCCCGATAAAGCTGATTCTACGGAGCTTGGTGAGGTGCCTCAGAATGTAGAGAAGGGTTCGATCAGACCCGGCTACGTTCGTAATTCGTACGGGGCGAATTATTTGTATACAGTATAGGAGTTGCTCATGTCCGAAATGAAAGTTATAATGGAAAACTGGGAGAGGTTTATAGATGAAGAGCAGGTGCCAACATATACTGAAAACCCAAAGACATGGGGCGAACTGGCTCAGAACATCATGTTTAAGACAGCCGCCACCAAGTGGCCAAGAATAGGTAAGGCTTTAGCGCGCTTTGGTTTTAAGGCAGTAACAAGCGTTGCGAGAGGGGCCATAGATGCCATTGAGGGATTAGAAGATATGCTAGATTTTATCCCGGATGAGATACAAAATAAACTTGAGCAAGGATCCGATGAGGCGGCTGAGTGGCTGGCTCAACAAACAAAACAACGCGCCGGCGCCATCGGGGCATTTATAGTGGATGATTTAATGGGTATGGACGATTCTTTAACCACGAATGTCCCCGGCTATGGAGAGTTGGGTATTGAAGATGAATATGAGAATTTAATCGACAAAGAAAAATTAAGGAAATGGGCTAAAGGAATTATGGTTCATGCTCAGAAAGCACAGCCCGATGATCCTCTCCCCAATCTTAATAAAGAATTAGAGTTGGCGCTGCAAGATGCCACCGGCGCCCACCCCGATCTAGATCAGCCAGACATTAGGAAATAAAATGGAATTACTAACATTCATACTGTGCGCTTACGGCTTAACACAAATCATTGTATATGGTACACTATTCGATAGAATAAGGCCCACAAAAGGAAAGATAGGAAAGCTTTTTAAATGTCCGATGTGCATGGGATTTCATGTGGGTTGGTTTTTAATGCTACTTTCTCCCTTTACGGAACTATTTAGCTATGACGTTTCCGTCGCTAACTTTTTCCTACTTGGATGGGTGTCGTCAGGAACATCTTACATTTTAAATATGGTCTTTGGAGACCACGGAGTTAAATATGAACACAAACATTTGGACAAATAAGTGGATGCTGCAGCCAGTTCGTCATTGCTGTAAGGGAAGTTAGCTATGGGTCAGAAACTTTTAAGAGAGTATTATGAGTTATGCGAAGGGGGCGTTTGCCAAGATTTGTTGACGGAAGCCGAGAAGCGTTATGTTGCTGACGGTGGTATGATTTTGAGTGGAAAGCTTCAAGAAGCTGATATCCAAAATGGAAACGGAAGAGTTTACCCGCATAAAGTTTTAATGCGCGAGATGAAAAACTATAGCAAATTAGTAAGTGAGCAGCGCGCGCTCGGCGAGTTAGACCACCCAGATGATTCAGTAATCAATTTAAGAAACGCATCTCATATGATCACTGAGGTCTGGTGGGATAACAAGAACGTCATGGGCAAAGTAAAAGTCCTTAACACACCCTCTGGTGGCATTCTCCGCTCCTTGGTGGAGTCTGGTGTTAAACTAGGTATCTCCTCGCGAGGCATGGGCTCTGTAAGCGAGCAACAAGGACAAACCATCGTGGAAGATGACTTCCAATTGATTTGTTTTGACTTTGTGTCAGAGCCATCGACACCTAATGCTTTCATGATGAAAGAAGCAAAAGACTTACAGCCCACAAACATTCTTACGAAGGCTGACAAGATTAATAGATTACTAAACGAGGTTCTTGATAATGAGTAAGAGCTGGTCAAGCTTTGAAGGACAGCAGTTGCTCCAAGAAAATTGGCGCAACTTTTTGTCTGAGGAAACCAGCGCAGTCGCACAGAGACTGAGAGATCGTGGAGTTGATACTGAAGATTATTGGGAAGAACCTGAAGAGCAGGGGGGCGATCCACAAGCTAGCAATTTCCCAGACGTGAGCACCGGTTTAGACTCTGACTACAAACGGGATTCCTTGAAACAGGTTCTTGGGCGACTTACCCCCCCTTTAGACCCGGCCCACATCCAAGCATTGATTGGTGTGATAGCTCAGATTGCTGGCGATGAAGGCATCATGCTAGAATTAAGTTTAAAGGGGTTAAATAGCGAACAGGATCGTATCATTGACTCAGCAGGAACAGCGCAGATACTGAATACAATAGCCGGCTGGAATCTCCCAGCTAAAGAGAGCACCGCTCTTATAAAAGCTTTAAACTATTGGGGCCGCGTTAATTCAGTTAAGTTTACTGCTCCTCCTGCGGCCGCTCCTGCGGTTGCTAATACCACCGATCCCCTGGACGATACTCCACAGGACACCACCCCACCCGACGAGCCCGAACCTGAGCCCGGGCTGGAGCCAACAGCAGTTTCAAAAGATCAACAAAGGCGTACGCCCCGTATTGGCCGACAGATCCAAGGTTCTGGACCAGCCGATCCTGACGATGAAGACATATTATCACCCCCCACCACAGAACCAGAACCAGACGATCGCGAGGAGCCAAGCGCCGATCAAGAGCAGGTATGGTCTGGGTCCAGCAAGATAGGTTACGTGGATGCAACACCAGAGAACGCGCTCCAATCCGCGATACAACAGAATGTTCCATCAACAACGAATTATAAAGATTTTCAAACTCTCATAAAGAGTATAGAAGGTTTGCTTAAAGGAGGGGCTGGCCTCCGGTTTATCGACGATGACACCGAAGAGAAGACGTTGACACCAAAATGGGTTCGAAGTCCGGTCGACGATAGATTGGAAATACCCTCATACACCTACAACTTTATGATGCCACGTAGCATAGGCTCATGGGCGAGAAAGTTAAAGGATTTCTTTAGTCCACACACTGCTGGACACAATACCAGCTGGTCCGGTGATCTGGTGTCGGCTGTACCACCAGAGGCTATTAAGAATTTAGAAGACTTGCTGGGTAAGATGAAGGAGGAGGTTAAAACCTTACGAAAACCAGAAGGCGATAAACAACTTCAAGAAACATATGATCGTTGGCAAACGATCGCAGGAATTAACCAGAGAGTATTATGAAAAAATCAGATTTAAAACAATTAATCAAACCACTAGTAAAAGAGTGCATACATGAAGTTCTTATAGAGGAAGGGATGTTATCGAACATTGTATCCGAAGTAGCTCAAGGCATGCAAGCGCAGCCACTAGTGGAGTCGCGAGCCCCAACTCGGACCCCACCAAGCCGCGGCGCCGAAGCTCGTAAGATGAAAGAGACACGCAAAAAGATGAATGCTCGACGTCAAGAGCTAATGGACTCCATTGGCAAAGATGCGTACAATGGAATGGATTTGTTTGAGGGCACAGCCCCGATGACTCGCGAAGAGACTAAAGGACCATCAGCCGGCTCAGTCGACTTAGGTAGTTCAGGTGATTCGGGTGTAGATATTAGCTCACTAGTCGGAGGCGCTTCACATGTGTGGAACGCAATGAAATAAGAACGATGTCTAACGCTACAGTTAACGCAAAAGAATGCCGCGGAAATCATGAGAGAATGATAAAGAGATTTATCAAAAAGGTTAAGAAAGAGAAGATTGTTGAAGAAGTGAAGGAGCGCAGAAGGTATACAAAGCCATCTGATGCCAAGCGCCAAAAGCGCGAAAAAGCAGCGCGCCGCAGGATCCGAGATGAACAAAAACGTCAAAGACTACAACAAAGACGCAATAGAAAAAAATAGACACTATTTATAGTAAAGCTAAAAATTAAAGGAGTTTTGAATTATGGCAAATAATAGTCCCACAATGCGCTGGCCAGCAGAAGTAGGTATCAATCATGTAGGCGCTTACGAGGTAAGCGGCCGCCCATTCGCTAGTGGCAATATCAATGCTAGTGCCGCTAATATTACCATAGAGTTTCCCTTTGTAACTCGTTGGGTGGAAATCATTAACGACAGCGGCAAAGCCCTTAAAGTAGGTTTTTCTGAGAATGGGCTGAGCCCCGGAACCAATTATTTTGAAGTACACTCGGGCTCTTCCGGTCGTCTAGAAATGAAAATATCAAATTTATATCTCCGCGGAGGCGACAGCGGAACCACTAGCGTGGTGGCCGGACTCACCAGTATTAACAAGAACAAAACAAGCGGCTCAATTGGCCCTAGTTGGTCAGGCTCCATAGGGGTTCGTTAATAGTGGCTAAGTTTCGTTGGGCATATGTAGACTGTTCTTCGTCTGGTGGTCAAGCTGCCGGACCTGTGGGATCTGTACAGTTCCTTACGGGGACTAACGCAACCAGCGGCTCGGCACGTTTTATATTCACCTCTGCCTCGAACACTCTCCATTTAACGGGAACCTTAAACGTCTCCGGCACCATCAGTGCAAGCCACTATCATATCAAAAATGTTGTGGAGATCGATGCAAGCGGCTCAACGTTCTTTGGGGACAGCAATGACGATCTCCATATTCGAACAGGTAGTTTAGAGGTTGGCAAAACAGACGGCACCCTTATACTACGTGCCGACAATGCTACTGAAGCCGTACAGGTGAGAGGCTTTCGCGGCCTTTACGAAGCGGTTTCTACAGTCAGTTATACAGCTAGCGCCCCAAGTTATATTATGGGTGTCACAAACGCCAGTAATGTTCGCATTGAAATCCCCAGCGCATCTACTTATCGCGCCGGCGCTCTGATAATCGTAAAAGATGAAGCAACGTCCCGCGCAGGAACCAATATTATTCTATCGGCAGCCTATGGTACCGCCATCGATGGAGCAGCTTCCTATACTTTAACTGGCTCTATGCCAGCAATTAGTTTATATTCTAACGGCACCAACTGGTTTGTCTTCTAATTAGTTTAGGAGACCACTAATTAGTTTAGGAGACCACGTAAATGGCATATAACGCAGTATCTGGAACTTTAATAGCAGCCCAGAACTATATTCCTGGCGATTTAGTCGTTGGAAATATTGTCTCGGGAAACTTAAGCACGTCTGACGGCGCTAGTATAATCAACGTACCTCGTGTCTCAAACGCTACGAATAATGCGATTCTCACAAACGTTGCTGGGAACGCTAATACTCTCACATGCGAGTCAAACCTCACGTTTGATGGGACATCCCTTAGTATCACGGGGGATCTCACTGCGAGCATCAGTATTTCAGCATCCTTTTTTGAGGGCGATGGCAGCAGACTGACCAACCTTCCAGGTGGTGGAATATTTACATCAACTGCCGGCAACAACGCATTCACAACTAGTAGTATAAACGTGGGTTCGTCCGGAACAGCAGTAGCAACTTTATCGGTGGTGGGAGGTAGCTTTCTAAGTGGCACTCTGATTCATAAAAGACACAGAGTTACAAATGATTATACTATCTCGATAACCGACTACTATGTTGGAGTAGATACAGCCGGCGGAGCAGTCAAACTCACACTTCCAAATGCATCTGCACTTACAAGTGGACAAACCTTTGTTTTGAAAGACGAAGGAGGGGTTGCGAACGTTAGCGCAATCACAATTTCCGGCTCCGGAGCAGATAAAATCGATGGTCAAAATACAGTAGTTTTAGCGTCACCTCACGCAGCACTGCAGCTATATTGTGATGGCGCCACAAAATACTTTATTTATTGATGCAAAACAGGCTGCTGCTTCCTATTTATAGGTGGATGGCGGGACTGTTGCGCGTTCTCATTTATGGGGGCGCGTACCTTTTTGCTGCCTATCCGCCTATATAAAACTTATAATATGGAGGGTTTTTAAAAATGGCTTATAAATTTCAATCTGAATTAGCAATCCTTAGTGGTGCTATTTCCCCAGCTGCTGACGACGCATTCGATCTTGGTGTCTCTGCTGCGCAGTGGAAGGACCTTTACATCGATGGTGTTGCATACATCGATACACTTGGTGAAGCACTTGGAGGCGCTACAAAAGCGTACATCATGAGTGGTACAGTTGACGCTACCGTTATCGGTGCAGTCACTCCCGCTGCAGCAACAGTTAGTACCTTGACGGCTACTACTTTCGTTATGCCTGACGTTACTTCTGGCAAGTTGCTTGTCGCTGACGGCAGTGACTACGAAGAAGTCGCTCTGTCTGGTGATGCTACGCTCGCTTCTGGCGGTGCGATCACAATCGCCAATGACGCTGTTACTCTTGCCAAGATGGCTGGTCTTGCTAGAGGTTCTATCATTCTTGGTGACGCTTCTGGTGATCCATCTGCTCTTGTAAAAGGTTCTGCTAGTACGTTTCTTCAGTCCGATGGAACTGATGTAGCGTATGTTGCGATGAGTGGCGATGCTACTCTGAGCGCTGGTGCAATTACAATTGCTGACAACGCTGTTACTCTGGCTAAAATGGCCGGCCTTACACGTGGTTCTATCATCATTGGTGATGCTTCTGGCGATCCTTCTGCTCTTGTAAAAGGTGGTGCTAGCACATTCCTTCAATCTGATGGTACAGACACTGCCTACGTTGCAATGAGTGGCGATGCTACTTTAAACGCTGGTGTTCTTTCAATTGGTGCTACTAGAGTCACTGATGCTATGATTAACGACGACGTTGCCACTGGCTTAGCTGGTGTCGGTCTGTCTGCTGCTTCTGGTGCCATGGCGCTTGACCTTAACGAGTTAAGTGCTGCAGCCGTTGCTGTCGCTGCCGATAGCATTGCTTTCATCGATGCTACTGATGACAGCACTAAGAAGGAAAGCATTGCTGACCTTGTTACTGCAATGGCTGGTTCCGGTCTTACCGCTACTAACGGTGTTCTGTCTTCGGACGCTTCTCCAACTCCTACCTCTCACGGCGATGCTGATGGCACCCTTGTGGAAGGCATGAACTGGAGTTCAGCTGCGTTCACCGCGGCCCGCACTTGGACGCTCCCAGCAAGCCCAGACGCAGGCGATACCGTCTCAGTCAAAGCTCCTTCGAACGCCGACACCTATGTGCTCACCATTCTTAGAGCTGGTTCCCAAACCATCGATGGCCAAATGATCGTCGTCTTAGCTTCCCCTAACGCAGCTGTTGACTTTGTGTACGTCGGTTCCGACAAGTGGTTAATCAAGTAAGTCGATTATTCGTCTTTACAAGATTGCCTTTATTTACTGGATGTCCCTCTTTTGGGGGGCATCCTTTTTTTTGTGACTATTTACTTGCGGAGACTATAATGAAAACATTAGATCTACATGGGGTGTACCACGATTCGGTACAAAGGAATGTAGAAAATTTTGTTCTCTTAAACAATGGACCAATGAGGATCATAACCGGTAATTCAAACAAGATGAAGGCAATAGTGGCGGAGATATTAACACAACATGACTTTACTTATTATCCGGAAAACTATACTAACTTTGGCAGTCTCATAGTTATAGATAAAGCACCCATTTCAAGGTAAGGAGAGCACTAATGGCTTATAATGTTTTAAAAGGACCAGTAGAGGGATCAGTTGACCAACACGCAGATCAAGAGATCAATGGAATAAAGGTTTTTAAAAGTACAATAAGTGCCAGTGTGTTTTACGATACCGATGCACAAAGTCCATGCGCCACGCTCAAAGACGTCGCGATCTCTACAGTCATTGGCGGAACGAAAAATGGTATTTTGACCCTTAACGGCGACAACACTGCAAAAATCTACCACTCATTAACATACGACGGAAAGTCATTGACCACAAAGCACGTAAATGCAGAAAGTTATAGCGGATCCGGAAGAAATCTCACCAACATACCTACGAATAATTTTGATGGATTGATTGCCGGTGAAAATTTGAAATTGGGACCTGGACTACAAGTAGTGAGAGGTCACCTACAACCAAAAGTAGAAGGCGCTATTCAAAATAGTGACGAAGGGATCACTATTAACTTGGGGATCAATAGTGGTTTAAGCGTCAAGAACAACAAACTAAGCATAGATGTTGCAAAGGCGCCGTCTATCACTGCCAATGGACAGAACCTGAGCGATCAGGACACGATTCTAGTTGGTGATGCGGACAGACCCGGCATATGGCACTCCTCGTTGTCTAATCTGTATGAAAATTACATCAGCAACAAGATACCTCACCCTGCAGGCGCCGAAGCCGAGATCCAATTTAAAGGAAAGAGGGGGTTTTCCTCCTCACCAAAGCTATCTTATTCCACGGCTAAAGAAACCCTAAAAGTGGAAGGTAGAATATCAGCCAATACTGCGACTATAGATGGAGAGCTAAAGTGTGGTGGAGCGGTAACTAAAAACATTTCGAAAATCAACTCTAAAACGTATGAAGTGGGCCCTACCGACTACACCTTAATTTGTGATACAGTGAAGGCTCCCATGACTATAACGCTTCCCCCTGCCTGCAATAACACAGGGCGAATTTTAAACATAAAGAAGGTCAATACAGGTAAATCCAACCTTCGCTCATATCCAATTCGGATTAAAACTTCCGAAGGCACCATTGATATCAATGGCGAAATTATCTTAAAAACCAACTATGCTTCTCGTAGTTTGCAATCCGACGGCGAGAACTGGTGGGTTATAGGTTCTAAAGGAACCTGATACTAATTAATAATATAAAGGAATTAAAACAACATGGCTTATAATAGCAACAAAGGCACACAGAACTTCGGGGATATCCATTACGATGGAGATCCCGCAGACACACAGATTGATTTCGAAGACGATTTAATCGCCCTCAAAACCAATAACATCCAGCGCCTTATTGTTTCTTCATCAGCCATCACAGCTTCAGCCATCTTTTCGGCTTCTGCCGGCATTTATGCCGGCACATTTCACGGTGACGGCGCCGCTATAACAGGCATTCCAGCTACTGCTGTCGCCGCTGCCGGCTCAACCACTCAGATTCAGTTTAATAACGGAGGTGCATTTGCTGGTCAGAGTACCCTGACGTTCGCCAATAACGGGCTGTCGGTTCCTGCCATCACAGCCAGCGCTGGAATCTTAACTCCCACTCTCACAGCCAGCCAAACCAGTGTAACGATTTCCGCTTCTACGGTCAACATTCCGAACGTAGCAGCCGGAACAGACAACACTGTTGTAATTTACAATGGAAGCACGCTGTTAACGGATGAGATTGACTCCCGTGTATGGGGTTCGACCCTAATGGATTCATGGACACTGGCCGGCGATGGCGGATCTAGCCAAACGATCGCCAACACCAACACTGTTACAATTGCGGGCGGCACAGGGCTGACCTCGACCGCTGCTGCAACAGACACCGTTACCCTTGCTTTGGACAACACCGCAGTTTCCGCGGGAAGCTATACCAAGGCAGATATAACTGTAGATGCGCAAGGTCGACTTACTGCGGCTCAGAATGGTGCTGCAGAAGTTGTCTCCACCTATAACAACGCGACTGATAATTATGTTTTGACGTCTGCTGGGTCCGGCTCCATTAATGGAGAAGCTAGCCTTCTCTATGACGGCAGCACCTTAACCGTTGGCGGAAATTTATTAACCCAAGTCGCCGCCCTCCCAGTCGCCCAGTTTATACACCCTAACGATGATGCGACGGGCGCCGTGCTGGAGCTAATAAATAGCAGAGCTAACAATCCGGGGCAAGCGAATGATTTCTGTGGAGGTTTGACGTTTAAATCTAAAGACTCCACTTCCGTTGCAACACAATATAGCAAGATAAGTACTAAAATAGGTTCCCCCACCAATACTAGCGAAGCCGGCTATATGCTCTTTGACATAACAACCGCCGGCACAGCGGACACAACTTACTTAAGATTGGATGGGCTCACCAACGCGATAACTGCGTCCAAGAATACTTTAGTTAACGCAAACTTAAATGTTTTGGGACACATAAGCGCTTCCTCGAATCTTTCAGCATCGACTTTAACTGCTGGCGGGCCAAACTTAGCGAACTCGACGTTATACGTTAGATCTCCCACCGACAATTCAGTTGTAGCCATCTTCAAATCTCCGAGTCACGATGCCATCCTGGCTTTGACTGGGTCAGGGCAAGTAGCTGTAGGTGGTCTTTACCTTGATGGTAAATTTAATGTAACTGGTTCCAAGAACGATAAGCTAATTTCACTCAAAAGCGACACTGGCACTGCGTTTTATGTAAGCGGAAGTGGCGACACGTTTGTTTCAGGCAATATACAGCTTCATACGGACCGCCCGATGCTTGAGTTTACAGCGAGCCATGCGGCGAATGTTGATGCACAGATAGGAATCAATGAGGCCGGAAATATATTACTTCAAAACAATACCCAAGATCAACACATTGTTCTCAAAACTAATGATGGCGGCTCTGTTAAAGAAGGCTTTCGTCTAGACGGCGCCGTCCCAGAGGTTGTAGTAAACCAGACGTCTGATTCACTTGTTGATTTTCGTGTGGAGAGTGATAACAACACCCATATGTTATATGTGGATGGTTCCGCTGATAAAATTGGAATTGACACTGACACCCCTCTTGTAAAGCTGGATATTAACGACAATACTATCCGTGTTAGAACCCCAGGGACGCCTTCCAGCGCTAGCGATTTCGGCGCCCAAGGCGAGATTCGATGGGACGCAGATTATATTTATGTATGTGTTGCGACGGATACGTGGAAGAGAGTAGGTATTGCTACTTGGTAGACATGTCATTAAAAATGGGTTTTCGCGGCGCCTAACACTACTTATTTGTGAACTATTGTCATATTAGGAGTCAATTTATGTCCACTTTGCTCGGCGAAGCCATCATCGACGCCAAGGCCCTGCGCGAAGCAGCCTTGAAGAACGCCGAAACCGCGGTTATTGAAAAATACTCGCAAGAAGTTAAAGAAACCTTGGATAACTTGCTGGAGCAAGATGAGCTGGGACTTGAGGAGCCCGACTTGGGCGCTGAAATGCCGGATTTAGGTGGAGAGCCTTCTGAGTCTGGTGGAGAAGATACAATTGATGAGGATAATGAAATTCCTCTCGCGGCCACCGATAGTTTTTCGGACCTCGAAGGTAAAAATTTAAAAGACTTTCCCCAAGCCGGCGAGCAAATAGACGTCACTATTGATTTAGGCGCCCTCCAAGAAGCTGTTGCTGCGCTAAGTGATGAAATGAACGAAAACCAAGAGTTCGACATTACAACAGACGACATTGCAAACATCCTTTCGGAAGAAGGCGATGATTGCACCGATGATGAGGACGATGAGATTGTCGAAGCTGCTACTACCACTTTAGATATGGCCGGAGATGAAGCGATAGAAGCAGATCCCGAGTCAGATGAGAATGATTCTGCTGCAGCCCTGGCTGGTTCCGCTGCAGCCGAAGAAGCTGACGAAGATGCGATGGATTCAATCACCGAAGAGGATAACCTCGACGCCCTCGTGGATGCAATCGCAGAAAAACTTACCGTAGATATGGGCGCCACCCTCAAGGGCTGGGCCGGTAGATCCTCAGAGGATATGAAGTGGGAGATGGCAAAAGAAATCGCCCACCGCCGTAGCACCGATCTACAAGACGAATTAGAAACTTTAAAGAAAGCTCAAGAAGAGTTGGTTTTCGAAAATAACCAAATCAGTGAGCGAAACACACAATATAAGCAAGCCGTGCAAGAATTGAAAGAAGGTCTTCAAGACGTAAATCTTTCAAATGCTCGCTTGCTTTATACGAACCGTATTTTACGAAATACCTCCCTAAATGAGCGACAAAAAGATAAGATTGTCGAAGCGATTTCCAACGCCGGTTCAGCCCAAGAAGCAAGGACGATCTTTGAAACACTTCAAAGTACAGTGGAGGCTAAGCCAAAGCATAGCCCACAATCACTGAGCGAAGCAATCAGTCGTCGCTCTTCTACAATCAGGGCTTCTCGTAAAGAGGCGCCTTCATCCGATCCGTTACAAGAGCGGATGAAAAGATTAGCTGGAATAAAATAATCATTAAATTTAAGGAGGTAATTTTAAATGTCTGGTATTGTTGAAAGGTTGACCGAAGGTATGGTCAATCGAGATATGCGTGCAGAAGGGCACGCACTGTTAAATAAGTGGGAGAAGACTGGTCTTCTCGAAGGTATCGATAAGGACCGCTCCCGCCAAGCTATGGCTCGTTTGCTTGAGAATCAAGCAAAAGAGCTTCTCCGTGAGGGTTCTTCCATGGCCGCTGGAGATGTTGAGGGCTTCGCTGCCGTCGCATTCCCCATCGTTCGCCGTGTCTTCGCGGGTCTGATCGCTAACGATCTTGTTAGTGTTCAGCCGATGAGTCTGCCAAGCGGTCTCATCTTCTTCCTGGACTTCACGTTCTCAGGAGATCTCGGTGGTGCCGAGGGTGCACAAACCCGTCGCTTCGGCAACGTTGCTAACACTGGCTCCATCTATGGTGGCGACAAGGTTGGTTCACAGTTGACCGGCGGACTTAACCTGCTCAGTAGTTCTGGTGTCGACCTTTCTGGTCCACGCACTGTTTCTGCTCGCGGTTATGCCTACGGTTCCCCAACCGGTTCCGTTACTTGTGCTGCAGCCGCAGACACTGGTGTTATCAGGGCTCAGTTCGCTGTTAATTCAGCAACTGAGACGCAGAAGAAGTATATTCTCTTTGATCCGGATATCCTTGCTCTTTCGGGATCAGGCACATCCTACAAGGTATGTGTTATCGATACTGATAGGGCAAGCTATGCTGCACAAGACGCTGATTTTGATAACCTTGGCGCCTTTACTGTGCTTCCTGCAGCCGCTGCAACTGCAACGACTAGTGGATCAATGAGGCAGGTTCGTCGCCTGACTCAGCTCATTACAGATGCAACTGACGCTGCAACCACCAGTGGTTCTGCTATTCGGATGGTCTATATTGCCATCTCCGGCGCCACCACGTGCACCGCAGGAGCCACAGCGGTTCAGGTTCCAATTCGTGATAACTTCAACGCTGCTAGTGCCATTGGTGCTGTCGTTGGTGCTGCCGAGTGGGGACTTGAGAACAACGCTGATATCCCCGAGATTGACATCAAAGTCGATTCCGTGGCTGTCACCGCTAGTACCAAGAAGCTCAAGGCTAAGTGGACTCCGGAGTTAGGTCAAGACCTTAACGCCTACCACAACCTTGATGCAGAGGTTGAGTTGACAAGTATCCTCTCTGAGCAGATTGCTCTTGAGATTGATCGCGAGATCATTGGTGACCTTGTTAATGGCGCTTCCGCTGCTACCTACTACTGGTCGCGTTCACCTGGCTTGTTCTTGAACAAGGTCACAGGCGTTGAAATCGGTGCTGCTTCTGCTGCTCCCGACTTCACTGGTACTGTTTCCGAGTGGTACGAGACTCTCGTTGAGACCATCAATGATGTGTCTGCACAAATTCACCGCAAGACTCTTCGCGGCGGAGCTAACTTTATTGTCTGCGGACCTGAAGTTGCTAACGTCCTTGAGTTCACCGCTGGATTCCGTGCTTCCGTCACTGCTGACGACGATAAGGGTAGTATTGGTTCAGTCAAGGTTGGTTCCTTGAGCAAGAAGTTCGATGTCATTGTTGACCCGTACTTCCTGCGCAATGTGATCCTCGTTGGCCGTCGCGGTTCCTCTTTCCTTGAAAGCGGATACGTGTACGCACCGTACGTGCCACTGCAGACCACACCTACGATCTTCGGACCGGAAGACTTCGTGCCTCGCAAGGGCGTGATGACTCGTTACGCGAAGAAGATGGTTCGTCCTGATATGTACGGACTTGTTGTTGTGCGCGGTATGCTCGGCGAAGCCGGCGCTACTGGCTAAACAATAGCTTAGTAACCTACTATAATGTAAAGCCTCCGTTTTTTAACGGGGGCTTTCATTTTGGGTAGAACTACTTATAGGCGAAGGGAGAAATCCTTTTGTTAATTGACCTAATTAATATTCATATAAGGAGAAATATATTATGGGAACGAAACGAGTAGGTTGGGCTAGGATTAAGAGCCTGATTAACGAAAATAGCAATCAATTGAAAATTAGAAATGAGCAAGTCATCTCAGTCGGCGCCGCTGAAACGAAAGTATTAACAGCCGACGATTCGGGAGCGATAGTTTACTTAGGCGGCGCTGGTGTTGCAACAGCTACGTTACCGGCAGTAGCCGCAGGTCTGAACTTCAGATTTTACGCAACTAGTGCACAAGTACACATCGTTAATGGTGGTGCGGCAGTAATTGAGGGTTCATACCATCACAATACGAACGCTGCTACCGTCGCCCGTGTTGCGGTTGTGAACGCAACTAGCTTGACACTTCACGGTACTAACCCGCTAATCGGTGATCACTTTGAGGTTAGCTGCGATGGAACCAGTTGGTATCTTTCGGGACTTACCAACCATGCACTCACTGTAGCATAAATCTTAAAATATAACTTTATTTCCCCCCTTCCCTTCTGGGTTGGGGGGTTTTTCTTTAAAACGTCGATCTGCCAAATTTTTTTCGTCTCCAATTTTTTGAGATTTTCCTTTTTTTTCGTTTAGACCATATATCAACTATTTACTACTGAACTAAACATAGAGGAGTTCCCATGGGAAAGAAAAGAAGAATGTTGTCCGCAACTAAAAAGTTTGCAGTGAAACACAGCAATCACCCAAGAATGCGAGCAATTTTAGCCGCGACAGAGACAACTACCCCCGAGCCAGCAATAAAGGCTACACCCCCCACACCCAAGACGGTTGCAAAAGTTGAAATGGCACCAGTAATCGAAGCGCCACCAGAAGTGGTGACCGAAGAGGTTATAGCCGCCCCAATTGAGGAGATAGCAATAACTACTCCTAAGTTGAAAGCAAAAACCGCTGCACCCAAGCCAACTACGAAGACCACCACCAAAAAGAAGGCCACTACTCGTAAGCCACGTAGAAAAGCTACAAAAACCAAAACAATTGACGCAACTACATAAAATAAACGTTTCTGCGCATTGATTTGAGTTTTGTACGCCTCTTTACTATTTATTCTTAGGAGGGACTTTGGGTGCCCACACAACTTAATCCGAAATCAAATACTAGCACGGTTATTCTAACCAGTACCGGCAGTGCCGCCCTGGTTGCTGCCGCTGTACCATTTGGTATTTATACCGGCTCTAACGAATTTTTGAGTGGTGCCTCAACCCAGGTCGCCTATGTCTATAAAAAGCTTGGTGGGGACGTCGTAGACATCGAATTAACGCCATCTAACGTCTATTCTGCCTATGAAGAGGCAGTGTTAGAATATTCTTATATTGTTAACCTGCACCAAGGCAAAAATATTCTTTCGGATGCGCTAGGAAATACCACTGGCACGTTTAACCACCAAGGTGAACAAGTAGATGGGCCGTCAGGCAGCAGTTTACGCTTCCCCCGCTTCCAAATGACTTATGCCAAGCGTGTTGGCGATGGATTGTCTGCAGTCGCTGGCTTCGGTGGCACTGTGCCTGAATATTCGGCTTCTTTTAAACCAAAAGCCAAACAACAAGACTATGATATTCAAACAATTATCAATAGTGCAAGCGCTGCCGGACATGACGACCGAGGAAAGCCAGTCCCGTACTCTGGTTCAGTCGATGGCAAGCGTGTCTATGTCACTAAAGTCTTTTATAGGTCTCCAAGAGCAATGTGGAGGTTTTACGGTTATTATGGCGGTATGGGCGTCGTGGGAAACATGGCGACATACGGACAGTATGCAGATGACTCTACTTTTGAAGTGATCCCAACATGGCAGAACAAAATGCAGGCGATTATGTATGAAGACTCTCTATTCACCCGCACATCACACTATTCTTATGAACTAATCGATAATAAACTCAGACTTTATCCAACACCAGGCCATTGGGACATTTCCGACATGGATCGCATGTGGTTAAGGTTTTATGTCATGCCGGATGCATGGGATTCTAACTCAAATATGGCAGATGGCACCGAGGGTGTAAATAACGTAAATACACTGCCATTCAGCAATCTACCTTATAAAAATATCAATTCCATGGGTAAACAGTGGATCAGAAAGTACTGCCTTGCACTCTGCAAAGAGATGCTGGGGCAGATTCGAGGTAAGTTTACCACGATGCCTATTCCTGGGGATAGTGTAACGCTAAACCACAGCGAACTGCTCTCACAGGCAAAAGATGAACAGACTGAGCTTAAAGACAAGCTAGTAGAGATGTTGAAAGAGATGGAGTACGGCGCCCTCGCCAAACAAGATAGCGAGAAGACCGAGGCGGTGGCCACAACCTTTAAGAATTCCCCACTGCCGATATTCGTAGGGTAATGTGAATGGCGAACGAATGGAACAGACCTAAGAACCCGCCACCACCGCTTTTCTTTGGCAAGAAAGAGCGCGATCTGGTTAAACAAGTCAATGACGAGCTTATAGAGAAGGTCATTGGACAGCAGATCCTTTATTACCCGATTGACATTGAAAGGACCGACTTTCACGATATGTATGGTGAAGCGATAGAGAAAACTTATCTCCCACCAGTCCGTGTTTATGCTTTGGTCGAATTCACCGAATTCTCCACCGATTATTTGGCAGATGCCGGCATCGACAAGACTTGGGAGATTAATGTACATTTCCATAAACGCCGCTTAGAGCAAGATCAAGACATGTATGTTCGAGAAGGTGACTTTGTTTTGTACGGAGATTATTATTACGAGATAGTTAAGTTAAGCGAAGACACAAAACTATTTGGTCAAGTTGAACATGGTTTTGAAATTTCTGCAAGATGCACAAGAGCAAGAAAGGGGTTATTTGATGCTTCCTGAAAATTTTGATTTTGCAATGTTACCTCCTGACTTCAAAGAGGGGACATTAGAAGACATAGGGATGCTTGGGTCTAGTATCGAAAGCATTGATTACGCGATTACATCATGGTTAAAAGAAGACCTCGACTTATCCGCTCGCACAAATGAAGGATTTACGAAAGTTCCTGTATTGTGGCAAGCCCCTGAGAGATCATATCAGATTAAGCACGAAAAGTCTCTTCGTGACGATGGTGGCGCACTTAAACTTCCAATCGTTAGCATCACCCGTACTTCTATTACTAAAGACCCAACTCGTAAAGGATCTTTCCAAGCAAACCTTTATTCTCACAATAAAGATGGAAGAACCGGCCGTATCGTTATTGCAAAGAAAATCGTGCAAGATAAGACGAGAAACTTTGCCGTTGCAGCGAGCATGAGGAAAATAGTGGGTGAACCCGGACAGGCTTATTACCCACGCGTAAATCAAAAGGTAGTAATCCAGTCCTTATCCATTCCAATCCCCGTGTACATAAATTTAGAATACAAGATTATCTTAAAATCTGAGTATCAGGAACAGATGAACAGCTTGGTAGCCCCTTTTATCGCGAGAACAGGACAAATCAATGCATTTACTTTAAAAAGAAACGGACACTTATACGAAGCTTTTATCAATCAAGACTTTGCACAGACGAACAACGTCGATGATCTACAAGAAGAGATGCGTATGTATACAACAGAGATAGGAATCAGAGTCTTGGGATATCTAATCGGCGAAGGTGTGAACGACGATAGACCTATTGTGCGTGTCGACGAAAACACAGTTGAGGTTACATTTCCACGTGAAGTTTCACCTGTTCCCGGCAACGAAGGCTTTTTTGAGAAGTAGTTCAGGAAGTAAAATACATTTTATTGATTCTCTTCAAGACTTTTGAAGTTGAAAATACTATTTACAGATGATTGACAATCATACTCAAATTACTTTAAAAGAGAGGAAGGGACCAAAAGATGTCGGTAAAGAATTTTAAATTTGTATCTCCAGGAGTTTTCATCAACGAGATTGATAACTCCTTTATACCAAGAAACGCTCCAGAGATTGGACCAGTAATCGTCGGCCGTGCGCGCCGAGGACTGGCAATGACCCCAGTTAAGGTTGAATCATACTCAAAATTTGTTGAGATGTTTGGAGATACCGTACCTGGCGGCGGAAATAGCGATATTTACCGCGAAGGCAACTATACTTCCCCTATGTATGGCGGCTACGCTGCCAAGGCGTTCCTCCGCTCTAACGTTGCACCTGTTACTTACGTGCGACTTCTCGGACAACAGACTGATGCAGGTCGTACTGCCGGCGGCGCAGCCGCTGCAGGTTGGGCGACTTCGAATGCTGGACCAACAGCTGCCATGGGTACAACTGGCGGAGCATGGGGACTTTGGGTCTTCCCATCGTCTTCCGCGAATGTCGGCGCCGCTATCATTTCTGGAGCGGCCGCAACAGCCTCTCTTGCCGCTATTATCTATACACAGCAGGGTGTTCCTTTACTGTCGGGAGCCCTATATGGGACTAGCTCCGCCGGCGCCGTCTCAGCCGGCGATGCTGGAACATATGGCGTTCAAGGAATCAACACTTTAATTAAGGCTGATTCTACAACAGGTCTTTTCACTCTTATTTATTCTGCCTCCGGAGTCAGCAAGAAAATTAAGTTCGACCTTAACGACTCTTCCGAGAACTACATTCGCAAGAAGCTTAACACAAACCCCCAACTGGCTACTGCGGGCGACTTCTACCCGTCTCCCACCGAAGTTAACTACTTCTTAGGCGAGACATTTGATCAGGATCTCCTTGATAAGAGCTTAGCCACCAACAAGAATGTGGTGGGAATGATTACTGCCCTAGGATACAATAAATTAACTGATTCTAAGACAAAAACAAGTGTTAATACAGATAACACACCAGCCCAAATGAAGCAAGTGGCTTCTACAGAAGGACGCACAAGTTGGATCATTGGACAGGATCTAGGAGCCGCAGAAGACTATTATGGACCCGGCAAACAAAAGCTTTTCCGCCTCGTTGGCCGCGGCCATGGCGAATGGCTTATGGACAATGTTAAGATTTCAATTAGCAATGTTCGCCAATCTAACAATTCTACCAGCGATTATGGAACCTTCTCAGTCATCCTTCGTGATATGAACGACTCAGATAATGATGTTGTCGTCCTTGAGCGTTATGACGAGTGCACTCTCAATCCAGCTAGCCCCAACTTTGTCGCCCGAAAGATCGGTGATAGGTATGTTAAGTGGGACTCCAAGGAGAAGAGATTGCGTACGTACGGCGAATACGACAACAATTCTAAGTTTGTGTACATTCAAATGAATTCTGATGTTGAAGCCGGCGCAATTGATGCCGTTACACTTCCCTTTGGATACTTCGGACCTCCAAAACTGCTCGATGTTTCAGGCGCTACAAGTCGATGCCTTGTGGGTGGCGGTCACGCCATCAACACCTCGGTTAACAGTGTCTCTGGAACTTACGTGTCATTTGCTGGCTCCGGTTCAACTGTCGGGATCGCTGGTTATAGCGGCAGCACCGATGGCCCAGCCGGATTCTCGACACCATCAACGGGCTCCTGGCGCCAAGCCGGCGGCCATGGATTCGGACGAAACCCAATGCACGGTCTGATGCAAGGCAGCGGTACACTCGATCGTCTCGCTCTCAAAATGGAGTTCCCGAAAGCACGCCTTAGATATTCGGCTTCTGCTGGTGGACTTACTGATCCTCGAAATGCTTACTTCGGTATGCAAACATCTCGCGGAACAAACAGCACCATCTCAACTCCCGGAATTGGCGAGATGCACAGGATGTGGTCCAAAAACTGGCCAGATGATCCAACTGCAGCCGCCACAGCGGCCCAAATTGGTGATCGTGGATATAACGGATGGGGATACGTTTTCTCCCTGGATGAGATTATATCTGGGTCGACCGGTGTATACTACTACGCTTCCGGCTCCCGGACCAGAGAGCAATCCGCTACGACCGGTAGTTGGAAAGCTATTCTAGACGCAGGATACAACAAGTTCACTGTGCCTCTTTGGGGTGCATTCGATGGCTGGGACATTACGAAACCAGATCCCTCGTATAACAAGGGAATGACGCCTGGTACATCTACGGAACTCAATGATTACATTTTCCATACCTGGGCCCGCGCAATGGATACAGTTGCAGATCCCGAAGCAGTGGATATGAACATGCTCGTAGCTCCCGGACTTACAAATAACCAGCTAACTGAGAAGGCGATGGACATCTGCGCTGCACGCGGCGATGCTATGGCTCTCATCGACTTAGCAAACGTATATTTGCCGACTCACGAGATCTACAAAGCCAACAAGGCAGACCGTCTTGCTTCCACTCCGAAGCAAGCAGCTACATCTTTACGAGATCGTAAGATTGACACAAGCTACGGGGCTACTTTCTATCCGTGGGTTCAGACCCGCGACGAGAGCAGCGGAAAGCTTCTTTGGATTCCGCCAACTGTCGCCATGATGGGCGTTCTGGCAAGCTCACAGAAGAAGTCGCAACTTTGGTTCGCTCCCGCCGGTTTCAACCGCGGCGGTCTTACCGAAGGTGCAGCAGGGCTACCAATTCTGAATGTAACCCAGCGTCTAACTTCTAAGGAACGTGATATTCTTTACGAAGCACGCATCAACCCGATTGCATCTTTCCCATCCACTGGAATCGTAGTCTTCGGTCAGAAGACACTACAAGAGCGCCAGTCTGCACTGGACAGAATCAATGTACGCCGCTTGGTGATCTACTTGAAGAAGCAAATCTCCATCATCTCGTCCAAGATTCTCTTCGAACAGAATGTACAAGCAACTTGGAACCGATTCCGTTCGTTAGTGGAGCCATTCCTCGCAAATGTCAAGGTTACTTTCGGTATCACTGACTACAAGTTAATTCTTGACGAAACGACAACCACCCCTGACTTGATTGATCAAAACATCATGTATGCTAAGATTATGGTCAAGCCCGCACGTGCCATCGAGTTCATTGCAATTGACTTTGTTATCGCATCAACTGGGGCGTCTTTTGACGACTAATAAATTATGAACCAACTAGTTACAATATTAAGGGAGATTACTTAAAATGCCATTCTGGTCAACAAACTTTGGAGAAGATACCACACTGAAAGATCCGAAAAGATCTTTTAGATTTACAGTAGAATTCACAGGAATTCAGGACCCTATGGGGAACGGAGCCACACTTTGGTATGCAAAGTCGGTTCAAAAGCCCTCCTTCAGTATTAGTACTGCAGAACACAAGTATTTAAACCATACCTTCCAATATCCCGGTTCTGTCACTTGGAACGAGACGGCAATTACACTTGTCGACCCAGTAAACCCAGATATGACTGCAACCCTTTCTGATATTGTGGTACAATCAGGGTATTCACCACCTACCGATGCTACTGCAGAACAAATGGGCACCATGTCTAAGGCTAAAGCCGCCGGCGCACTTGGGACAGTCTATATTACACAGATTGATTCCGATGGCAAGCCGCTTGAAACTTGGACGTTGTGGAATGCTTTTATTACAGATCTTAAATTCGGCGATCTTTCCTATGGCGAAGATGAGCTGACTGAGATGAGCGTTACACTTAAATATGACTGGGCCCGTGTTGAAACAGCGAACGCTTCTGCAGCGATTGCTGGCGGCGGCAACGAATTCTTTGGTGTATAAAACAGACAATCCATAATCTGAGAGGTGTATATTGTCAAGAAATAGAGAACGTGTCGGTGGCACAAAGCAAACACATGCTGATCCACCCGTTCCACAAGCAACAGAAGGAGCGCAGGAATCACCCTTTTCCTTCGTTGTCCCTACAGAATTTGTGGATCTGCCATCTGAGGGGCGCTTTTACGCAGAGGGTCACCCCCTGCATAACGAGTCCACAATTGAAATAAAGCAAATGACTGCGAAAGAGGAAGATATCCTTACTTCGAGATCATTACTTAAAAAGGGAATTGCTCTTGATAGAGTTTTGCGCAATGTTATTATTGACAAGCGCATTGATGTTAACAGTCTTCTTATTGGAGATAAAAACGCAATTGTTGTTGCAACCCGTGTTTCGGGTTATGGTAATGAGTACACAACTAGTGTTACGTGCCCAGCATGCGGAGTTAATCAAGAGTTTATGTTTGATTTAAATGAGTGTGAGGCAAAGGATACAGCTGACGAAGCTGAAGATGCTGGTGTAACCCCCAATGGGGATGGTACGTTTAACGTTGCTCTTCCTCGCACTGAAATTGATGTTACTTTTAGTTTAATGACCGGCCGCGAAGAAAAGAGGCTCTTAAAGCTTCTCGAAAGCTCAAAGCGCAAGAAGGACGGAGAACACAATATTACCCAACAGCTTAAAACAATTATTGAGCAGGTTAATGGTGATGATGATCCAAAACTCATTTCATATGTAGTCGAAAACCTTCCATCGCTTGATTCTCGATATTTGCGAAACGCGTATAAAGTCACCAATCCGGACCTGGATCTCACGCAAGAGTTTGCATGCTCTGAGTGCGATCACGAGCAGGAAATGGAGGTGCCGCTGACAGCGGACTTTTTTTGGCCTGACCGATGAGTATATGCAGAACGTATATGAGCAGTTCTTCTTCCTAAAATACGCCGGCGGATGGTCGCTTACTGAA